>OGQD01000550.1_pt1 | contig 27661 bp, 23 predicted proteins | sample 1553091 | NCBI WGS metagenome assembly OGQD01 (sample SAMEA2580290, study PRJEB22360) | human gut metagenome | biome: human gut; feature: human-associated habitat; material: faeces | place: Denmark | collected 2008/2010
GCGCAGCGGAGAAAGTCATCGTTGCCGGCCTGCCCAAGTCCCGCGCCGCGATGCATCTGGATACCGTGTTCAGCTTCTGCGACCGCGACCTGGTCACTGTCTTCCCGGAAGTGGTGAAAGAGATCGTTGCCTTCACCCTGCGCCCGGACGAGAAGAGCCCCTACGGCATCAACGTCCAGCGTGAAGAGAAGGACTTCATGACCGTCGTCGCCGAGTCCCTGGGCCTGAAGAAACTGCGCGTTGTCGAGACCGGCGGCAACAGCTTCGCCGCCGAACGCGAGCAGTGGGACGATGGCAACAACGTGGTCTGCCTGGAACCGGGCGTGGTGGTCGGCTATGACCGCAACACTTACACCAACACCCTGCTGCGCAAGGCTGGCGTGGAAGTCATCACCATCAGCGCCGGCGAACTGGGCCGGGGCCGTGGGGGCGGTCACTGCATGACCTGTCCAATCATCCGCGATCCCGTGGAATACTAACTCACTGGTAGCACTGGAAGGTGCTTGCTCAGCGGCTGTGATAGCGCTGAGCTCCATCAGCGCTTAGTTCACATGAAGACTTGAGCTGACCACAACCTGGTTACGACCGTTACTCTTTGCCACATAGAGCGCTGCATCAGAAGCCTTAAGTAGACGTGTATAATCTGGATGACCATCGTACTCTGCGACGCCAATACTGACAGTCACAGAAATGCTCCGCCCATCATTTATAGAAATAATTTCTTTCTGTACTCTTCTGCAAATTTTCTCTGCAACTCTACGAACCGGGATTTCAGACGCCTCAACCAGCACGACCAAGAACTCTTCCCCTCCTAGCCGGAACACATAATCCCCACCACGAACGCTCTCAGAAACCAAGGTGGCGACACGTTTTATAACTTCGTCCCCCACTGCATGGCCGTAGCTATCATTTATAAATTTGAAGCTATCTATATCTATAGTTAACACTGACAAGGAAGACTCATTGCGGCGCAAATAATTAAGCTCTCGCAACATGACACTTTGAAGGTATCTTCGATTAAGGAGTCGTGTCAGAACATCCCGCCCAGACTCTAGACTTATAACTTGATCAAACATACTATCCAAGAGAAAACGAATTACACTACACCCATCTCGGACATCCAATAAAATCCGGTGCCGAGATCCCCCCTCCCTATAGCCTCAGACACAACAGAGTCCAATCTGCCAAACTGAAGAAGTATTTCGTCAACCTCTCTTACCCCGTCGAAACAAAGAACCCCTTTATGCAGAAACCAAATACCAAAATCCGACTTACTCAAAAAAGAAATAGATGCAACTGGAGCACCAAGTAAAACATCGTGAATCAGCTTATTCTCCCAACTAAGCAATGCTGATTTCTGGCGTTCTTTCTCCACCCCAGAATCTTTAGAAATAACAAAAAGACGACACAGATCCTCAGCTCTAGAATTATCAATTCGAAAATCATCGTATGCCAAACATATAACTTGAACAGCCTGACTCACGCCCTCCATGACACATGAAAACACATCAACACCGGCAGCAGGAGAAGTCAAAAGTAAAATCTCATGCAACCTAGACAGAACAACACGAACCCCCTCCATCACTAAATGTAGCGGAGTACCAAGACGGGCAAATAACTCACCAACACCTCGCTGAAAATTGATAGCCTCGATATAATTTTATCGAGCGAAACATAAAATGTATTATTAATCCATTTATGCAATTTCAACTCTACATCAGCACGCCCTTGGCTCAGAAATACGGCCGACGCTGGATTATTAAGAACAGCATTACAAAACCCCTCAACCAATTCACTCTCATGCCTACAAACGGTATCACGCAGCATTTCATGGAGCTGAGAGTTGAGACGATCATTAACCCCTTTCCACACATTGGCTATGTTATCGTACGGGGACACTGGAAAAGACATAATGTTAAACTCTTTACTAATTAATACACTCCCTCCAGCAATCATTCAAACGCTTTAAAGGAGCAGCTGAAAAGACTATTGCCAGAACGATTACCACAACTATCCCACCGCCTACAAATGACAATATCCGCTCGCTTAATACGCCTTCATCAAAGCCCGCCCAAAAAAGTATGAATCCCAAGACCAGGGCCACTGCAAGCAAAACAAAAGATAAAAGACAAGTAACAATCGCCAGAACCAACCATGTTTTCCTTAACATGTAAAACCCCATAGAACTTGGTAAAATCGACCAACAATAATGGACTAGCCACTACACGACCGTTCGAATATAGCTATCGATACCCTCCACCTGCCAATTGGCATAGTCTTATTGAATCCACCATCTCTACCTCTCTTCCATTCACCCGAATTAGCCCCTGCTGCTGCAGCTTCGCAAAAGTTCTAGAAACGGTTTCCATAGCGACGCCCAAATAATTCCCAATCTCACCCCGAGACATACTTAGCCGAAGAGTATGGGCAAAATATCCGCGAGCACGAAATCGAGCAGAAAGATTTATTAAAAAAGTGGCAATTCTTTCCTCCGAAGTCTTTTTTGACAAGAGCAGCATCATTTGCTGGCCCTCACGAATTTCGCGACTCATAGTCCGCATCAGTTGGCGCCGCAACTGCGGAATCACCTCAGTTAACTCGTCCAGTCGCTCAAATGGTATCTCGCAAACTGAACTGGACTCGAGTGTTTGAGCTGACACTGGATACGTCCCTTCGCCCATACCGGCCAAACCAAGGATCTCACTAGGCAATTGAAATCCTGTAATTTGCTCCACTCCACCATCAGTAATGCAATAGTTCTTAACGGTCCCCGTGCGGAGAGCGAATATCGAGCGGAAGGCCTCTCCCTGACGAAATAGAAACTCACCTCTCTCCAAAGGTCGGCTGCGCTTTACCATTTCATCGAGAATATCAATTTCACGATGGGACAACGCAAAAGGAAGGCATAGGTCCACTAATGTACAACTCTGACAATGAACCTGGCGCCGAACGATTTGCCTACTTAATTTTTCCACAAATATTAACCTCAGCATCCATTCTTGAGCTCTACCTTAGCATTCACAACTGCGTAGCTAGTTACTCCTCCGCCACACATAGACCGCCAAGAAAAGCATGCACCAGAGTACGCGCAAATGATCACGAACTCTGACTCATCAAGCAATATCCTGCGAAACCGCTAACGTGTCCTCGTGCGCCTAGACTTCACACCAGCAATCCGCGCCAAGGTTTATTCAGAATATCCTGACAGAAGCATGTAATAGCCACCCTGCTATCCTCCCGCACTCGCGTGAGTTCTTAAGCAGGCAAAATCGCCCTGAACCTATTAGCCCTAAACACTCCAGGACTAACCTTGAACCAGCGCTGGCAGGCCTTGTGGAAGCTGCTAACCTCCTTAAAGGCTAACAATTCAGCTATTTTCGATATATCCATAGAACCATGTGCCAAGTAGTGCTCCGCTAATTGGCAACGTACGCCGTCAAGGATTACCTTGAAATTACTACCTTCCTTCGCCAACCCCCTCTGCAAGGTGCGCTTCCCTAGCTTTAAGGCTAGAGCTACTGAGTTCATATCACTCACGCCCTGAGATAGCTGTTCTAACAGAACCTTCTTTACCGAATCGCTATAGGTTAGCCGGCGCAATCGATCAACTTGAGACCTTGCAAAATTATCATGCATCAGCAACAAGCCTTCGTCAGCAGTACTCAAAGGTTCTAACAGCATATTTTTATCAAGCACAACACTCGTTCTAGCTTCTCCAAAGCTTACGTTCTCACCGAACAAGCGCGTATGTTCAGCCACATCTACTGGCTTCTGATAAGAAAACGCCACCTCTCTAAATGATAGATCCCTCCCACCTAAAACCCACTTTAGAAACCCTAACAAAGACGAAACAGCAATATCTTGCAGAACGTGAGCGCCAGGAGTTTCATTTTCTTGATAATCCATGGACCAAATCCGGACACCATCTCCCTCGTCATCGAGCCCAACTACAAATCCATTGCCTATCAGCTCAGAGTACTTCACCAAGTACTCCAACCCCTCCATCAAGCAATGGCTCGACAACATGACGTAGCCTACCAATTGAAATACGCCCGGAAGAAAATCGTCGTAGGCACGTAATCCAATATGCGCTACACCACACTCTCTAGCCGAGATCTCTGCCAGTCTGACAAGATCATCTGAATCGAAGAAGCCACCCACACCCAACAACTTATTTCGATCGATACCCGCTTCCTGGCACAAGCGCTCAGCATCCAGGCCCTCACACCTCAAGACGTTTACTAGTTGACTGATCAATCCTGAGCTTATTCGAAACACTTGATTCTTCCCTTCAACGCTCTACGCAAGAGCCATCCGATCAGCCCTAGTCTGATAGCTGTCTTAGCCAAAATCAAAGTGCAATGTTTCTGGATCAACCTTTGTCGCCAGAGGACACTAATACGGCACCAGAGGACATCTCAAAGATAAACAGGGCTGCGAAAACTATTTGTATTACGACCATCATTTAGAATTTTCAGTTTAATGCAGTCAAATAGCTCGTGACAAGCATCCTGAGGCCATGCGTGGGCTCTAGCATCACTTCGGATGACTAAGGGGTATCCTCTCGATATAGTTCTTATAGTGCATCAATAGCTTTAAACACATAACGACTGAGACCTTAAAGAACTTTATTACTAGCACGTAACTAGATAACAAATCATTCGTCTCAGATGAATGCCTTGATTATAACTTTGCCTTCCGGGACACCTGCCTTTCTAGGGGCAAACAGCTCTGACAAGCCTTGCAAAGCATCCTCTACAACGATTCCATCGTTAGCCTTCTCGAATAGAGTGCGCAGACAGCTAATGACCAAAGGCGCCCGTCGGGATGCCAAAAGCAGCCACGCCGGATGCTGGCTGCGGGAGGAGACATAACGCTCGGTAAGCTGCTGAGTACTCTCTTCCATGTCAGTATCTCGCGTGAGTCCTTCACTAGTCGAATGACACCAGTAATCTGGCATCCTAGTCACCTCATCCCTAAGGTCGACTACCCACTTGGACGAGATAGCTATAGCAACCCCATTTTATAGCCTTACCGCACCTAATAATGGCGCCTCAGGCGGGTGCTTTCAATGACTGGAGGTTTGAAATTTATCAAATCAAGCCGAAACTTTCCGGACGCCCCTCTCTTCTATTGCATCATCAAGAAAAAAGGTAGCTTTACAATAGCGAGAGAATTACGCACCTAAAAGGACACCTAGCACCTAAACCTTATAAACTTCGAATCCTCCCCGGAAACTAGCTTTCAGCTATCCAGCCTAAAAACCCAAGGCTAACCAGGCCTTAAAATAGATTCAACAAGCAAAGCCCCCTTTCTTGACAATTTATATTCAAGCGAGTTTCTATTATTATTTCTCATGAAGCGCGTACTAGATACATGTTGCCGACGTTCAACAAGCCCGCGAGCCAGCAGATCCGGAAAATAACTAGCCGGAGAGCACTGAAGCCATATACCCAAGCCACTAGACCGCACCCACCCTCCATCAAAGTAAAGCACCTGGAGATGTAGTGGTCAACCCATCCCGGACAGTGGGTTGAGTTTTTCTTCGGCCACCGCAGGCGGTAGCCCGTCGTTGAATTGATGCGGCCTGATCCAGTTGTAGCGGTGCATCAGGTAATGACTGATGTCCCGTTGGGCCTCCTGCGCCGTCAGGTAACCCGTTGACGGGACCCACTCCGACTTCAGACTGCGGAACAGGCGCTCCATCGGCGAGTTATCCCAGCAATTCCCCCGACGGCTCATGCTCTGCTGCATCCGATAGCGCCAGAGCCGTTGCCGAAACAGGCGGCTGGCGTACTGGCTGCCCTGATCTGAATGGAACAGCACCTGCTGTGGCCTGCCGCGCTGTTCGTAGGCCATGTCCAGGGCCTTGATCACCAGCTCGGCATCCGGCTTGGCCGAGAACGCCCAGCCGATCACCCGCCGGGTATGCAGATCCAGCACCGCGGCCAGGTAGTGCCAACGGCCTTGCGCCCAGACGTAGGTGATGTCGCCACACCACACCTGATTGGGATGCTCGGTCGCGAATTCGCGGTTCAGCCGATTCGGGATATCCGGCCGCTCAACCGTGGCCTGTTTGTAGGCGTGCGAGCCCGGTTGCTTGCTAACCAGGCCTAGCTCACGCATCAACCGACGCACTCGGAAACGGCCGATGGTCACGCCCTCTTCGCGCAGCATGCCCAGATGCGTGCGCCTGCCGGCCGAGCCCCGACTCTGGCTGAACAACTGGTTGACTTGGCTGCGTAGCGCCACGCGGCGAGCATCGACACGCCGCCGTCGAAGACGGTGGACGTAGTAGCAAGACCGCGCCACATCGAAAGCTGAACAGACCACTTCCACCGACTCCTGCTCACTCAACTGGTCTATCAGCGCGTACGATCGAGTTCGTCCGACATCAAGAGAGCGGTAGCCTTTTTTAATATCGCTTTCTCCCGCTCCAACCGGTTGATCCGGGCTTCCAGCTCCTGGATCTTTTGCTGCTCAGGCGTCAACGCCTTGCTCTTCGGGGTCACACCCTGGCGCTCCGCCTCGAGCTGCTTCACCCAACGGCGCAAGGCCGAATCCACCACCCCCAGCGAACGGCAGGCGTCGATATGGCTGTAGCCTTGGTCCAACACTAGGGCCGCGGCCTCTCGTTTGAACTCGGCGGAAAACGTACGTCGTTGCTTGCTCATCAGACACCTCTCTCACGGCGAGGATTTTCGCCTAAATCGGTGTCCGGGATCAGTAGACCACTACAAGAATCCTCACCTGGTCCTCACTGAGCCCTTCCATTACGACCTCTTGAAATCTCACGACCATTCTAGTTTTAACTAAAGCATGAAACTATAAAATGCAATCTAAATGAAGAGCGTCCAGCTCTACCAGAAGTCAGGCCATTTGCCCAATAGTCTTGCGGAACCGCCAAAGTGCAGAGAGGAAAAAGAGCAGACCAATAGCAAACACAAGTACTAACTGCCCCCATACTATCGAAATTCCCGCCCCACGAAACAGAACTGCCTGGGCCAGCGAGACAAAATGTGTTGTTGGGGCCAATAGCATTATATTCTGAACCAAATCAGGCATACTCTCCCTGGGCGTCGTCCCTCCCGACAATATCTGCAACGGAATAAGTATAATTATAGCCAACAACCCCAACTGCGGCATAGATCGCGCGACAGTCCCTAAAAAAACCCCCATTGAAGTAGTCGCAAAAAGATGTATAGCTGCACCTATCAAAAACAACCAAACCGAACCATTGAGCGGAACGCCAATCCAAGAATGCACAACGAGAAGCAAAGAAGCGGCTGCAGCTATTAGAACCACAAGCCCCATTGACCAAATCTTTGCCAGCATAATCTCAAATGCAGTCAATGGCATTACCAATAGATGCTCAACCGTTCCGTGCTCACGTTCCCGAATAAGCGCGGCCCCCGTGAGAATTATGGATAGCATGGTAATCTGATTTACCACTTCCATAACCGCACCAAACCACGCCTGAGTTAAATTAGGGTTGAAATCCGCTCGCACAGCCAGCCTTGCCGACATGGACGGATCACCACGATATCGATTAATGAACTCCCTAACTTCGGTATCAACAATATTCTGTATGTACCCCGCCCCAGAGAACGCCTGAACCGTCTGAGTAGCATCAACATTCAACTGAATTTTCGGGTTTCTCCGCGCAAGCACATCTCGCTGAAAATCAGGAGGAATATCAAGTGTAAAGCTATACAACTCTGTATCCATCCCATGATCCATTTCAGCCTGATTGATTTCGGAGGGAGCTCGAAAATAAGGAACTTGAAAGGACCTAATTATCTTCTTAGACAATTGAGATTGATCTTCATCGACTACCGCAATAGATGCGTTATGCAGCGTTTCAGGGACCCCCGTTGCCGAACTGTAAACCCCAAAAGAAAAAGCCCATGCAATAAGGATCAACATCGCATAGTCTCGACCCAGACTACGAAACTCCTTAACACCAAGATTAAATATATTTTCAATCTTCTTCATGGCTCAATCTTCCTGTTTCTTAAGGAAGTACACGCTAAGCAAGGTCAGTACCACTGCCATCACCGCCAGAGGCCAGTAATAAACCCATAGATCGGCGACTCCCAGTGCCTTTGAGAAAGCCCCACGGCTAATAATCAGGAAGTGCGAGGTCGGGTAGAGTCTGCCAATTAAGGCAGCGACGCCCTCTAACGAGGACACAGGGTGTATCAGACCGGCAAACTGGATGGCCGGGATCATAGTAGCGATGGCGGTGCCAAACACTGCGGCGATCTGGCTCTTCATGAAGGTCGACAGTAGCAGACCCAGACCCGTGCTAGTCACCACGTAAAGGAAGGCGCCAACCAGCAGCGCAAAGAAACTCCCCTTGAGCGGAACCTGGAACAACAGCACGGCCATGGCCAGCATCAGCAGGAAGTTGATCATGCCCATACCGATATAGGGCAGCTGCTTTCCGAGAAGAAACTCTAGGCGCGTCACTGGCGTGACATAGAGATTGGTGATCGAGCCAAGCTCCTTCTCGCGCACCACGCCTAGAGCAGTGAGCATCGCCGGGATCATGATCAGCAGCAGTGGGATTACTGCAGGAACCATGGCTTTAAGGCTTTCTACGTCTGGGTTATAGCGATAGCGCACCTCAGTACTAGCAACCGAACTAGCTTCGGCATTGCCACTCTCACGCGCTGATTCAGCCAAGTAACTTAAATGCATCCACTGAATGTAGCCCTGGACCGTAGTGGCCCGGGTTGGCATAGCTCCATCAATCCAGACTCCGATAATTGGGGAAAAACCACGCTTAAAGTCACGACCGAAGTTTGGTGGAATCTCTAACGCTAAACTCAACTCCCCACTTCGTAACCGCTGATCGAGTTCATCGGGATTTTCGATGGGAGAGTGCTCGATGAAGTAACGTGAGCCTGAAATATTGAGAACATAGTTTTGACTAGTGGTAGTTTGATCGCGATCGAGCACAGCAAAGGAAAGATTCTCCACGTCCACGTTAATGCCGTATCCGATGATGAACATCAGTAGCGCGGTACCCAGTAGCGCCAGAGTCAAGCGGATCGGGTCACGGCGTAACTCCATCGCCTCGCGGCGCGCGTAGCTGAATAGACGCAGCCAACTGAAGCGGTCGCTGCCCTTGTAGCGATCCGGGGCAGTGACTTTCTCCGGAGCTGGAGCGGCGCCCGGTACCGGCGTGCTACCGGCCGCCTCCTCCAGGTAGGCGATGAAGGTCGCTTCCAGAGTGGGCAGACCGCGCTTGTCGATTAAGCCCTGCGGGGTGTCGCTGTCGAGCACCTTGCCGGCGTGCATCAGCGATATGCGGTCGCAGCGCTGCGCCTCGTTCATGAAGTGGGTGGAGATGAAGATGGTCACCCCGTCGCGCCGCGACAGCTCAACCATCAGTTGCCAGAAGCCGTCGCGGGCCACCGGGTCGACGCCCGAGGTCGGCTCGTCGAGGATGAGGATTTCCGGCTTGTGGATAACCGCCACGGCCAGCGATAGACGCTGGCGGATACCCAACGGTAGGCTGTCGGGCAGCTCGTCCCTGACTTTGTCCAGGTCGAAGCGCTCAAGCATTTCCTCCACCCGTGAGCCGATCTCGGCGGGCGGCAGGTGGAACAATTTGGCGTGCAGCTCGAGGTTCTGCAGCACCGTCAGCTCGGCGTACAGCGAGAAGGCCTGGGACATGTAGCCGACTCGCCGGCGGGTCTCCATGTCGTTGGCGTCCACCGGCTGGCCGAACAGTGCGCAGGTGCCTTCGCTGGCCGGCAGCAAGCCGGTGAGCATCTTCATGGTTGTGGACTTGCCGCAGCCATTGGAGCCTAGGAAGCCGAAGATTTCCCCGCGCTCAATACGGAAGCTTACATGGTCCACAGCGACGAAATCGCCAAAGCGGCAGGTCAGTCCCTCGGCCTCGATAGCGATCTGCAGCGCGCCCTCGCTTTGCGAACGCGGAGGGATCACCAGCGCGTGGTGGCCAGCACGCTTGCTCTCGGGTAGCAACGCGATGAAGGCCGCCTCCAGGCTTTGCCTATTTGTACGCTCGCGCAGTTCGGCAGGCGTACCGGTGGCCAGCACCTTGCCATCGTCCATCGCCACCAACCAGTCAAAGCGCTCGGCTTCCTCCATGTAAGCGGTGGCGACCAGCACGCTCATGCCCTCGCGGCCAGCGCGGATGCGCCCGATCAGTTCCCAGAACTGGTTGCGCGACAGCGGGTCCACGCCAGTGGTGGGCTCATCGAGAATCAAGAGGTCTGGGTCATGGATCAGCGCGCAGCACAGCCCGAGCTTCTGCTTCATGCCGCCGGAGAGCTTGCCCGCCGGGCGCTCGGCGAAGGGCGCCAAGCCAGTGCTCTGCAGCAGGTCGGCGATGCGCCTCTCGCGCTCGGCCTTGTCGTGGCCGAACAGGCGACCGAAGAAGTCGACGTTCTCGAACACCGAGAGCGTCGGGTAGAGGTTCTTGCCCAACCCCTGTGGCATATAGGCAATACGCGGGCACACGGCGCGGCGGTGACGCACGTCGCGCATATCTCCCCCGAGCACTTGGATTTCGCCATCTTGCATCTTCCGCGCGCCGGCAAGTAGCGCCAGCAGGCTGGACTTACCAACGCCGTCTGGGCCGATCAGGCCAACCATCCGGTTGGCCGGTATCTCCAGACTAACGTCGTCCACCGCGCGGGTCTGGCCATAGCACAGCGACACGCCGGCCAGGCTGGCGACCGTCTGTATGTCGCTCATTGCGGAACCTTGATCTGCAGAGAGGCAGGCCACTCGACCTGCGGGTCAAGACGCAGGTAGGCCATGCCCGGCACGCCGGTCTTTACGTAGGTGGCATACTTCGCAAGCAGATCCGGATCGAGCCGCGCCTTAACGCGGAACATCAGCTTCTCGCGCTCGTTAGCAGTCTCCACAGTCTTAGGCGTGAATTGCGCAACGCTAGCCACGTAGGACACCTTGGCCGGGATCACATACTGCGACACTGCGTCGATCACCAAGCGTACGTCCTGACCGAGCTCAACCTTGCCCGCCTGCGCCGAGGGCAGGAAGAAAGTCATGTAGACGTCGGCCAAATCAACCATATTGAGCAGCTTTCCGCCGGCGGCCAACACTTCCCCAGGCTCTGCAACGCGGTACTGCACGCGGCCATTGCGCGGTGCCTTGAGCAGGCTGTCATCGATGTCCGCCTGCAGGCGCACGGTACTCGCAGCGGCGGCTTCGATGGCCGACTGAGCTTCGATCACCTGGGAACGCGCGGCAGTGATGCCGGCCTGCGCCGAAACCACTTGCGAACGTGAGGCTGCTAGCGCCGCCTGAGCACTCTGCATCACGGCGCGATCATCATCGAGTTGCTGTTGTGGTAAGGCATTGCGCTGAACTAATTGCTCAGTGCGGCTGAAGCGTTTCTGCGCGGCGGTGAGTTCAGCCTGGCGCTGCGCCACCACAGCCTCAGCTGTGGCCTTCTCACTCGTCCGCTGGGCGACCAAAGACTCGGCGGTGAACTTCGCATTCTGCGCCCGACGCACCTCAGCCTGGGCCTGGGCCAACTGTGCCTCGAGGACCTGAGTATCCATGCGCGCGACCACTTCGCCGAGTTTGACGAAGTCACCTTCGTCAACGTTGATTTCAGCGACACGACCAGGCAATTTGGTAGCTACATCCACTTCAGTGGCTTCTATTCGCCCGTTGGCAGCAGCAAACTCTCTACCAATAGTACTAGGTCTAAACATAACCCAAGCAAGAGCAGCAACCACTATGCAGGCTAGAATTATGCTGACACGGGGAAGCGCTTTTTTCCCTCCTTTCATCTCTTACCCCAAACCACATAAAAAAGAACTCTAAACATGCGACTCCCCCTAAAATATTAACCTATAAAAACAAACCCCAACCATCAAAAACAGAAACCTCCTACAAGCTCCAGAATTGATCGAAAAACCATCTAAAAATTAAACCTACTACTCGAAGCCAACCACTAGCATCAGCACTCCTCTCGACTCCACTTCCGCAAAAAATAGCTAATCAAGCCATCGACACCCGAGCAATGTCCTGTGACACCAAAAAAAATGTCCGCAGGCACCTTAAGAAGGTATCCATGGACATACTGGAAGTTATCTATAGACATACTGACAGCATCAAGATATCTATAGGCGATCGGCGCAGGAATCAGCCTCCACCTAACACAGGAGCAGCGAGAAATGAGTAGGATAAGTGCCGGGTTAACTGCCCAGTTGGTGAGTTTCCTGAGCAGTGAAAACCTCGACACAGAGCGACTCTGCAAAGAAGTCGGGATAGCCATCGACGAGCTAAGATCGTCAAATAAATTTATTCCAAGATCAAGCGCCCTTCGGTTAATGGAGCTAGCAGAAATTGAGAGCGGTAACCCAGACATTGGACTTAAAGCTTACCAGCACTTTCTTCCAGGTGCTTTTCAATTAGTAGGATATGCAATGATCTCCAGCGCCAATCTAAAAGACGCGCTGCAGGTCTTAGTACGTTTTTCCAAACTTCTCGGAAACGGCTTCACTGTCGGCCTAACACAAGAAAAAAATGGCATACGCCTGTGGTACGTTGACAACACAGAAGACAGAACAAAGAAATCCAGAGTGTTCAATGACGCAATATTGGCATCAACTCTCGGACTCTGCCGCTGGATGGCTGGGGGTAAACTTCCCGAAATCCAAGAAATAGAATTCATTTACCCCACTCCACAAGACATCTCAGAGCACCAACGGCTTTTTGATTGCCCCCTACACTTTGGGAAAAATAGAAACAGCATCTTATTTGACAACCACGCGCTATCGCTGCCGCTAAGCACTGCAAATGAAACACTTGCACTACTCCATGGCAGCCTTGCTGAACATCAAGAATATTTTTTAAATAACGGACATTACAGCGAACGCACACGAAGCTTGCTCATCAAGCGCCTTGGCCACTCCCTCTGCGACATGGACTCTGTAGCAAAAGAACTTAACGTCAGTAGTCGTTTCTTACAGCGCGAGCTTGCAAAAGAGGGTAAAACCTTTAAAGAAATATTCAATAGCACCCGAAAAAGACTAGCCGAACACTACTTAAAAAACTACCACTCTTACTCCCTAGACCACATAAGCACACTACTTGGCTTTAAAGAGCTAAGTAGTTTTCACAAGGCTTGCCTTCGATGGTTCGGCATGCCACCAGGGAGTTTTCGAAACACTCACACAGAAACTCACCCATCAGGAGTAGACCAGAAAATAACTCATACCTAAAGCAAACCTGGATCGCCCTTTTGCGAAAGAGCCGTAAGAAACCCATCAAGCCACTCATGGCGACTACGAAGCCCCTCTACGCTCGCGTGAGGGTATGGGCAATCAAAAATAGTCAAACCAGATGAGCCAGAATCATACCCAACATCAAAAGGCTTTCTAAATTCAAGCTCAGAGCGATCCTCAAACGCAGAAATGATTAGCATATAAACACCTCAATTCTCTCTAGCGTAAATATCCAGAGTGCGCCTACCACAGAAAATCTCAAGCAATGCAGTTCAAAAACTCGTTCACGTCACCTTCGCGGATCACTCATGGACTAAAATAAAAACTCCATGACCAAGCTGAAGATTAGGCTTCGGCTACATGCTGCATGGGTTTGGGCTTTTTCAAAACATCCTCACACCACAAATAATTGTCCGCAACTACAGTTTTTAGCAATTTCCCGCCCTCCCTGAGTCGATAAATAGGTAGTTAATAAGCACTATGGGAGCAGCGCCGACAAGTAAATCGTCTCGTCTAACTCGGTCGGAAGCCTCAAGAAACAACCGGCCAGTCCGGGCTACGATGGCGGCCGGCCGGATCATTTTGTATTCAATAGAAATTGAGCTTATTGCCGAACATAGCGACCAGGTGCATGCTCAAGCGGAGGGTATTCAGCATTACCTAGCATAGTGATAGCAGGCAGGCGTGAGCCGGCATACTCGGCCAACCAGGCGAACCAATCACCCCACCAACTGCCGGCATGCTGCTGGGCACCCCGCAACCAGTCGTCGGCTGCCGGTGCTATGTGTTCATTGACCCAGTAATGGCGCTTGTTCCTACCTGGCGGGTTGATCACCCCGGCAATGTGGCCGGAGGCACCGAGGACGAACCGCTTCGGACCTTCCAGCAATGCCGTGCTGGCATAGGCACTGCGCCAGGGCACTATGTGGTCGTCGTGGGTCCCCAAGATGTACGCTGGTGCATCTATGGCGCGCAGATCCAGCTTGACGCCGCACAGATCCAACTCCCCTGATTTGAGATCGTTTTGCAGGTAGGTGTGGCGAAGGTACCAGCAATACAGGGGCCCCGGCAGGTTGGTGCTGTCGTTGTTCCAGAACAGTAGATCCAGAGCCGGCGGCTTCTGCCCCTTGAGATACTTGTCTACGTTGTAGTTCCACCACAGCTCGTTGGGCCGCAGCAGGGAGAAGGTATTGCCCATGTCCTCGCCGCGGAACAGGCCACACTTGCCACCATGGCCACCGATGGTGCGCTCGCGGTAGGCCACCAATTGCTCATCGACGAAGACGCTGATCGGCCCGGTATCGAGGTAGTCAAGAAAAGTGGCAAACAGGCTCAGGCTGGCAATGTCGTGGTCGCCACGCGCTGCCAGCACCGCTAGAGCGCAACTCAGCATGGTGCCGCCGATGCAGAAACCCAAACAGTTCAGGTGGCGCTCCCCGCTGATGGCCCGGGTAGTGCGCAGGGCGCTGATCACTCCGTCCTGGATGATCTGCTCCCAGGTGATGTCGGCCTGTTCCTGAGTGAAGTTGCGCCAGGACATCAGAAAAACTTGATGGCCTCGCTCTAGTAGATGGCGGATTAGAGAGTTTTCGGGGCCGAGGTCAAGGATGTAGTACTTGTTGATCGCCGGCGGAACGATGAACACCGGCCGCTGGTATTGCGTTTCGCTGAGCGGTGAATACTGGATCAGCTGGAATAGAGGGGTTTCCAGTACCACGGCACCAGGGGTGGTGGCCAGATTCACGCCAACTTCGAAATCGCCCAGGTCGCATTGGCGCAACTTGCCTTCCTGCATGTCACTGGCCAGATGCAACAGGCCACTTAGTAGGCTGGCGCCCTGCGTTTCCACTAGGCGTTGCAGCGCATCGGGGTTGCTCAGCAGAAAATTACTCGGGGCACTTGCGGCGATCGCTTGTTCAATAAGGTAACGAAGGCGCTGACGCGGCTTCTCCTCATCGATGGGCAGTAGCTCCAGTAGTTTCAGCAGGAAACCGGAGTTCAGCAGGTAGAAGGCAGCCAGGGAGCCGAATAGCGGTTCGCTCCAGTTGCCGCTGGCAAAGCGACGGTCATTGAACGCGAACGGCTGGCAGGTCAGCAATTGCTGGCCAAGATCGGCCCACTGTTGTTGGTAGCCAGCCTGCAGTTGCTCCAGCGCCTCGACAGGCACATCGAACCACCGGCTTTGGTCATGTCCGTTGAACCAAACATTCTGCGCCACGTATAGGCGCAACTGCTGCAGGACGAAGCTAGCGATGAAAGGTACCTGTCCCGACCAGTAGCGAGCAAAGGTGTGTGCGTTGTCCATGGCGTCTCCGGGAATATGAAAACAAAAGCCGCACCCGGTGAGGGGCGCGGTGCGATCATGTCGGGACGTAACCGCACGGCCAGCCTGGCGGTGCGGGTGCAGGGGGGCACGTCCGGCAGAGTCGCGAAAGCGTCACTCAGCGCTCGATGGCCAGCGCCACGCCCTGGCCACCGCCGATACACAGGGTAGCCAGGCCTTTTTTCGCGTCGCGCCTGAGCATTTCATGCAGCAGGCTTACCAGTACGCGGCAGCCGGAGGCGCCAATGGGGTGGCCGAGGGCGATGGCGCCGCCGTTGACGTTGACCTTGTCAGCATCCCAACCCAGCTCCTGGCCCACGGCCAGGGCCTGGGCGGCGAAAGCTTCATTGGCTTCGATCAGATCCAGCTGGGCCAGACTCCAGCCTGCCTTCTCCAAGCAGCTGCGGGTGGCCGACACTGGGCCGATACCCATGATCGCCGGATCGACGCCAGCATTGGCGTAGGCGGTGATCTTCGCCAGCACTGGCAGACCGAGTGCTGCGGCCTTTGCAGCACTCATCAGCAGCACCGCGGCGGCACCGTCGTTGAGGCTGGAAGCGTTGCCGGCGGTGACGCTGCCATCCTTCTTGAAGGCAGGTTTCAGCTTGCCCAGCGACTCAGCGGTGGTGCCGGCACGCGGCTGCTCGTCGGTGTCGAAGCTCAGCGCCTCGCCCTTGCGCTGCGGAATGCTCACAGGGACGATCTCGTCGCGGAAGCGACCGGCCTCAATGGCAGCCGCGGCTTTCTGCTGCGAGGCTGCGGCGAATTCGTCCTGGGCTTTGCGGCTGATGCCGTACTTGTCTACCAGGTTTTCGGCGGTGATGCCCATGTGGTAGTCGTTGAAGGCGTCCCACAGGCCGTCGACGATCATGCTGTCGAGTATCTGCCCGTGGCCCATGCGCAGGCCGGTGCGAGCATTGGGCAGGACATAGGACGACCGGCTCATGTTCTCCATGCCGCCAGCGATCACCACCTCGGCATCGCCACAGCGGATGGCCTGAGCGCCCAGGTGCAGGGCTTTCAGGCCGGAGCCACAGACCTTGTTCAGGGTCATCGCCGGTACGGCGTATGGCAGGCCGGCAATGACCGCTGCCTGTCGGGCAGTATTCTGCCCAGCACCGGCGGTAAGTACGTGGCCGAGTATCACTTCATCCACCTGACTGCTATCCAGAGCGGTCTGTTCGAGCAGGCTGCGGATCACCGTGGCGCCCAGCTCAACGGCGGGGGTGCCGGCCAGGCTTCCCTGGAAAGCGCCGATGGCGGTGCGAACGGCGGCGACGATAACGACTTCGATCATCTGAAGCACCTCATGTCATGGCTTAGCGACGGCGCGAATGGCACGTCACTGCATGTTCATGCCGCCGTTCACCGAGAAGTCGGCGCCGGTGGCATAGGCAGACTGATCGGAGGCCAGCCAGGCCACGATCGAGGCAATCTCCTCAGGCTGGCCGAGACGGCCGACTGGAATGCCGGTGATCATGTCCTCGAGGATGTCCGGGCGAATCGCCGCGGTCATGTCGGTCTTGATGTAGCCGGGGGAAACCGTATTGACAGTCACGCCCTTGCCACTCACCTCGCGGGCCAAGGCCATGCTGAAACCATGAATGCCTGCCTTAGCTGCGGAGTAGTTGGTCTGCCCGAACTGGCCTCGTTGACCATTGATCGAGGAGATGTTGATGACGCGTCCCCAGCCCTTGGCCAGCATGCCCTCGATGACCTGCTTGGTCGTGTTGAACAGGCCGGTGAGATTGGTATCAATCACCGTCCTCCAGTTCTCCGGGGACATCTTGCGGAAGGTGCCGTCGCGGGTGATGCCAGCATTGTTGACCAATACATCGATCGGGCCGACAGTCTCGTGCACCATGTCGAAGGCCTGGCGGGTGCTGTCCCAGTCGGTGATGTCGCAGTCGATGCAGTGGAAGTGGAAGCCCGCCTCGAGTTGCTTGGCAATCCAGGAGGCCTTGCGGCTGGAGTAGGGATTACAGCCCACCACCACGGTGAATCCATCCCGATGCAGGCGCTGGCTGATCGCCGTACCGATACCGCCCATACCACCGGTGACCAGTGCTATACGTGCCGGATTGCTCGCAATACCCATTAACCATTCCTCGTTAATTAAGACCTTGGAACAGCGGGCAAGTCTCTGGCGCTTTGCAGATGGGAACAACGTCCCCGGGTGACGCCGGGTTGTCCTCGCGCACCAGCCTTGGCGCGCTTTGAACTCTATCTAACCAAGCATTGACTGGAGTCAATAAAAATTGACTTGCGGACATCTAGGTCGCGCATTTCAAGGTGTGCCACCGCTCTTCGAGAAACGGCAGAGGGGTATTTACCAGATCAGTTCCAACTATGTCGGGATGCTGGTGGATATGCTGCCGGCGGAGGGCCTGGATGAGGTGCTCTTGCGTCGTGAGGCTTGAGTCGATATTTGCTTACTGACACGGACGGATGTGTTGTTCACACACGCGAGCGCCTACCCCGCTACCAGCTCCACGCTCTACCACATCCAGGCGCACAGGATTAGCATCAATGCGTAGCGGCGTATCAAGTAACTGGCGAGCACTCCACCGATACAGCAGGCCGTAATCAGACCCACAGTGTTACTGGCGGCTTCCAAATCCATGAACTTGCCGACGCCCAATAGCTCGGTGAACAGTGGCGCTCAGAATAGAGCACCAAGTTAAATATGGAGCGCATGGATTTGCATGAAGGCACCTTGAATCAACCGAGGATGTTCAGGCCGCCATCAACGAAGTGGACTCCGCCAGTCTGACCTTGGCTCGCGTTGCTAACCAGCCAGGCGCACAGGCCGCCGACTTCCTCCAAAGTGACTAGGCGGCGCAAGGGGGCGCGATTGGTCGAGGTTTCCAACAAGTGATCAAAGTCCTTCAGCCCGGATGCCGCCCGAGTCGGCATAGGGCCGGGAGAAATGGCGTGCACACGGATGTTGCGCGGCCCCAGTTCGGTGGCCAGGTAGCGCACGCTGGCCTCCAAAGCGGCCTTGACCGGCCCCATCAGGGCATAGCCTTCGATCGTCTCCTGAGCGCCCAAGTAACTCATGGTCACCAGACTGCCGCCCCGAGGCATCAGCGGTTCGGCCAGGCGCGCCATGCGGATAAAGGAGTGACAGGAAATATCAACGGCCTGCAGAAACCCGGAACTGGAGCTATCCAGTAGGCGCCCGCGGAGTTCCTCCTTGGGTGCGCTAGCCAGGCAGTGAACGACAAAGTCCAGCGATCCCCATTGCACTGCGAGGTGCTCGAACAGCGCGTCCAGCTCGCCGGCCCGGGTCACGTCCAGGGGCATGCGCACACTGGCATGCACCTGTTGCGCCAGAGGTTCAACATGCACCCTGGCTTTGTCATTCAGCCAGGTGACGGCCAGCTCAGCGCCCATGTCATGCAGAGCCTGAGCACAGCCCCAGGCGATCGAATGCGGGTTGGCGATGCCGACCACCAGGCCGCGCTTACCGGCTAGGGACAGGCTTTCCTTGATACTCATAAGCGTTGATCCTGATATACACGCCAGGCATGGCGGGCAATGATGCTTTCTTCGTCGGTGGGGATGACCCACACAGCCCGTGTGCTGGCAGTACTGGATATGCGCTCGGCGTTGCATTGGTTCGCCGCGTCATCGATGCGCAGCCCAAAGAGCGGCGCGAGATGCTGCAGCACCTGGGCACGCAGCGCAGCATCCTTTTCACCGATACCGGCGGTGAATACCAGCGCGTCCAGCCCCCCCAGGCACGTGGCGAGCCGCCCGACTTCCTGGGCGATTCGGTAGGCATAGAAGTCGATGGCCAGGGTTGCGCGTGGGTCGTCGCTGGCGCGCAGTTTGCGCATGTCGCTGCTAACCCCGGATATGCCGAGCAAGCCGGATTGCCGATACAGCAGCGTCTCCAGATCGCGAACCTGCATACCCTGATCCAGCAGGTACAGCAGCACACCGGGATCCAGGGCGCCGCAGCGGCTGCCCATGGGGAGGCCGTCGAGGGCGCTGAAACTCGTGGTCACCTCGACGCTGCGGCCGGCCTCGATGGCGCACAGGCTGGAGCCATTGCCCAGATGGGCTATGACCAGCTTGCCGGAAGCGAGCTCTGGAGCTCTGTCGATCAGGCGCTGGCTGACATATTCAAATGACAAGCCATGGAAGCCGTAGCGGCGAACACCCTGTTCGTACAGCGCGTAGGGCAGGCCGAAGAGCTGGCTCATTTCACTGCGCCCGGCATGGAACGCGGTATCGAAACAGGCAACCTGAGGTAGGTGCGCATTGTGCTCGAGCGCTGCCTTGATAGCCGCCAGATTGTGCGGTTGATGGAGCGGCGCCAGGGGTTCCAGCGTCTCCAGGCGCGCCAGTACGGCAGGATCCACGCGCACCGGGGCGCTGAAATCCATCCCACCATGCACCACTCGATGGCCGAGCAGCGCAGGTGGGCGATTGTGTAGGCCTTCCTTCAGCGCGCTGTAGACCTGCTGGAAAGCCGCCTTCATATCAGCAACATGCTCCGGCGCAAAGGCTACGTCCCGCACCACTGTTCCATCAGCCATGACTATCTGGAGGCGCGGCACCACGCCAATGCCGTCCAGCTTGCCGCGCGCCAGCAAACGTGGCTGCTCCTCGCCTTGACGGCCGGCGAACAGACCAGTCTTGATGCTCGAGGAGCCAGCATTGACGGTGACGATCAGTTCGTCTTGAGCGGGGCTCATATGGACACACCTAGTTGGGTGCGCAGCGCTTGGGCGAGCAACACGGCCAGCCCGCTACTGGCGATGCGTGCCCGTGGACTGTCGGCGCGGCTGGTGAAAATGATCGGTACGCGGGCGCCGAGGACAATACCCGCCGCCTCGGCACCGGCAAGATAGATCAGTTGCTTGGCGAGGATGTTGCCCGCTTCCATGTCCGGTACCAGCAGAATGTCCGGATCGCCGGCGACTTCTGAATGAATGCCCTTGACCCGCGCAGCGTCGGCGTTGATCGCGTTGTCGAAAGCCAGTGGCCCGTCGAGCAACGCGCCATCAATCTGTCCACGCTGAGACATGACCACAAGTGCGGCAGCTTCCAAGGTCGAAGGCAGCTTGGCCGTGACAGTTTCAACCGCCGACAGCAGCGCTACCTTAGGACGGTCGATGCCCAGGGCGTGCAGCATCTGGATCGCATTGCGACAGATGTCAGCCTTGTCCTCCAGGCCGGGAAAGATGTTTACCGCCGCGTCGGTAACGAACAGCGTTTTGTGGTAGCTGGGCACACTCATGGCGAAGACATGGCTGAGGCGCCGCTCAGTGCGCAGACCGCTTTCACGATCGGCCACGGCATGCAGCAGTTCATCGCTGTGCAGGCTGCCTTTCATCAGCAGCTCGCCACGACCTTCGCGGATCAGGGCAACACCACGCTCGGCGGCAGCGTGACTGTGTGGCACGTCCTCCACGGTTAACCCGTCGATATCCAGGCCAGCCTCGCTGGCGGTTGCCGCGATCTTGTGACGCGGGCCCACCAGAATCGGGGCTATCAGTCCGGCCTGGGTGGCCTCCAGCGCTCCTCGCAGAGCATTCGCCTCGCAAGGATGTACGACGATGGTGGGCAGCGGGCCAATTTCGGCGCAGCGGTTCAGCAACGTCTGGTAGTGATCTTGGCTCATTCGGCGCTGCCTCCCTTGTCCTGGCTCGCAGGGGCATGCGCCGGCGCAGAGCGAGTTGCCTTGCCGCGACCTGCTTTTTTTACCGCAGCCACGGGGCTCTTGCTCCTGGTCCCCACAGGGGGCGGACTGGTTTCGATCTGTGCATCGGAAGACTGGGCGGCGCTTTTCTTCCTTGGCCGTGTGCCGACCTTGGGAGTGCGAGTAACTGCCTCGGGGAGGTGCAGCGTTAACGAAGTCTGGTCTGGAGCGCTGTCCATAGCGATGAGTGGCACCGTTGATTGTGCGAAGGCCGGCACGGGGTGTTCAAGCTGGTCGTGCAAACGGCGCCAGAGTTCGCCCACTGCGCCCTCGGCGTAGAGAAGTTCGGGCACGAGGTACACGGCGGCTGCCAGCACTGCCTCACGCTGCCCGGCCTCGGGAACCAGCAATGGCAATGTATTCAGACTCTCCTCGGGGAGGGCAAAGACCAGCAGATCCTGCAGACGGACGCTGTCACGTACGGCAAGTGGGTCGATGCCGAGCTGTTGCGAGAGCGTGCGGGCCTGTTGAGCAAGTTGTTCGATGCGCTCCTTGCCGAACCTGCCACTTGCATGCGCGAGCAAGCAGAGAATGCGAATGAGCGCTTCCTGCTCCCCACCACGAAGAAGCGAGTCGTGCAGATGCTCGACGAGAGCCTTGTCACGTTGCTCGACGTAGCTCTGCTGCGAGTGTGGTGCCTGGTCGCCAGTCAAGGTGCTCAGACCGCCATAGAAACTATGGAAGAGCATCTCCTGGGCCGCGTCGCGGACATCACGATAGCCATCGAGCAGGGCCTCAACCGTGCTGGACGATGCCTCTTGCCAGGCAAATAGGGGATTGTCGGGCGATGCCGGGCGGCGATTGACGCGCGTCAGAGCCGCATGGCCTGCCAACCACCAGAGCGTTGGATTGAGACTGCTCCAGACAACTTGCTGCTGGTGGAACGGATGGCTCTTGCGCAAGCATTCGGCGAGTGGTTCGTTGATCGCCCTGCGCATCCAGGGACGCACAAGCCAGTCGTAGAGAGTACTATTGAATCCGGAGACGCGGTCGACCAAGGCGAACTCTAATTCGTCGCTACGACCATCCTCATCGTGGCAGAGAATGTCGGCGATGCACCGAGATTCGAAATGTACCTGGTAAGCCTGGTCGTCACTGGCGGATGCTGGCAGGTCGTCGATCACCAGTTCGTACAATCCTGGCGACAACAGGGTGATGGCATCGATGGCGCCGAGCAGCTCCCTGTGCTCACGACGGGCGACCTTGCCGGAGACGAAAATGCCCAGATGGCCGATGCTGGCATGCTGAAGATAGACGATGGTGCGTCCGGCATTGCGCAACGCCAGATCGCTGGGATAGACGTCGGCTATCCAATTCAGTGCTTGCTGCGGTGGAGTGATATTGTCGCCATAGGAGCAGAACACCACCACGGGTGCCTCGATGCGTTTCAGGTCGATGCTGCTGCTCCTGCGCCCGAAACCGCCAGCCAGGCGGTTGCCGATGAACAGGTCATCGACGATCACCTCGATCTCCTCGCTGTTGAGCAGGGTTGGACTACCCCACCAGCGCTCGAAATCGAGAAAGCGGGGGGTTTCCCTGTCGACGTTGCTGAACAGCTTGTAGTACTTGCTCCAGTAGGTGTTGGCCGGATTCAGGCTCTCGAAGTTGCTGACCAGCCAGGTGCCATCAAAACGGCCATTACCCAAGTCACTACCCAAGCGAGTCATCCATGCGCCGCCGAGTAGACCGCCAGCGTAGCGCATCGGGTTGCGCCCGTTGACTCCGGCCCAGTAGGACAGCGGCGCACCATTGACGATCACCAGACCTGGTAGTTCCGGACGTGCAGCAGCCAGTCCCATCAGCGCCCAGCCGGCCTGGCAGTTACCGATCACCACGGGCTTCCCTGCCTCCGGATGCCGCGCGCTGACCGCCTCGATGTAGCGGGCCTCGGCCTCGGCGATATCGATCAGGGTTTGGCCTGGTGCGGGAGCATGGCTGAAAGCAATGAAATAGGTCGGGTGCCCAGCGCGCAAGCTTTCGCCGATTTCAGAATCCTGCTTGAAGCCGCCGATGCCGGCGCCGTGACCACCGCGTGGGTCGATGACGATGACCGGCTGGCGCGTGGTATCGCTGGGCTGGTCATCCGGTGGAACGATGTGCAGCAGAGAGTAGTTGACCGGGTGAGGCAGGTCGTGGCCGTCGACCAGCACCTCATAGGGAAACTTGAGCAGCAGGGGATAGCCGGCGCGCTCGTGGGCAAGGGTATTGTCACCACGCTGGCGAAGTGCATCCCAGAACAGCAGATTGCGCTGTCCGAAGTCGACCAGGTACTCCCAGCAATCGCCTGCGCTGGGGACACGCAGGCGCCCTTCTCTCAGTGGCGCGAGCAGAGCCTCTTGGCGTTGACCAAAGGCATCGAGCAGGAGCTTCCCGTGCAGATGCTGTAGGCGTCCGAGGTGTTCGAACAGATTATGAAATGAGGAGAAACTCTCTTCTCGCTTTGCAAAAAAACTTTCCTGGCTCATGAGCTTTTCCTATATCAGAGACGCGGGAATCCCCCTCATTCGATCCTCTCCATGAAGAGGAGCCATGGCTTTCAGGCCAAGTTTTATAGCGAATCACCTCGACTTGAGCAAAGTTTTTTTTGCAGCGCACAAAAACGCTTGCCCTCTCTCTTTGTGCAGTGCAACATTTTGCTAGCGCAGCGGCTCCATCATGGATGGTTTTCGCGTGCTAGGTCGCAAGCGGCCTTTCCCATTGCCAGGAGACCAACCATGTCTTTTTTCGATTCAGAAAAACTGCAAAGCGCACAGAAAGCCAACCTTGACCTGTTGCAGCAGATCAGTGGCAAGGTATTTGAGAGCGTCGAGCAACTCAGTCAATTGCAGTTCAAGGCGCTACGCGCATCCAGCAGCGAGCAGTTCGACAGCCTACGTAAGCTGCTGTCGGCGCGTGACCCGCAGGCCTTCGCCGAGTTGCAGGCGTCCCTCACTCAGCCAACTGCTCAGGCAGAGCGCCTGCTGGAGTTCAATCGAGAGGTGTATGACCTGGTTTCCAGCACTCAGGCGGATATCGCCAAGCTCGCCGAACGCCAAGTCGAGGCCGGCGCCAAGCATGTGCGGGAACTGGTGGACGTCATCGCCAAGAACGCCCCGGCGGGTGCGGAGCCGGCGGTAGCCGTTCTCAAGTCGGCACTGGAAAGCGCCGGCAGTGTCTATGAAAGCGCGCAGAAGGCCGCCAAACAGGCAGCCGAGATCGCCGAGAACGGCATCGCTGCCGCGGCCTCCGCAGCAGGTCAGGCGACCCGTGAAGCCAGCAAGACTGCGGGTGGGCGCAAGTAAGGCAAGGTAACTGCACCAAGAGCGGTGATGGTCGTCATTGATCATCACCGTCTTTTTTCTTCTGCCTCGAATTGCCAGGCGGGATACCGCCGAACATGCCGAAAAGATTCTGGGTCCCCAGATAGAGCTTCTTCGACTGTTCGACATACTGGCTCATCAGATCCTGCATGACGGGCACCTGCTTGTGCATAAAGTCACTCCAAGCCTGCGAGGATTGCACCCCGGTCTGGGTCTGGATGTCGATCACGGTCTGGATGCTCTTCTCCAGATAGTTGCCGAGCATGCCCTGGAACGGGCCGTAGAAGCGAATGATCCCCTTGAGCATGTCGCTGGAGAAGATCGGCTCACCATCACTTTCCGCTTCCTGAATGATCTGTAGCAGGATGCTCCGGGTCAGGTCTTCGCCACTCTTCGCGTCTACTACCTGAAACGGCACTTCATCGATAACCAGCCGGCGAATGTCAGCAAGGGTGACATGGGCACTGGTGTGGGTGTCGTATAGGCGGCGATTGGCGTATTTCTTGATCAGGCGAGGAGCACTGTGGTCGTCTTCGGGCATGCAAGGCGTCTCTTCATGATTTGGGCTGTGTCAGTTGCCGGCACTATCTTAGGCCTTTTCTCTTAGATGTCCTCACCGTCACCCCAAGCGAGGTGCGCCCCCCATAGGGAGCGGTTTATCGTAGACCTACAGCCACACTCCCTGAGCTCCAGCGTACATTGTGCTCATAAGGTGCTACTGCTCGCCCCAGGGCGTGTGTTCGCGCAGACGCTCATAGGGCGACTGTCCTGCCCATGGTGCCGGAAAGCGCCATTGAGCGCATGCAGTGGCGTCGCTCGGCGAAATCCATCTCCGCCTCAAATGCAGCTCTACGTCGAAATACCGATCCAAGTGCTGCACGAGCTGACGCCGCCCTCACTGAGGTGCTGCCCTAGCGTCTTAGGGAAAAACGCTCATCTGGCCATCCCAGAACAGGATACGCATACCACTGTTGGCAAGCGCCTTGTCATGCCGGCCTGTCAGCAGAGAAACATCCTTAGCTACCCCAACCGACCACAGCATGGATTTGATCTGATCCAGCACGCCATGTTGATTGCTGCAAAGACTAGCCTCGAACTGGCGCAACTTCGTATCGTCCACGTTCGGCAAATTAAGCTGCCCCACAACGAGCCTAACGTCTGTGTACAGGTCATGTCTGCCAGCGTGCTCGATATAGCGCCGCTCCGCGAACGGCCTCCACCCCGCAGTGTGATTGACTCCTCCCGAGACATTCGCGCCTCTACCAATATGAGACCCAGTGGCTTTCACCCGATGCTTGCGAATGCGCGCCAGAACGCTTTCACGCACTGTGGTACCCACATAGATCCAGGGCGTCAAATCCTTCGCACCTCCGAACGCCAGCACGTACAACCCATAGGTCTTCGACAGGTTCTTTCCATACGCAGACACAGGGACCATGGCATGTGACAGGGTTTTGAACGAGGCACGATAGCGTGCCGGCGTCATCCCGGATTCGTCTTTACAGATGTTGCCAACCAGCTCGACCTGTTCGCGGAAGGTCGATTCGACGAATCAGTGGTTGAACGCAAAGAAAAACAGCACGCCGAACGGCTCGACCAGCAACAGCAGGAAAAATTGGCCAAACAGTCGGTCGTTATCGAAAAGGACGGCCATGATCATCTGTTCAGTATTGAGTGGCGCCAGGTAGAGCACCCGCCCTGTGATCCCGAGAAGATTCAGCACATCAAGACCGATGGCACCACCTGGCTGATAGTTGACAACGACGACCGGCTCTATCGGAGCCTCGACCGTGAGCACTGGCACACCGTGCGTCTCAGCGCTTCCGAAGACTCACCGCGCATCAGCAAATTGGATATTGTGAGCGGCATGTGGATCGCCGTGGCGGGCTATAGCGAAGGCTTTTATTACTCCCACGATGCGCAAACTGGAAACAGAGCCACTTCCCGGACGTACCTGGCTACGAATTCACCCGCACCGAAGAAGTCTGCTACTTCAACGGCCTCTGGCTCTGGCGCTTCAAGGAGAGCAAGGAATACTCCTACATTGAAAAAGGCCTGATCTTCGATTCGACCAAGACCGGCAACTACGACAAGATAGCCGTCTTCTGCACTGCGAATCTCGACAATCAGTGGCAGCGCTGGGAAGACACACCGAGCCTTCCGGAAGGCGTCGTGGTGGAGAGCCTCTAGTCATTACCGAACGGAAACACCCTGCTCGCGTTCTGTAAGTACGATTGGCTCTACAAGACGTCGAAAAAGAAGAACAACGCATCCTCCTTCGTCAGCTACTTTATTGCCGGAAAAGGCTGGCGAACCTGCACGTGGGCCAGCGAAGACGATAACTACGATGCACCGCTCATCACACGTACGGGCCTGAAGCTGTTGTGCTTCTATTCGGACCACGTTATGGCGTCCGAAAAAAATGGCTACGAGTGGAAGCTTCAATCCAAGGACATCCGCATCAGTACCTGCGCCCATTTGCAGAATATGAGCCTATTTTCGACACGCTGGGGCAGCGAAACGCTCTACGTAAGCCAGACAGGGGAATCCTTTGCGGAGCTGGTGCTCGAAGAAGGCACCTGGAAACACATCGCCGCTAACGAGCAAGGCACCCTGAGCGTCTACTCGCCGAACAAGCATGAAACCTTCCTGCGAAGTGGCAACTACATCTGCCAGCCGAAAGCGTAAGCGGATCAGGTGCCAGAAGTAGGCAGAGTGTAGGTCATAGCCTGCAAAGCATCGTCTTTGCAGGCTATGGTCGCCCCTAGGATGCGCGATGCCAACGCCCCCCCCCCCCCGCAAAGCCGCTGGACCAGCGTGCCCTGCCAGCGGCGGGTTCGGTACTGCTGGCGGCCGAGCATGTGACCAAGCGCTTCGGCGGGCTGGTGGCCAACAACGATGTGTCGATGACGCTCAAGGCCGGCGAGGTCCACGCGCTGATCGGACCCAATGGCGCGGGCAAGAGCACGTTCTTCAACATGATCTCGGGCGTGGATTCGCCCACGGAGGGCAAGGTGCAGCTCGCGGGCCAGACCATGGCTGATGCGCCCTCGCGCAGCTTCGCGGCGCCGGGGGGCGCGATTTC
>OGQD01000552.1_pt1 | contig 27492 bp, 24 predicted proteins | sample 1553091 | NCBI WGS metagenome assembly OGQD01 (sample SAMEA2580290, study PRJEB22360) | human gut metagenome | biome: human gut; feature: human-associated habitat; material: faeces | place: Denmark | collected 2008/2010
AGATTTGAGACGAATAAAAATCCTGCGTCTTTGCGTTTTCCAACAAGAATATTTTATTGATAAAAAAGTTAAAACAAGTTCATTTTGATATTCGTGTAAATCCATTTATGGCATTCGTGTTAAAACAAAAAAAAGACGCTGAAATTTTTTTCAGCGTCTTTTTATTTTAGCTTAAAATTGACTTCAAAATTAAAGCATTTTAAGATTATTCACTTCCTGTTCTGTAAGGATTCTCCAGTGTCCTCGTTTGATGTTTTTCTTCGTTAATCCGGCAAACATTACTCTGTCCAAGGCTTCCACTTCATATCCTAATCTCTGGAAAATTCTTCTGATAACACGGTTCCACCCGATGTGGATTTCAATTCCCACTTCATTTTTCGGTTTTCCTTCGATGAACGAAATCTGATCTACTTCTGCAACTCCTTCATCCAGACGGATTCCTTCCGCAATAAGCTTCATATCTTCGTGTGTAAGCTTTTTATCCAATGTTACATGATAAATTTTCTTTGCATCAAAAGACGGGTGCGTTAATTTCTTCGTCATATGACCGTCGTTCGTTAAAAGAATAACTCCGGTTGTAGAACGGTCTAATCTTCCTACCGGAAAAACTCTGTACGGTGAAGCGTTCGCTACAAGATCCATTACTGTTTTTCTGGCTTTGTCGTCTTTTGTGGTAGAAATATACCCTTTTGGCTTGTTAAGAAGAACGTAAACCGGCTTTTCAGGGGTAATATTCTGTCCGTCGAAAACCACTTTATCCGTTTTCTGAACCTGATATCCCATTTCCGTTACCACTTTTCCGTTTACTTCCACAAGACCTTGCGTGATCAGCTCATCGGCTTCTCTCCTGCTGCAGATTCCGGAATTGGCGATGTATTTATTCAGACGGATGGTGTCTTTATGTACATCCTTCTCAATTTTAGACAGTCTTCTTTTCTGTACAAAAGATTTATTTTTATCCTCTCTGTTTTCTGTTCCGGGTCTTCTTCCGTATTTCAGGCTTCCTCTTTCGTATTTATCTCTCGTATCAAAAGTATTGGGTCTGCTTCCTCCTCTTTTTGGGGCAGATTTGCCGAAAGATTTTTTTTCTTCACCTGAACTGGTTATGAATGGCTCTTTTTCAGTTTTTCCGAATTTCTTATCCATTCGGTCCTGGTAACTGGTGCCACCACTTTTCCTTGAGTCTGAATTTCTCTCTCCTGCTTTCGGGAAAGATTTTTTAAAAGGTTTTGATTCTGAAGAATTTCCAGATCTGGAAGCACGAGAATTATCAGAATTTTTCTTAGTTGAAATTCTTGGTCTCTTTGGTCGTTCTGAATTATTATTATCTCTGCTCATTCTAAAAATTTCTGCAAAGATAGTATATTTAATAACGAGTTAAAAATTAAGAATCATAACTTTGCAATATAGTTTTACATTTAACCCTACAGAAAATCTGAAAATGATAACAATATTAAACGATAATTTTTCTCAATTAAACGACTTCTTACACGAAAAATCTTTCAGCAAAATCTTTATTCTGGTTGATGAAAATACGCATGAATATTGTCTTCCTATCCTTTTGGGAAATATGGAAACAGATCTTGGCTTTGAAATTCTGGAGATTGAAGCCGGTGAAGAAATGAAAAATATACAGACGGCAAACCAGCTTTGGGAAATTCTTACGGAAATGCAGGCAGACCGAAAAGCTCTGGTTATTAATCTCGGCGGCGGCGTCATTACGGATATGGGAGGTTTTGTAGCGTCTACCTATAAAAGAGGAATACAGTTTATTAATATTCCGACGACACTTTTATCGATGTGTGATGCTTCTATCGGGGGAAAAACAGGGATCGATCTGATGCATTATAAAAATATGGTGGGAACTTTTACTTTTCCTGAGAAAATCTTTGTCTATCCTAAATTTCTTGAAACTCTTCCCTTCAAAGAATTAAGAAGCGGATTTGCCGAAATGCTGAAACACGGATTAATTGCTGATAAATCTCACTGGGAAAATCTCACCCAAATTAATAAACTGGATATTGAAGGCGTAATTCCGCATATTCAGACGTCAATGGATATTAAACAGAATGTTGTTCAGGAAGATTTTCACGAAAAAAACATCAGGAAAACACTGAATTTTGGTCATACGATCGGTCATGCCGTTGAAAGTTTATGTTTAAGCCAGGGAAATCCTATTCTTCACGGCGAAGCTGTGGCGATGGGAATGATTACGGAAGCGCATCTTGCTTATCTTGAAGGTTTAATTTCTGAAGAAGACACTACACTTATTATCGAAAGCATTCAAAAATATTATCCTTACCTTGATATCAGCGATTTTAAAGACGAAGCTATTTTTGATCTTTTGCTGAACGATAAAAAAAATACAGACAGCAAGATCAATTTCTCGTTGATTACCGGAATCGGGGCGTGTAATTTCGATCATCAGTGCAGCCTGAAAAACATCACGGCTTCTTTAGATTTTTACAGAAAACTGAATGATGTTTCTCTTTAATTTCTGAAAATTCTGATAAAAATCTAACTTATTTTCAGTATAATTCAGAATTTAGATTATTTCTAAACAAATGTTTAATTGAAAAATTAAATTTCTGAAAATCAAAATATTAAAATAAAATCCGTTTGTTTTTACAGACGGATTTTTCTATGACATTTATCATAATCTGTTTTTTGGCAAGCAATTTGAAAGATACTCTCCGTCAAACGAAAAAATTGACAGTAGTAAAATTTAAAATTAGAAATAGTAAAAATTAAAAAATTAAAGTTATGAAAAAGTTAATTTTAGGAGTAGCACTTACAGCTGGTTCATTAGCATTCGCTCAGACGACGGGTTCATCTTCAAGCCCGGTAAGATTTGGTATCAAAGGTGGGATGAACGTAGCTTCTCTTTCTAAAGATGCAAGTCTTGAAGATCAAAAATCTAAAATCGGATTTAACGCAGGTGTTTTTGCAAACATTCCTTTAGCAAGTTCATTCAGTGTTCAGCCGGAGGTTTTATATTCTCAGTACGGAGCTAAAGTAAAAAGCACAGACGAATTTACTGCATTAGGTACAACAACAAGAAATGTTGAGTCTTATTCAACTCATTTAGATTACATCGCTGTACCGGTAATGTTCCAGTATAACTTCGTTCCCAACTTTTACGTAGAAGCAGGTCCTGAATTCGGATTCTTGGTAAGCGCAAAAAATAAAGGAGACAGAACTACTACTGTAACCAACGGTTCAGGAACAACAACTTCTTCAGCAAGCTATACAGATGATATCAATAAAGATAATCTAAACACATTTAACTTCGGTATCGGTTTAGGAGCAGGATATTATTTCACAGATAACCTTGGTATTACTGCAAGATATGTTGCAGGTGTAACAGACGTTGCTAAAAACAGACCAAATGGTTCTGATGCAACAAGAAACAACACATTCCAGGTTGGGTTAGCTTACAAATTCTAAGAAGCTGATTCAGTAAAAACAATTTTGATTTCAATACATAAAAAGGTCAGGTTTCATCATGAAGCCTGACCTTTTGATTGGATAATACGATACCATTCAACACATAATAATTCACTCCAAAAATTGTGAATTATTAACATTTAAAACTTCATAAAACCCCCTTTTGGCAAGCATTTTGCAAAGTAACAAGTACCTGAAATAATTTTTCAGGGCACAAAAAAGTAGTAAAATTTAAATGTAAAATTATGAAAAAGTTATTTCTAGCAATGGCTGTAACAGCAGGGTCATTTGTGTTTGCACAGGAAGTAAAAACAACAGCAACCCCGCCGATGAAAATGAAGGAGCCTGTAAGATTTGGTACTAAAGGAGCAGCAACGGCTTCCCAATTCAGCGAACAGGAACTTACAGCCAAAAACCAGAAAATAGGATTTAATGCAGGTGTTTTCGTAAATGTACCATTATCTGAAAAATTTGCATTACAGCCAGAAGTTTTATACAACCAGATGGGCGCAAAAAGTGTACTTTCTGATACGGAAGTTACCACAGGAACTACAACGGTAAGAACAAAGCAGGATTACAGTACTACGCTGAACTACATTTCCGTACCGGTAATGCTTCAAATGAAACCTACCGAAAATTTCTACGTAGAAGCAGGTCCGGAAGTAAGTTATTTTCTAGACGGTAAAAACAAAGGTGAACAGACTATTGCCACAACCACTGCGGGAACAACCACTACACAGACTTTATCGGCTTCAGAAAGCATCAATAAAGACGATATTAAAAAGTTCAATCTGGGCTTTGGAGTCGGTCTGGGATATTACTTTACCCGTAATCTGGGCATTAATGCGAGATATGTAAACAGTCTTACCCACATTTACAACAATTCTGATGCAGTAACCGATGCTCAGAAAAACATAAATACAAACAGAGCATTCCAGTTAGGACTGAATTATAAGTTTTAAATAAAAACAATTTTTGATTTCATAACAAAGATCAGGTTTCATCATGAGGCCTGATCTTTTTCTTTTTATTAAATTTGCAGCACTTTAATAATAAACATTCATAAAAATTAATAAACTATGAAAAAGATTTTTCTAGGACTTGCGATTACAGCAGGTACATTATCATTCGCACAGGAAAAAGCAGCAGCTTCAGCTTCACCGGTAAAATTCGGAGTAAAAGCGGGACTTAACGTATCTTCTATTAACGATAACGATTCTAAAGCAAAAGCAGGATTCTACGGAGGTTTCTTTGCAAACATTCCTGTAGCCAGTTCTTTCAGCGTACAGCCGGAAGTTTTGTATAACGGAATGGGTGCTAAAGACAAAACTTATTCTTCTGTAAAGCTTAATCTGGATTATATTTCAGTTCCTGTAATGGTACAGTACAATGTTCTTCCGGATTTATATGTTGAAGCTGGTCCACAGTTCAGTTTTGCAATCAGCCAAAAATTAAAAGGTGACGGAGGTTCTGTAGATGTAGATCAGGCTTTCAAAGGTTTTGATCTTGGTTTAGGTCTTGGAGCAGGTTATTATTTTGAGCAGAAATTCGGAATTACGGCAAGATATGTTGCAGGACTTACGGATATCGCAGAAAACAATACAGGTAACGCAGTAAGAAACGGCGTTTTCCAGGTTGGTGTAGCGTATAAATTCTAAGCAGTTTAAACAGAATAAAAAATGTCAGACTTAAAAATTTAAGTCTGACATTTTCTTTTTTCAGGAAATATTTTAATTGAATAATTCTACCTCCTCTCCTTTTCCTACAGGATATTCTTCCGTGAAACACCCGAAACAGTGATTGGCAGAGCCTAAAATTTCTTTCAGATTTTCAACGCTTAAGAATTCAAGAGAATCTACTCCTAAGTAATCTCTAAGTTCTTCCGTAGACATATTGGCAGAAATCAGATCGTCTTTCGACGGCGTATCGATTCCCAGATAACAAGGAGCGATAATCGGCGGAGAAACGCTTCTGAAATGAATTTCCTTCACGCCTGCATCTTTAAGAATTTTAACAAGTCTTTTTGAAGTGGTTCCGCGTACAATGGAATCATCAATAATCACGACTCTTTTATCTTTAATCTCGGAAATAATCGGGTTTAATTTAAGGTTCACTACCCTTTCTCTCATTTCCTGAGTCGGTACAATGAAACTTCTTCCGATGTATCTGTTTTTAATTAAAACCGGACGGAAAGGAATTCCCGAAGCCTTAGAAAAACCAATGGCAGCCGGAACTCCGGAATCCGGAACTCCAATCACAACATCTGCTTCCACAGGAGCCTGATGCCAGATTTTTTCTCCGGATTTTTCCCTGATTTCGTACACATTAATATTTTCTAAAGTAGAATCGGGTCTTGCAAAATAAATATATTCAAAAGAACAGATTCTCTGCTTTCCTTTTTCTTCATCTACCATGTAAGAATGAAGTTTTCCGGGTTCGTTTTCATTGGTATAAATAATTTCTCCCGGTAAAATATCACGCACATACTGTGCTCCTACTGCATCTAAAGCCACAGATTCTGAAGCTACCACGTAAGAATTTTCGTTAATTGCTCCCAAAACCAAAGGGCGGATTCCGTTGAAATCACGGAATGCGAAGAATTTATTTCTCGTCATCCCGACAACCGAATAAGCACCTTCAATTTTTTCCATGGTTGCTTTAATGGCTCCGCGAAGTCCCAGATCAAGGTTTTTCTGAATCAATCTTAAAATAACCTCAGAATCGGACGTTGCTCTGAACACAACTCCTTCCGCTTCCAGTTCCGTTTTCAGTTCTTTGGCATTGGTTAAGTTACCGTTATGTGCAATGGAAAGGATAATCTGGTCATATTCGTTTTTCGCGAAAAACGGCTGAAAATTATATTTCTTTTTGTCTCCTGCAGTCGTATAACGCGTGTGTCCGATCGCAGAATTTCCCATAAAAGTTTCAGGATCGTTGATCTCTTTATAAACATCCAAAACCAGACCTTCATCTTTCATATTGGTAATTTTTCCGTTTTTAAGAACAGAAATACCACAAGCTTCCTGACCTCTGTGCTGCAATGCAAAAAGACCGAACTGTGAAAGAGAAAACGTATCCAGATCATTATCAGAATACATTCCGAAGATTCCGCACTCCTCGTTCGGAGCGTCTAATCTTTCTTCTTCCTGTGTTCTGAAGAGATTTCTTCCGTAGGTTTGGGTTTCAAATTGTTTTAAATATTCACTTTTATGAATGTCTAAACTTTTCATTTCTATTTTTTCTAAATTTTGATGGTGGAAGCCGGGAGCTCGAAGTCTGAAGTTCACAACAAAAACGTTACGTATTCAGATAAACTTCCAGCTTCCAACTTCTGGCTTCTGCCCTAGTAATTATTTAGCAAGTACCGTTTTCAGTCTGTTATAGATCTCAACGTAAGCTTCGGTAACTTCACCAAGATCTCTTCTGAATCTGTCCTTATCCAGCTTCTTCATCGTATCTTTGTCCCAAAGTCTGCAGGTATCCGGAGAAATTTCGTCTGCAAGGATGATCTCACCGTCTGCAGTTTTTCCTAATTCAATTTTGAAATCCACTAAGATGATGTTCATTTTATCGAAAAGATCGATTAAGATTTCGTTGATGTCTGAAGTTAATTCATACATTTCATCAAGCTCTTCATACGTTGCAGCTCCTAAGAACACTGCATGGTGATCGTTAATTAGCGGATCTCCCAATTCGTCTTTTTTGTAGCAGATATCGAAGATGGTAACCGGAGATTTAATTCCTTCTTCCACTCCCAGTCTCTGAGCCATGCTTCCTGCCGAATAGTTTCTTACCACCATTTCCAAAGGTATGATGGATACTTTTCTTACCAACTGCTCTCTTTCGTTCAGTTGTTTAATGAAATGAGTCTTAATCCCTTTTTCATTCAGATATTCAAAAATAAGAGTCGTGATCGCGTTGTTCATCTCTCCTTTAAGATCTACAGATCCTCTTTTCTGAGCATTAAATGCTGTAGCATCGTCTTTGAAACGTACCACTACTTCATTAGGATTATCGGTTGCAAAAACCTGTTTTGCCTTACCTTCGTACAACATTTCTTTCTTTTCCATTTTCTAAAATTACTTTTTATTAGATTTATATTACTTAATTAAAATTCCTGTTAAAACTGCCATTCCAAAGCTCAGAAGCGTTCCGATGAGAACGTATTCGGTTAATTTCCTCTGCTTTGCCTGAGCAAGATCACTGAATCTGAAAACAGATTTTGCAGCGACCATAAAACCTACGCCTTCCCAATGATTAACCACAATAAAGGTGAAAACCAATAAACGTTCTAAGATCCCGATATATTTTCCGGCGCTCGATAAAGATTCGGTTTGTATGTTATTCTGAGTTTCGGGAACCGGAGTCCACGAAGACAATAATATCTTGATAAAAATGGAAGCCGGTGTCGTTAAAAACAAAGCTGCCATGATGATTTTTAAAATTTCCTGATTTTTTAAAAAGTCAAAATTAAATTCATTGAAATAAAAGGAAACTCCTGCAATCACGGCAATATGCAAAGCCTGATCGATAAAAAACCATGATTTTTTAGATTTTGCGGTCTGAAAACTCAGTTTTGCAGCATCAATAATGAAATGGGAGAATCCCACCAAAAGGGCGACCCACCAAAGTTGAGTATTCCAGAGGAAAATAAAACTCAGAATGGTGTGGATGAGAACATGAAGGTACAAATATCTGCTTTTCAGCTTTTTGTTTTCCTTCTCTGCAACCCATGAATTTGGCTGAAGAATAAAGTCTCCAAATAAATGCGCCAATATGAGCTGAATAAAAACCATGCTTACAGTTCGGATATTTTTTTTCTGAAATATTGATTGGTTTCTACGATCAGTTCATAGTTTGCACGCTTCAGTCTCTGGCTTACAGAAGATTGCGAGATGGCAAACTTTTTCGCAAGATCTTCCTGCGTGATGTCTTTATTCATAATCATCTCATGAATAATTTCTGCATTGGCAACCGTCCAGGAATCAAAATCTTTGGAAGACCATTTCAGCAGAATATTAAGGTCCCGGTCTACGGAATCATTGGATGTTTTGATGGAAACGGTATGTCCGTCATTTTTCAGATCATTCAGAAGTCTTCCGGAATGCACATAAGCCGTTCCGTTGGATTCGGTGATTTTTTCAGATGAAAAATTTTCTTCGCCAATACCGATGGCAATTCTTACGTCTAAATTTTCCTGACTTTTTATAAGTGATTTTATGGCGAGAAAACGCCAGAATACTTCATCTATCTTACATTTGAACTGAAATTCGTCTCCCCTGTAGATTTCCCATGTACCGGGAGCGCTTCCCCAATGTTCGAGAAGATTTTTAAGCTTGGTGATCCAAACCTCTGTTTCCGCGTGCTGCGAATTTATAATATCTCCGGTAATGACCGCTATCATTCTGCAAATATAAGCATTATTACTTATAAATAAAAAATATAAGCAGAAACACTTATAGATAATGATTATTAGTGAATCTGCTTATATCGATTTTATATTTATTTTCCTTTTCAGGAAATCAAGAGCTTACTTTTTGATAAACTGATAGATTTTATCATCAATTTTCAATAAATATGTACCTGTAGATAAATTTTGAACAGAAATGCCTTTTTTATTCTTAAATGGATTTTGTTCAGTATAAATCACTTTCCCTGATAGATCTAAAATCTGTGCTGTTTTTATATTTTCTGTTTTCCCACTTACGAAAACATGATCGTTTACAGGATTCGGATAAATTTTAAATTCATTATTCTGGGCAAGAATCGCTTCTGCCGTTGCCAAGGTTCCTAAACTCTGACAGTAATTGCTCGCATAAGAATCCCATTCCGAAATATTAAACGTCGTTGTCGGTTGGGCGATATTTGATTTTCTGTATAAAGAAACATTCCCTAAAACCGAAGAATTATTTGTCCCCGAAACACCTATGGCATCAACCGTTGAAGATTTATACCTCAGTTCGAGATACTGACTTCCGGAATACGTCATCTGCGGAGCCGCCGTTACAAACTTTGCCTGATTGATCGTGTAGCAGGAGAAATTGGCATCCGGATTCAACACCACAAAAGTTTCGTTATTCTGAACAGTTCCTTCCAGCTCATAAGGATCCACAAAATAATAATTTGTTCCGCTGGTAAACTGAATGGACAGTCTGTAGTCGCTTAAATTTACAGGGTGTCCTGTTTTATTGGTAATTTCAATGCCTTTATTGTTCGAAGTTCCTTCAAGATATTTTGTTACCATTAAATCTTTGGCATAAACATCCGAAGCTAAAGTGGTAACAGAAGCGGTATTACTGTCCGGAGAAAGCAAGTATCCGTTGTCATAAGCTTTCACCGTAAATGTATATGCTGTAGAAGGCGTAAGATGATCTGCCGTGAACGTTGAGTTCTTTGTTGCGCCCACCAACGTTCCATTCTGATAAATTTTATACCCGATTACATCCGTACTCGTACTTGGAGTCCAGCTTAGTGTTGTAAAATAAGCACTGTTTTGCGCTACTGTTAAATTTGTGGGAGTTTGCGGTGCCACTGCATCTGGAGTCTGTCCCCATATCGTATTTACCCACGAAGGATTATCAATAAAAGGATTCCTGTTTTTCTGTATCCCATAAACCGCATTGTTTCTGTCGATCTCCCTTTGAGAAACAGGATCTTGCTGATGCCACTGAAGCAGCATGGCGATATAAGCAGGATCAAAAGCCCTTTCTTCCGTTCCGTCCAAAGGATTGGTATCGGAAGCCGGATTGGCGTTATTATTAAAATTAAACGTTCCTAATTTGCCTTCATACCTTACTGCAAAGTACAGCAGACTTCTCGCAACATCCCCTTTAAATTCATTAATTGGCTCATACACTCTTCCTGTATAAGTAATTCCCGGAATCGCACAATTCCCTATTCTCGAACTGTTGGTAAACGTATAATAAATCGTAGAACCTACAATTCCGTAAGGATAATTGCTTCTCAGCTGATTGATTCTTGCATCCGTAGGAACCACATAAAACAGATCGGAATACATCGGATAATTGCTGTAAAAAGTACTTTGCGGCATCATATGTTCACGGTTCCAGCCCTGTCCTTCCGCCGAAGCACTCCCGATAATATTTGCCGTTGTATATTCATAAGCATCCGGACCGGTAGGAATTTCAGAATACATATCAAGCAGAATTGTCGTATTGCTTGGGCCGTAATCGTAATATTTATCTAAATCTGTCTGATTATAATAATTGGTTAGATCACCATAATGCCAGTTTATATTTTTCGCCGAGATGATATCATGGAGCTTCGACTTTAAGGCGTAACCCGTCAAACCTGTGGTTCCATCGTAATATCCTGCAGGAGCCTGAGCTGCAAAATAGGATGAAATCATAATAATAGGCAGTAGAAATTTTTTCATGCTTTAAAAATTGGGTGGCTAAAATAGTAAATTAATCTGCTTAAAGTTCGGAAAATTTTATTAAAATATCATTAATTTTAAGAATATAAAAAATTGAAAACTAGATTTTTGGAACGATCATCTTATGGGTTAAATAATTTTTTTGGGCGTTACGGCAATTTAATTATCTTTGGGAACTAACTATTATCTATATAAATACAGATATCTATATGAATACAGAGACTATTGACAACATCAAAATGATAGCGGAAACGGCAAGAGAATTTGCTGAAAAGAATATCAGACCTAATATTATGGAGTGGGACGAAAGCCAGACTTTTCCCAAAGATCTATTTCATGAGTTAGGAGAAATGGGCTTCATGGGGATTGTTATTCCGGAGCAGTACGGAGGTTCAGGTCTAGGTTATCATGAATATGTAACGATTTTGGACGAGATTTCGCAGGTAGACCCATCCATCGGTCTTTCTGTGGCAGCACACAATTCACTTTGTACCAATCACATTTATGAATTCGGAAACGAAGAGCAGAGAAACAAATGGCTTCCTCAGTTGGCTTCCGGTAAAGTAATCGGAGCTTGGGGACTTACAGAACACAATACAGGTTCAGATTCAGGAGGAATGTCTACCACTGCTGTGAAGGATGGAGACGAATGGATCATTAACGGGGCAAAAAACTTCATTACCCACGCTATTTCAGGAGATATTGCTGTTGTAATGACGAGAACAGGTGAAAAAGGAGCTAAAAATAATTCTACCGCTTTCGTTTTAGAAAAAGGAATGCCTGGTTTTTCTTCCGGTAAAAAAGAAAATAAGCTGGGAATGAGAGCTTCTGAAACCGCTGAATTAATCTTTGATAACGTTCGCGTACCGGATTCTCACAGATTAGGTGAAGTAGGTGAAGGTTTCAAACAGGCAATGAAAATTCTTGACGGAGGAAGAATTTCTATCGCCGCTTTAAGTTTAGGAACAGCAAGAGGAGCTTACAAAGCGGCTTTAAAATATGCTAAAGAAAGACAGCAGTTCGGAAAATCCATTTCAGAATTTCAGGCAGTTAACTTCATGTTAGCGGATATGGCGACAGAAATTGATGCAGCGGAACTATTGATCCAAAGAGCTTCAACGTTGAAAAACGCTAAGCAGAAAATGACAAAAGAAGGAGCAATGGCAAAATTATATGCTTCTGAAGCCTGCGTAAGAATTTCAAACAATGCAGTACAGATTTTCGGAGGATACGGATATACAAAAGATTTCCCGGTAGAAAAATTCTACAGAGATTCTAAACTTTGCACCATCGGAGAAGGAACTTCCGAGATCCAGAGACTGGTTATCGGCAGAGATATTACAAAATAAATTTTAACTAAATTATTTCAAAAAAACATCAACAAATGATTAAACAGGCATTATTAGGTGAATTTTTGCATGAAGCAGAAAATACCCGAAAACTTTTACAGGCAATTCCGGACAGCGCTTTGGATTATAAGCCGTCTGAAATTAACTGGACAACAGCCCAGTTGGCTTCCCACGTAGCCGAAGTTTACAACTGGTACGAAGGAACATTCAATCAGGATGTATTCGATATGGGGACATACCAATATGATAAAGGCGATATTTCCAAAGCGGAAAACATTGTTGCCAAATTTGAAGAAAATGTTGCGAAAGCCCAGAAAGCCATTGAAAGTTGGGACGAAAACACCATGATGAACGAATGGAGAATGGAAACGGGAGGAAATACAATCTTTCCGCCAATGCCGAAAATACAGGTAATCCGTTCGTTTTTGTATAATCATTTGTACCATCATCGCGGAGAACTGGTTGTGTATTTAAGATCTACAGGAAATAAAGTTCCGGGATTGTACGGACCGACTGCAGATGATCAGTTTTAAAAATTAGAATTATCCGATTAATAATTCAATAGCATCCGTATTTTGCGGGTGCTATTTTCTTTTTTTGAGAAATTCACCAAATATTGACATTTAATGTATCGCATAATTATTTAAATGAATTATCTAAATTTTTCTTAAAAAATTTTATTTTTCATAACATATTTTTTATTAGTTTTGATATTCCACAATCAAATAGAAAACTTGTATGAGAAAACAACTATTGGTGATTGGAATGCTTGCATCAGGTATTTCATTCGCTCAGACCGACCGACTTTGGTCTGAAACGTCAGGAAAATCAGCTACTGAAATTTTTGAAAACAAATTAACCATTAACAATCCGAAAATCTACAGTCTGGATATTAATGGTTTAAAAAATGCTCTTGCAAAAGCTCCCAAAAGACTAGCTGCAGGAGAAAAGTCTGAAATTATTATCTCTTTCCCGAATTCTGAGGGAAAAATGGAAAATTTTAAAGTAAGAGAAAATTCTAATTTCGATCCTCAACTGGCAGCAAAATATCCGGACATCAAATCGTATATCGGTGAAGGATTAGGAGACTCAGGTTCCACTGTTTATTTTAGCGTTTCACCTCTGGGGTTATCATCCATGGAAATTTATGGAGATAAATCAGCGGTTTTCATCGAGCCTTATTCAAAAGATCTTTCGACCTATGTTGTTTATAAAAAATCTGATAAAAAAGACGATTTAAGCAAGTTCGAATGTACCGTAATCGACGTTGCGCAAAAAGGCGTTGCAAACACAACCAATCTGGTGGCAAGACCAAATGCCGATGATGCAAAACTGAGAACATTCAGGTTAGCACTTTCCTGTACCGGAGAATACGCAACGTATTTCGGAGGAACAAAAGCCAATGCTTTAGCTGCAATGAACAACACAATGACCCGCGTAAACGGTGTTTTTGAAAAAGATTTTGCAGCGAGAATGGTTTTAATCGCAAATAACGATTCAGTAATCTATACCAATGCTTCTACAGACCCTTATTCTCCTGCTTCCAGCTTAAGCAACTGGAACTCACAGCTTCAGTCTACATTAACTTCGGTTATTGGCGAAGCAAATTATGACGTCGGTCACTTATTCGGAGCTTCCGGAGGTGGCGGAAATGCAGGATGCATCGGCTGCGTTTGTACCAATGGCTCCAAAGGAAGCGGTTATACTTCTCCAGCAGATGCAATTCCTTCAGGAGATAATTTCGATATCGACTATGTAGCACACGAATTAGGGCATCAGTTCGGCGGAAACCACACCTTCTCAATGAACAATGAAGGAACAGGAGCCAATATGGAGCCGGGTTCAGGATCAACCATCATGGGATATGCGGGAATTACTTCTCAGGATATTCAGCCGCACTCAGATGCTTTCTTCCACGCAATCAGCATTCAGCAGATTACCAATAATATCAAAGCAAAAACCTGCCCTACAAGCACAAGTACAGGAAATTCAATTCCTACGGCAAATGCAGGTTTAGATTATACCATTCCGAAAGGAACACCGTTTATGTTAACAGGATCAGGAACAGATGCAAACGGAGATTCTTTAACGTACATCTGGGAACAAATGGACAATGCATCCTCTTCACAAACCGGAGCAAGTTCTGCGGCAAGCGCTACAAAAGCAACCGGACCAACGTTCAGATCATGGACGCCACAAACTACCCCTGTAAGATACTTCCCAAGAATGGCTTCAGTTTTGGCAGGAGCTACCACAACAGCAGGATCTGAGATTACTGTTGAAGCACTATCCAATGTAGCAAGAACGTACAATTTCAGATTTACAGTTCGCGACAACAGAGCCGGAGGTTCCGGAAATAACTCGGATGATGCAGTGATCACGGTAAACGGAACAGCAGGACCTTTCAGTGTAAGCTCTCAAAATACCGCAACAACAGTTACAGGAGGAACTTCCCAAACCGTAACATGGAATGTGGCAGGAACAACAGCGAATGGTGTAAATGCAGCCAACGTAGATATTCTTTGGTCTACAGACGGAGGAAATACATGGACTACTCTATTGGCGGGAACTCCAAACGACGGAACACAGGCGGTAACCATCCCGAATACGTCTACCACAACAGGAAGAATCATGGTAAAAGGTTCCAACCACATTTTCTTTGATGTGAATAATGCCAACATTACGGTAAATGCAGGTTCCGGAACTTCCGATACGACCGCTCCTACTGCTCCAACTCTTGCAGCTTCCGGAACAACTTCTACAAGTACCAATCTTTCATGGTCCGGAGCAACAGATAATGTAGGGGTTACAGGCTATGATGTTTATCAGGGAACTTCATTAATTGGTTCTACAGCATCAACTTCCTACACAGTATCCAGTTTATCTCCTTCTACTACATACAGCTTCACTGTTAGAGCTAAAGATGCAGCAGGAAATGCTTCGGTTTCCAGCAACACGGTTTCTGTAACCACTTTAGCAGGTACAGCGGTTTCTTACTGTTCTGCTTCAGCGAATAATACTGCTGATGAAAGAATAGGAAATGTAACGTTCGGAAGCATTAACAATACTTCAACAGGAACGGCAGGTTACGAAAACTTCACTTCAGTTTCTACGAATGTAACAAGAGGTTCTGCGTACTCACTTTCCATTACTCCGATTTGGACATCAACCAAATATAATGAAGCTTATGCCGTTTATATTGATTATAACAGAGACGGAGATTTCGCAGACAGCGGAGAATTGGCTTGGTCTAAAACAGGATCTACAACAAGTCCGGTAACAGGATCTATCACGATTCCTTCAACAGCGACTGTAGGAACTACAAGAATGAGAGTGATGATGCAGTACAGCTCTGTACCTACATCTTCTTGTGGAACGTATACGTACGGTCAGGTAGAAGATTATACTTTAAATATTGTATCATCAGGAAGAGGAAATATTTTAGATACAAAAGATATGATTACAGATATCCGAGTGTATCCGAATCCTGCAAAAGATATTTTAAATATTTCAAATACAACGAACGAAGAGTATAAAATCTTCGACATGGGTGGAAAACTAATCAATTCAGGAAAACTTGAAAGAGGCGCGGTAAATGTAAGCGGTCTTATTAAAGGTGCTTACATGATCCAGATTGGAGAAGTCTCTAAGAGATTCATCAAAAACTAATTGCTTCACTCAATTAAACTTTGAGGTAAAAGGCTGTCCGGAAACGGACAGTCTTTTTTGTTTCTGATTTTCGTGTTTCGAAATATAAGATGCAGGTCTTCTTTTATGTTTTATCATACTAAACACAACGATTATTTAAAATTTATTTTCAACCGCAAAATGATATACTTCCACTATCTGCATAAATTCCAAATAGGATTAAGTTCTTAAAAATCATTTAAACACAAATCCCACAAATATTTTCACCAATATTCACAATCATTGAAAATCTGAGAGATTTGTGAAAGAAAAAATCATAATCTATTTCTGGGCTCTTGAGATTCTTCACTCCACTTTTGAACTATGTTCGTAGACTTTCAGTTCTGAATGGCATCATTGCGTAAAAAACCTAAGCACCGATTCTTAAAATCTAAAACCCAATTGTTATCTTTGCCTAAATAAAAAATATTCATGGATAAAATTGATAGTCTGAACCAGGTAGCAGAATTCCACACCACCTTTAAAGCCCCTATTTTAGATACCCCTCAAATTCCTTCACCGGAAAGATGCAACCTGAGAGTTGAACTTCTTCAGGAAGAACTGAACGAACTGAAACAGGCAATTGCAGATAATAATATCGTAGAAATTGCAGATGCTTTATGCGATTTGCAGTATGTTTTAAGCGGAGCGGTTTTGGAATTCGGACTTGGCAGCAAATTTGTAGAGTTGTTCAACGAAGTTCAGCGTTCCAATATGTCGAAAGCCTGCGATAATGAAGAACAGGCACAGGAAACCGTAGAATTTTACAAAGCAAAAGACGTAGAATCATTTTATGAAAAATCCGGCGAGAAGTTTAATGTGTACAGACGGGCAGATCATAAAGTCCTGAAAAACAAATACTACTCCCCTGCCGATTTAAAGACAATTATTGAAAAATAGTATGAAAAAATTTATTACGAATTGTATGGCTGTTTCAGCTCTTTTCATGGCAACACAACAGCTTAGCGCACAGAAAGTGGTTGTAGGACGTGAAGTCGAAACCACTGCCGACGGAAAAATGCTTTTGGGAAATCAGCTTAAAAGTAAATTTCTTGAAGCTCCCTATTCCGACTGGTATGTAAAAGAGCATGATGAATATGCTTTGGATCAGAAAGCCATCGGAGAGCTTAAAAAAGGAAAGATCAACACGTATAACATTACCGTTTTCATGGGAACATGGTGCGAAGATTCTCACAGAGATTTTCCGAGACTCATGAAAATCCTTGAAGAGGTAAAATATCCGGAAGGCAAACTTACCATTATTGCGGTAAACCGTAAAAAGGAATCCCCGAACGGCGAAGAAAGTCTTTTCAACATCCAGAAAGTTCCTACGATTATTGTTCAGAAATACGGAAAAGAATTGGGAAGAATTATCGAAATGCCTACATCAGGATACATCGAAAGAGATTTGGTGGAAATTCTGAAAAAAGATGACAGTTCTGTAATTAAAGAAATTTTTGGAAAATAAGGTTTGAGAAATAGTAAAGTTTTAATATCGTTTTTGGCGGGAGCTGCACTGGTAACAGTTTTGTTTTTCAGTTTAAAGTCATGCTTTAATCTCAGTGAAAAAACCGAGAAATCAGATTATTATATTCTGACCAATCAGATTTCGAAAATGAACAAAATGGTCGTACTTGAGCAGAACACTTCTTCCATTCAGAAAACCAAAATGGGCTATGAATTTTTAGGTAAAGAAGTGTCCAGCAACAGCATCATTACCTACACCAAAACGAACGCACAGGTTTCTTATGATCTTAACAAGATGAAAATGGAGGTAGATTCGATCAATAAAAAATTAGTGATTACCGAACTGCCCGATGCAGACATCCGAATTACGCCAAGTGTGGAAATCCAGTCGATGGACGATTCTTTTTTCAACAGAATTTCCGAAAAAGACATTAAAAACGTAACGCAGAAAGCGAAAGATACCGCTGTAAAATCCATCGATCAGAACAAGCTGAGAACGGAAGGAAGACAACAGCTAATGGAAAATCTTAATAATATTTTTGTTTTGGCAAAGGCTTTGAATTATACCATAGAAGACCAGACCGGAAAGCTGGGCATTTTAGGACTATAAAATTCAAAAGCTATGCATTCAGAAGAAAAAGAAAAACAGGAATCTGCAAATTCTGCGGAAACCAAAAAGCAAAATCAGGATTTCCCCGACATTCCTGCTTCATCAGAAAACACAAATCCGTCCGATGTAGATAAGGAAGACGTTCAGAAATCTTCTCAAAACAACAAATCCGGAAAAACGGATAATACCGACGAAAAATAAAAAGGTTCTGCTCAGTGAGCGGAACCTTTTTTAGAAAAAAAACAAATAAAAATCAAATAGGTAATATGAACTACAACTGTCAATCTGCCCCGCTTGTCAACTACCGTAACTATTTGGCTGTTGACTTACGAAGCAAAACTGACATATTTTTTAAACAATAGTTGATTTTCCGAGCTTTACATTTTCAAAATTGTAATACGATTTCTCGGAATATTTAATATAATCTGCGATAAAACTTCCCACTTCACTGGTGGAATAAGGCTGTTCAGAATTCAGATCCACCGTAACGTATTTATTCTCAATAGCATATTCTACAGATTGTCTCAATTTTTCCGCTGCCTGTTCAAGCTGTAAATAATCCAGCATCATTGCCGTACTTAAAATGGAAGCAACAGGATTCGCAATTCCTTTTCCTTTTGCCTGTGGATAAGAACCGTGAATAGGCTCAAACAAAGCATTTTCATTTCCAATGGAAGCCGAAGGAAGCAAACCGATAGAACCGCCGATCACACTCGCTTCATCCGAAATAATATCTCCGAACATATTTTCGGTAACAATCACATCAAAATGTTTCGGATTTAAAATTAACTGCATCGCTGCATTATCTACAAACATAAAATCAAGTGCTACATCAGGATACTCTGAAGCAATTTCTTTGCAGACCTTTCTCCATAATCTTGAAGTATCCAAAACGTTCGCTTTATCAATTAAAGTTAATTTTTTTCTTCTTTTCTGAGCCTCCTGAAAAGCCATATGAACAATAGGTGCGATTTCATCACGGTTGTATTTACAGATATCATACGCATAACCCGCTTCCTCATCCGTAAATTTTTCGCCAAAATAAATTCCGCTCACCAGTTCCCTGAAAATCTGAATATCTGTTCCTTCAATAATTTCCCTTTTCAAAGGACTTTTCTCAATTAAAGAAGCATACGTTTTCAAAGGTCGGATATTCGCAAAAAGCCCCAATTCTTTACGAAGTTTTAACAATCCTTGTTCCGGACGTACTTTGGCATCCGGATTATTATCGAAAGAAGGATCTCCGATCGCCCCGAAAAGCACCGCATCAGATGCTTTGCAGATCTCCAGTGTTTCATCCGGCAGAGGATTTCCAGTCTTATAAATCGCCTCCGCTCCCATCAATCCGTATTTAAAATCAAACTGATATTGGAACGCTTCCGCAATGGAATCTAAAATTTTAATACTTTCTGCAACCACTTCCGGCCCGATTCCGTCTCCCGGAAGCACTGCAATTTTAAAATTAGTTTTCATACACTTTTTGTGTTTTTAGTTCGAATTGTTCAATCGCCTGTTTTCTGCTGATTAAAAAATCAATATCATCATACCCATTCAGCAGACATATTTTTTTATAAGAATCTATTTCAAAACCTTCCGTTTTATAATTAAAGGTAATGGTTTGTTTTTCAACATCCACCAAAATTTCTTTTTCAGGATTTTCAGTGATTCCAGTTAAAATTTCTTTCAAAAATTCCTCAGAAACTTTTACAGGCAATAATCCGTTGTTCAAAGCATTGCCCTTAAAAATATCAGCAAAAAAACTTGAAATTACCACCTTAAAGCCATAATCCGTTAAAGACCATGCAGCGTGTTCCCGACTGCTTCCGCAACCGAAATTGTTTCCGGCAACCAGAATTTCACCGCTGTATTTTGGGTTATTCAGGACAAAATCAGGATTCGGTTCATTCGTATGAACATCGTATCTCCAGTCTCTGAAAAGATTTTCGCCAAAACCTTTTTTATCAATACTCTTTAAAAATCTCGCCGGAATAATCTGATCCGTATCTATATTTTCTACAGGCAAAGGAATTGCTCTGGATTGTATAATGACTAATTTTTGCATTTTTTTTGAGCCAAAATAGTTTTAATTATTGTTTTTTTCTTTTTCAGGAGCTATTTCCCGCTTTCCACTCATACTCCTCGCTCCCTTTCTTTTGCCTTCGCTTGCTCCGGGGTAACCGTTTCTATCGGGGCTAAAAAGTGAATGGTTAATTTCACTTTGTGAGTCAATAGTCAATTTCTAAAATTCACTATTCACTATTCACTATTGACAATTCACTTTTAAACTTATGTGCTCTTTTTTCCATTTAAGTATTAAGCTTAAAAAACTAAAGTGTTTAAATCTTTTGCGTCTTTTGTGGTAAAAAAATTTAGACAAGTTTTAAGTAAATTAATCTCCATCAGTTTTCAAAGACGGAAATTCTTCCTTCCACAGCAACTTTTGCAGCCGTCAAAGGACTTGCCAGAATCGTTCTCGCACCTTGTCCCTGTCTTCCCTCAAAATTTCTGTTCGAAGTAGAAACACAATATTCCCCTTCCGGAATTTTATCGTCATTCATCGCTAAACACGCCGAACATCCCGGTTGTCTGATCTGGAAACCCGCTTCATTAAAAACCGTATCTAAACCTTCTTCAAAGATCTGTTTGGCAACCTGTTGAGAACCCGGAACAAGCCACGCATGAACATGATCCGACTTCCTTTTTCCTTTAACATAATTTGCCGCAGAACGGAAATCTTCAATTCTCGCATTCGTACAGCTTCCGATAAAAACATAATTCACTTTAATATCAGAAAGAGCCTGTCCCGCTTTTAAACCCATATATTTTAAAGCCTTCTCTTCAGATTCGTTCTGAGGATTCGGGATATTCTGACTGATGGAAATTCCCATTCCCGGATTGGTTCCATAGGTTACCATCGGATAAATTTCCGAAGCATCGAAAGAAAATTCAGCGTCAAAAACCGCTCCTTCATCGGTTTTCAAAGTTTTCCAGTATTCCAGTTTTTCTTCCCATTCCTCGCCTTTCGGTGCGAAAGTTCTTCCTTTTACGTACTCAAAAGTCGTTTCATCGGGAGCAATCATTCCTCCGCGAGCGCCCATTTCGATACTCATATTACAAACCGTCATTCTGCCTTCCATCGACATTCCTTCGAAAACATTTCCGGCATATTCGCAGAAATACCCTGTTCCGCCGTCAGTTCCCACTTTTGAAATAATGTACAAAATCACATCTTTGGGCTGAACATTTTTATTTAACTCACCATTTACGGTAATTCTCATCGATTTTGGCTTATTCAGCAGTAAACACTGGCTTGCAAAAACCTGCGCTACCTGACTTGTTCCGATTCCGAAAGCAATTGAGCCGAAAGCGCCGTGCGTAGAAGTATGGCTGTCTCCGCAAACGATGCTCATTCCCGGCTGTGTAACGCCTAATTCCGGAGCAATGATGTGAACAATTCCCTGATATTGATGTCCCAAACCATACAATTCTATGTTGTTTTTCTTACAGTTTTCCGTTAACTGCTCCACCTGATTTCTGGAGGATGCATCGCGAATCGGCTGATCCTGATCCAAAGTCGGAACATTATGATCCGCAGTTGCCACAATCTGTTTCGGTCTGAAAACTTCCAGATTTCTGGCTTCCAGTTCTGCAAAAGCCTGTGGACTGGTTACTTCGTGAATAAGATGTTTATCAATATAAATAATCTGAGGTCCGTCCGGAATCGTCTCTACAACGTGTGCATCCCAGACTTTATCAAACAGTGTCTTTTTTGTATTCATTCTAATTTATGTAATGGAGAATCAATTCTTTTATCCTATTTTTCTTGTCACCTTTTCAATCATTGAACTTAAGTCGTCATTATTGACCTCTTTTTTACCGTCAGCAATTTTCAAAAACTCCTGATACAGAAAATCCAATTCATTTTTAGTAACTTCAAAACCAATATGTTTAAATCTGTATGCCAAAGCAGAACGTCCGCTTCTAGCTGTTAAAACAATGGTAGAAGCATTCACGCCCACTTCCGCAGGATCAATAATTTCGTAAGTTTCCCTGTTTTTAATGACTCCGTCCTGATGAATTCCGGAACTGTGCGCAAAAGCATTCGCTCCTACAATCGCTTTGTTCGGCTGAACCGGCATTCCCATCAATTCAGAAACCAAAACACTCATGGGATTGAGCATTTTGGACTGAACGTCAGTATATAATTCTAAATATGGATGCTGTTTTAAAATCATCACCACTTCTTCCAGCGCCGTATTTCCGGCTCTTTCTCCCAATCCGTTAATGGTGCACTCTATCTGTCTCGCTCCGTTGATGACTCCTGCAATAGAATTAGCGGTTGCCATTCCCAGATCGTTGTGGCAGTGACAGGATAAGATCACGCGATCAATGCCTTTTACATTTTCTTTCAGGTATTTTATTTTTGCACCGTACTCTTCAGGAAGACAATATCCCGTTGTGTCCGGAATATTAAGCACGGTTGCCCCTGCTTTTATCACTTCTTCGCAAACTCTTGCCAGATAATCGTTGTCTGTTCTTCCTGCGTCTTCCGCATAAAATTCTACATCTTCCACATACGATTTGGCATATTTTACCGCCTGAACCGCTCTTTCAACAATATCTTCCCTGTTTGAATTGAATTTAAATCTGATGTGAGAATCCGAAGTTCCGATTCCGGTGTGAATTCTCGGTCTTTTGGCGTATTTTAATGCTTCAGCTGCGGTATCAATATCTTTCTGATTCGCTCTCGTCAATCCGCAGACTTTCGCATTTTTCACTAATTTTGAAATCTCCGAAACCGAATGAAAATCTCCGGGACTGGAAATCGGGAAACCGGCTTCAATAACATCCACTCCCAGTTCATCCAGTTTTTCGGCTATAATTAATTTTTGCTCGGTATTTAATTTACAGCCGGGAACCTGCTCTCCATCACGCAGCGTTGTATCAAAAATTTCGACTTTTTCGGATTTCATAATGAAGTTTTTACTTAATTTTGATTCAAAACTAAAAAGATGAAACGTTTATTCAGTTTCAGTTTCTATAAAAAATACAATACTCAAAATATTGTTTTTTAATTTCAATTATTTGATTATCATTATTTTAAATTTTAAAAATTTACAATGGCAGAATTGCATAAAGATTTCTTATTCGTACTCATTAAATCACTAACGACCTCAGAAAAAAGGCAATTCACCTTGTATGTAAACCGTCTCGGAATTAACGCGGATGCCAAATTTCTTCTTCTTTTTTCAGAACTGGATAAGATGAAGGAATACGATGAACATATCATCATCAACAAAAAAATTTCGACCAAACAACAGTTATCGAACCTGAAAGCGCATCTTTACAAGCAGATTCTGGTGAGTTTACGAATGAACCCGAGTCATCAGAATTACAGAATTCAACTGCGTGAACAATTGGATTTTGCGAATATTCTTTATCAGAAAGGCTTGTATAAACAGGCTTTAAAAATTTTAGACAAAGCAAAACAGACCGCTTTGGAATTGGATGAAAAAAGTATTGCTTCGGAAATTATCGATCTGGAAAAAGTAATTGAATCCCAGTTTATTACACGGAGTATTGAAGGTAGAGCCGATGAATTAATAAGACAATCCACGGAAATCAGCAAACAGAATCATTATGCGACGGAATTATCCAATCTTTCGCTGAAACTTTACAGTGAAATGCTGACAAAAGGTTATGTGAAAAATGATGAAGACCGTGCCGAAATCATGCAGATATTCAATGCGCAGATTCAGAAAATTAACTTTAAAAAGCTGAATTTCACGGAGAAATTGTGGTATTTTAAAGCGCACGTCTGGAAAAACCAATTGCTTCAGGAATATAAATATACGTTGAAATATGCTTTTCAATGGGTGGATTTATTTCACAAAAATCCTGAAATGATCGTGAGTCATCCCGTTTGGTACATTAAAGGAAATACCTACCTGCTGAAAATCTTATTCCTTTACGGAAATATTGATATTTTGGAAGAAAGTTTCAAAGATTTCAATGAAGTGGTTCATTCTTCAAGTTTTGCTCAAAATGAAAACCTGCAATCGCTTATTTTTCTGACGCATTACAATACTTTAATGAACATTCACTTTGTAAAAGGGGAATTCTTTTCCGGCTCGAAATTAATTCCTGAAATCGAGCTGAAAATGGAAAAGCTCCGTGATAAAATTGATGAGCATCATTTTATGATTCTTTATTTAAAAATGGCGGCGATGTTTTTTGGAAGCAAAAAATTTGAAGAATCCATCAATTATTCATTGAAAGTGATCGAGTCCAAAGGAAATGTTCAGGAAGATTTACTGTTCCACACCCGAATTTTGATTCTGATGGCGAAACACGAATCCGGAAATGATGAAGATTATGATGAATTTATCAAAGCAACTTTAAAATTCACCAAAAAGATGAAAAAACCGGATGAATTCCACTATGAAAGCATTCATTTTTTCAAAAACCTGAATAATATAACACCGGACAGACAATTGGAATCTTTCAAAAAATTTGATGAGAAATTAACTCTTTTTTCTGAAAATGAATACTACAGAAGGTCTTTGCTGTACATTGATATTCACGGTTGGGTACAGTCTAAAGTGAGAAATGTGGATGTTATTGAGATTATTAAAGAAAAAGTACGGTACAAAAGAAAGCATCAGTCTTAATTTAACCTATTCATAATTAGACCGTTGGTTAAACGTTAATTATTTATAACGGTATTCTGAGATTTTTCGTATTAAATATCGTCTCAAAAATGCGTGAAAGTAGTATTTTAAATAAAAAATCCGTATTTTTGCATCTTAAAATTTCTTAGTAAACAATGATAAAAATTACACTTCCAGACAATAGTGTCAGAGAATTCGAGGCGGGAGTTACTCCGCTAGATGTGGCAAAATCTATAAGCGAGGGATTGGCTAGAAATACCATTTCCGCAGTTGTAAACGACAAACAAGTAGAGACGACCACACCTATAACCACGGATGCTGCGGTACAATTGCTGACCTGGAATGATGATCTTGGAAAGAAAGCTTTCTGGCATTCTTCTGCTCACCTTTTGGCGCAGGCAATCCTTGAGTTTTATCCTAATGCTAAGTTAACCATTGGTCCTGCCATTGAAAAAGGATTCTATTATGACGTAGATTTCGGGGACGAAAGCTTATCTGATAAAGATTTCGAAAAGATCGAAAAGAAGGTTTTAGAAAATGCTAAAAAAGGATCTACATTCTCTTTATATCCGGTTTCTAAAGAAGAAGCTTTAAAAGTATATGCAGACAATCCTTATAAAGTGGAACTGATCTCTAATCTTAATGATGGGGAAATCACTTTCGTAACGCATGATGACTTCACAGATCTTTGTCGTGGAGGACATATTCCGAACACAAGTATTGTAAAGGCAATGAAAATTTTGAATGCAGCCGGAGCATACTGGAGAGGAAACGAAAAAAATCCTCAGTTAACAAGAGTTTATGGTATTTCTTTCCCAAAACAGAAAGATTTAACAGAATATCTTGAACTTTTAGAAGAGGCTAAAAAAAGAGACCACAGAAAACTGGGTAAAGAACTTGGAATTTTCGCTTTCTCTGAAAAAGTAGGTCAGGGATTACCTTTGTGGTTGCCAAAAGGAGCTGCTTTAAGAAAAAAATTAGAGAATTTCCTTTCTGAAGCTCAGAAAAAAGCAGGTTACGAATTTGTAATTTCTCCGCATATCGGTGCGAAGGAATTGTACGTAACTTCCGGTCACTGGGATAAATACGGAGCCGACAGCTTCCAGCCGATTAAAACTCCGAATGAAGGAGAAGAATTCATGCTGAAGCCGATGAACTGTCCGCATCACTGTGAAATTTACAAAACTTCACAATGGAGCTACAGAGATTTGCCTAAAAGATATGCAGAGTTTGGTACCGTTTACAGATATGAGCAAAGTGGTGAGCTTCACGGTTTAACGAGAGTTCGCGGATTTACTCAGGATGATGCGCATTTGTTCTGTACTCCGGATCAGTTGATGGATGAGTTTAAGAAAACGATTGATTTGGTTCTTTATGTTTTCGGTTCATTAGGTTTTGCTGATTTTACCGCTCAGATTTCTTTAAGAGATCCTGAAAATAAAGAAAAATACATCGGAACCGACGAAAACTGGGAGAAAGCAGAAAATGCAATCGTAACAGCGGCAACGGAAAAAGGATTGAATACAGTAACTGAATACGGCGAAGCCGCTTTCTACGGTCCTAAACTGGATTTCATGGTGAAAGATGCTTTAGGCAGAAAATGGCAGCTTGGAACGATTCAGGTGGATTATAACTTACCGGAAAGATTTGATCTTTGGTACACAGGAAGCGATGGCGAAAAGCACAGACCGGTAATGATTCACAGAGCGCCGTTTGGTTCTATGGAAAGATTCATTGCGATTCTTATTGAGAATACAGCGGGAGATTTCCCATTGTGGCTGGCTCCTGATCAGTTTATCATTCTTCCGATCAGTGAAAAATACGTAGATTATGCTAAAAAAGTTTCTCAATTACTGGAAAATCACGATATTAGCGGATTAATTGACGACAGAAACGAAAAAACGGGTAAAAAGATCCGCGATGCCGAATTAAAGAAGATTCCATTCATGATTGTAGTGGGAGAAAATGAAGAAAAGGATGGCACAATTTCTGTAAGAAGACGTAGCGAAGGCGATTTAGGAGTAATGAAGATCGAAGATTTCGTTGCTTATTTTAAAGAACAGTCAAAAACAGGATTTGAGTTTAACGCTTAAATCTGAAAGAATATGATTCTGAATAACTGAGAATTACTTTTTATTCAGAATGATTGATAAAAATAGAAGTTAACCAATAAAATTATAATACAATAGCACAAAGATTTAACAACAGGGGCCCACAGAGACGTCCGGTACAGGAGGACGCACACTTGATCAACGATAAAATTCGTGTGAGAGAGCTTCGTTTGGTGGGCGATAACGTAGAGCCGGGAGTTTATCCTACTGATAAGGCAAGACAGATTGCACAGGAGCAGGAATTGGATCTTGTAGTAATCTCCGATAAGGCTGAACCGTTTATTGCAAGGATTCTGGACTATAAAAAGTTCTTATACGAGCAAAAGAAAAAGCAGAAGGAATTAAAAGCTAAGCAGGTAAAAGTAGTTGTGAAAGAAATCCGTTTCGGACCTCAGACAGATGAGCACGATTACGAATTCAAAAAGAAGCATGCTGAGAAATTCCTTGAAGAAGGTTCAAAATTAAAGACCTACGTATTTTTTAAAGGACGTTCGATTATCTTTAAAGACCAGGGAGAAATCTTACTTTTAAAACTTGCTCAGGAATTGGAGCACGTTGGAAAAGTAGACCAGCTTCCTAAGCTTGAAGGAAAAAGAATGATTATGATGATGAGTCCTAAAAAACCAGCTAAATAATCTACAGCCGGATCTACGGATCTGAAACTAAAATATACAGCCTCAAATTATTTTTGAGGCTTTTGTTTTTATAGTAATTTAATTTTAATGAATCAGATTAAAGTTATGTTGTAAAATTT
>OGQD01000559.1_pt1 | contig 27362 bp, 29 predicted proteins | sample 1553091 | NCBI WGS metagenome assembly OGQD01 (sample SAMEA2580290, study PRJEB22360) | human gut metagenome | biome: human gut; feature: human-associated habitat; material: faeces | place: Denmark | collected 2008/2010
CGGTTCGAGTCCGGCCCCGGGCACCATTTTAAACTGTTGAAATGGTGTAAAATAAAATTTCCAGCATAATGCTGGTTTTTTTATATCTAGTAAGATAATAATCTGATGAAAAAAACTGAACTGTTACCTATTATATTTAGTATCAGCATTAAACATGACGCCCCGTCATGCTCAAGATATTTTTCGAACCAGTAAAAATAAAAAAAAACAGAAGCTCTATTTAAAAAATCGCGCAGTGGCGGCAAATGAATATCTTATTCAAAGTAAAAAAGTTGAAGTAATAAAATAACTCGAAAAGTTCAAGCAAAATTATTCTCAATTTTGGCTACGTCTTTTAGCAACCGCTAAATATAATCATTCACAATTAAAATTAAACGTTGAAGACATTACAGATGTACATCCGAATCAAAGTTGCGACATAAACCAAATGTTGCTAGATTTATTCTTAGCCGATTCCCACACAAGCCAACAGAAATAACCTCAGACTTACAAGAGAAATTACCACGCTCTACTCGCGACCAATTCCTCTAAATCAATCTCAAGGTATCCCGCATCCTGCACCACCATCATCATAGCTTCAGCGATATAATCCGTGGCAGTATCATCAAGGCTTGAATCCAAATCTTCAAAATCAGCTTTCATTTCATTGATTTTCAGTAAAGTTGAATCTGCTAATTGATAAATTTCAGATTCAGTTTTAGGATTAGCTTGAATTTTTCTTGAAAAATCAATTAGGTCTTGCTTTATTTCAGCCACCAAGATTTGAGGATAATAACCATCATCAAACATAGGGAGAAGTAGATCATTTAACATGGATAAAGGCTTAACAACATTAAAAATTCGGTGATGCTTATAACATACCTTCAAATTAAATTCGACTAGTCACTAATCCCAGAGTTCAAAATTTAGTCGATGTTCTTCAAAAATCAACCAACCTGCAAGCAACAATAAGATCGCCATAAAGGCAAATAAGGTATTTGCAGTAAAAATTGCAACAAATAAAAAAAGGATGTCTAAAAGGATAGAAGCAATAAACACCACAAAAATGAATGGATGAAGCTGCATGATCACTTTACTCATCGATAACAACCAATTTATAAATTAACATGCGCTTCACTTTCAGCCTTATCTTCACATACCCAAAACTTCATCTTCTCAAACAATTCAGCAATTGAAGGATCTTTAGGCAAAATAAGATTGACGCTTTTAAGCTTGATTCATTGCCTGCCAAATTCGAATTGCATCCACAGTTGCCTTAACATCGTGTGCGCGCACCAGTGAAGCCCCCTGCTGGATACTCAACAAATGCGCTGCCACACTACCCACCGCACGTTGTTGCGCATCAGCACCGCCCAATGCCTCGCCGATAAAACGTTTACGTGATAATGCCGATAAAATCGGATAACCCAATTCATTCAACTTCCAAAACTCTTGCAAGAGCTTTAAATTTTGTTGCGCATTTTTAGCAAATCCAAATCCCGGATCAATCATAATATTTTCTGCTTTCACACCCGCAGCCAATGCTTCATCAATCCGAATCTTCAACTCATCGATGACGTCTCGTGTTACATCGCCATATTGAGCCAACTGATTCATGGTCGTTGGCTCACCGCGCATATGCATGACAATCACGGGAACGTTCAGCTCAGCAGCAGTCTCTAGCGCTTGAGGGCGAGTTAATGCTCGAACATCATTCCAGATATGTGCGCCAGCCTCGACAGCAGCCCTAATCACATGAGGTTGACTGCTATCAATTGATAAAATCACGTCTTGCTTTGCCAATAGTTCAACAACGGGCACTACTCGTCGAATTTCTTCCTCAACCTCCACAGGTGATGCCCCCGGTCGTGTAGACTCCCCACCAATATCAATAATGGAAGCGCCATCTGCAATCATTTGCATGGCATGCGCATAAGCCTGCTGTTTTTGATGATATTGCCCGCCATCACTGAATGAGTCAGGCGTTACATTTAAAATACCCATCACCTGAGGTTGAGATAAATCGAGTAGGTGCTGACCACACTTGAGTTGTCGCTGAGGTAAAGGCATTAAACGCATGAATTGACTCCTGTTGTTGAGGCGTATTTTAACAGTATGTTTTCTAATGCTAGTTGATTTAATTTCACATCAAGCTGAATAATATGCAAATAAAAAGAGCTGCCGAAGCAGCTCTTGTAACACTTAAATCATTAACCCATTGAAGGCAACGGTGGTGGTGTAGAAGGACCACTACTTGGCGGATCCAAATCTACCACAGGATTTTCAGCCACATAGACTTTTGGTGGACGTGGTTCACGACCTTCCATAATGTCACGTACCTGCTCACGATCAATCGTTTCCCAGTCCAGAAGCGCCTTAACCATCACATGCGCTTTATCCTTGTTATTTTCAAGAATATCCCAAGCAACTTTATATTGTTCATCCAGAATGCGACGAACTTCCTGATCGACCTGCTGCTGTGTTGCTTCTGAAATGGTACGACTGCCTACATTTCCAAAGAAACCATTCTGGTTCTCATCTTCATAGACCATCACGCCTAACTTATCGGACATACCATATTTGGTCACCATCGCACGCGCCATTTTAGTTGCACGCTCAAAGTCATTGGATGCACCGGTGGATTGCTGATTGATAAAAATCTCTTCGGCAATACGGCCACCAAATAAAATCGAAATTTCATTCAGCATTTTGTCTTTATAATGACTAATCTGGTCTTGTTCAGGCAATTGCCAAGTGACACCCAAGGCCCAACCACGCGGCATAATCGTCACTTTATGTACAGGATCAGTACCCGGCAACATCTCAGCAACAATCGCATGTCCAGACTCATGGTAAGCCGTTGCACGACGCTCTTCTTCACGAAGAATCATCGATTTACGCTCAGGTCCCATATAGATCTTGTCTTTAGCATCTTCAAAATCATGCATATCCACCGTATTTTTATTACGACGAGCTGCAAACAAAGCTGCTTCATTTACAAGGTTAGCCAACTGTGCACCAGAAAAACCCGGTGTACCACGTGCCAAAACTTTTAGATCTACACCAGTAACTGAAGGAAGTTTCTTCAAATGAACATTCAGGATTTGCTCACGACCATTAATATCAGGCAAACCAACCATCACTTGGCGGTCAAAACGACCTGGACGCAACAAAGCTTTATCCAGAACATCTGCACGGTTAGTTGCAGCAATGACAATTACCCCTTCATTACCTTCAAAACCGTCCATTTCAACCAACATTTGGTTCAAAGTCTGTTCGCGCTCATCATGCCCACCACCTGTACCTGAACCACGGTGACGACCGACCGCATCAATCTCATCAATGAAGATAATACATGGTGCATGGCGTTTCGCTTGCTCAAACATGTCACGGACACGGGACGCACCCACACCGACAAACATTTCAACAAAGTCAGAACCAGAGATACTAAAGAACGGAACTTTGGCTTCACCCGCAATGGCTTTGGCTAATAAAGTCTTACCCGTACCCGGTGGACCCACCATAAGCACACCACGTGGAATGGTTGCACCCAAACGCTTAAACTTTGCAGGATCTTTTAAGAAATCAACGATTTCAACGACTTCCTGCTTCGCTTCATCACAGCCAGCGACATCTTTAAATGTCACTTTAATCTGGTCTTCTGAAAGCATCTTGGCCTTAGACTTACCAAAACTCATTGGTCCGTTTTTGCCACCAGCTCCCCCACCCATATTTCGCATAAAGAACATGAATAACAAAATGATGAGAAGTACAGGAAAACTAGCAATGAGAAGTTGCATCAACAAGCCCTGACGTTGTGGTGCAGTTCCTTCAACCACGACGTTATTTTTGTTTAGGCTTGGTAAAAGCTCGGTGTCTTCAACCTGCGGACGTACTGTCTCAAAATGAGAGCCGTTGGTTTTTTCACCACTAATATTTAAACCATCAATAGTGACTTGCTTAATTTGACCAGCATTCACCGCAGTAACGAATTCTGAATAATTCATTGCTGATGGCTTATTGCGGTCACTGATGTTACTGAAAATCAAAATCAGAACACCAAGTATTATTAGCCACAATACGGCATTCTTGAAGAGATCGCTCAAAGCTTTATTCCCATTATCAATCTAATTTGATCATGCCCATTACGGGGTAGACCCTAGTAAACAGCAAGTCTAATGCTTGCTACAAGTTGAAATTGTACAAAATGCACAATTTTTCTCGACTTGGCAAGTAAACTTTATCGCATTGCCTTTTTACGCCCCTGCCCGATCAAAAATACTTCTTTTGAACGCGCACGGGAAGCTTCAGGTTTTACAGTTTTCAACACATCAAAACTATCGACGACTTGCTTTCGAAACTCATCGAAACCAGCGCCCTGAAACACTTTTACCACAAATTGTCCATTGGGGCCGAGTACTTTCTGGGCAAAATCGAGAGCCAGTTCACATAAGTAAATCTGTCGAGGTTGATCGACAGCCCTATTACCTGATGTATTGGGGGCCATATCTGAAATTACAATATCTACAGTACGACCATTTAAAATATTTAACAATTTTTCGAAGACTTCCTCTTCGCGAAAGTCACCTTGTAGGAAGGTAACATCTGGAAGTGCATCCATAGCTAAAATATCAGATGCGATGACCAATCCTTTACTTCCCACCAGTTTTCCTGCAATTTGCGACCAACTGCCTGGGGCTGCACCTAGATCAACCACCGTCATACCCAGTTTGATCAGTTTGTATTTTTCCTGAATTTCAAGAAGTTTGTATGCAGCACGGGCACGGTAACCTTCTTTTTGTGCTCTTTTCACAAAAGGATCATCAAGGTGTTCCCGCATCCACGCACGACTACTCTTCGATAACTTCTGATTGGTAATGCGTGTCGCCATAACTCACTAAATTATAAAAAACTTCTCATCTGTTATTGTACGTGAAAAATACTGATTTTGCAGTATGCATATGTATCTAGAATTAACACTTTCATGATCTTTTTTTCAATGATCATGATCGAATATTTCGTATATTTATGCGTATTGGCTGCATGCTGAATCTATCTTAGATACGGGATGCAAGTTATACTAGGTCGTTTTTACATTCAGGTAGTTTTCATGGCGGCTTTATCTATTCAAGAGCGCAAACGTTTACGTCAGATCGGACATGCGCTAAATCCTGTGGTCATGATCGGTGGGCAAGGTTTAACTGAAAACGTGATCGAAGAAACCAACCGTGCTTTAAACGACCATGAACTGATTAAAGTAAAAGTTGCAGGTGAAGATCGCGAAGTTCGTGCACAAGTCATTGATGAGCTTGCTCAAGCCACAGGTGCAGAAGCAGTTCAGAAAATTGGCAAAATCGTATTACTCTACAAAAAAGCACCGAAACAAAATCCGAATTTATCCAATCTGGTTCGTCACGCTCATTTAGCCAAATAAATCGATTTTAATTATGGCAAGTTATGAATTGATGTCTTTCGATCGTTTTGAATCAATCTCATTGGTTGGAGCGATCGAACAACAATCTCCATTTACACTCAATGTTGGTTATTGGCTACGTGATCCTAATCATTTAATGCTTTGGCCAGAGCAAGTTGCAGCTCATCCACGCCGTGATTTTTTGTGGGAGCAAACCTGTTTTGAAATTTTCATTGGGGTGAAAAATCAGGATTTTTATCGCGAGATTAATTTATCCCCTTCTGAAGCATGGCAAGCCTATCAGTTTGAAGAGTATCGTTATCCTGAAAATATACCGCCAATCGCAGCTTACGACATTGAGTTAAATCAATTGAAACGAACCCATTATGGGATGAATGTAAGTGTGGACTTAACAGTGTTTATGCAAAAGCATCAACTGAAATGGTCTGATCTTTATGTAGGTTTAAGCGCCGTTTTAAACACATCACAAGGTATGCATTTTTATGCCATGCAACACAGCAGCCCTCAAGCTGATTTTCACAATAAACGCGATTGGCTACACGAGTTTTAAGTTTTCGATTACCTATAATTTCACCAGTAAAAGTCTTTGTACTCTTACTGGCTATTTACATAGGTTATATAGGACTTAAAGTCTTAACTTTCGCGTACTTTATTCCAAGCTTCGACAGCCTGATCTTTTGAACGCTTAAAAACTTCGGTTAACGTATCTTTATGCTTTAAAGTAACTTGACTTAAATCTTCTTTAATTTCACGCCCAACTTTACTTAAATCATCCACCAAAGTTCCAAACTCTTTTTTAATGACATCACCGAGTTCGGTTAAATCACCTTGCGAGTTATTAAATTGAGACTTAATAATGTCAACGCGCTGTAATACATCTTCTTTAAGATGTGAAAGTTGGGTTTGAATGGTTTGATTCAATTCTTTTGCTTCAGCTTCAATTTTTTCCTGTGTCTCAGTTAGAACATCTTTTACCTGAGCACTTGTTTCAGTATATAACTGTTCAACTTGTTGTTGGTGTTCTTCAACAACGGCCTTCAATGGTTTTTTTGCTGGCATGTGATGATCCTCTTTTTTTGAATTATGTCAGTTTTTATTTTAAATCGATCAACATTTACCCATCATATAAAATTGTTAGACAATACTTATTTTACAAACTGATCCCGATAAAAGGCCAGCATCATTTGTATTGTCTAAATAAGTCAGGATTTGCTGTAAAATGCGTAGACTTCTACAGACTTCATGCGTATAATGCGCTGTTAAGTTATAAGCGAGCAGACCAAGAAGGAGGGCGTGTTTTTTAAGACAGCCGGCCTTTTTTTATGTCTACTCGCTTTTTTACAGCCCTATTTTTGTGGTTTTAATTCAGGAGCTTTGGTTTGAGCACCCCCGCCATTTTAGCCCTTGCTGATGGAACGATCTTTAAAGGAACGTCTATTGGTGCAACGGGATCAACGACTGGTGAAGTCGTTTTTAACACAGCCATGACTGGCTATCAAGAAATTCTGACCGATCCAAGTTATGCACAACAACTGGTGACGTTAACTTATCCTCATATTGGTAACACTGGTTGCAATAGCGAAGATAATGAATCGGGTCGCATCCACAAAGTTTGGGCAAATGGCTTAATCATTCGTGATCTTCCATTACTGCATAGTAATTTCCGTGCAGAGCAATCATTAGGCGACTACTTAGAACAAAATAATGTCGTAGCGATTGCCGATATTGACACCCGTAAATTGACACGTATTTTGCGTGATAAAGGTGCCCAAAATGGCTGTATCCTTGCGGGCGAAAATATTACCGAAGAAGAAGCACTTGCGAAAGCACAAGCATTTGGCGGCTTAAATGGTTTAGACCTTGCGAAAGAATGCTGTGACCCAGATGGCTTTGAATGGACTGAAGGTTCATGGGAGCTGGGTACAGGCTTTAGTCAACCTGAATTAAAATATCATGTGGTTGCATACGATTACGGTGTCAAAACCAACATCTTGCGTATGCTTGCAGACCGCGGCTGTAAATTGACTGTTGTTCCTGCTCAAACACCTGCTGAAAAAGTGTTGGCATTAAATCCAGATGGTGTGTTTTTATCTAATGGCCCAGGCGATCCAGCGGCGTGTGACTATGCCATTGAAGCGGTAAAAACGATTGTTGAAACCACGACGTTACCTGTATTTGGTATTTGTTTGGGACATCAAATTTTAGCACTTGCTTCAGGTGCCAAAACCATGAAAATGAATCATGGTCACCACGGTGCCAACCATCCTGTACAAAATCTTGAACAAGGTACAGTGATGATTACTTCTCAAAACCACGGCTTTGCTGTTGATGAAAGTACCTTACCAACAAACTTAAAAGTGACACATCGCTCACTGTTTGATGGTACAAACCAAGGAATTCATCGCACTGACAAACCAGCATTTAGTTTTCAGGGTCATCCTGAAGCCAGCCCAGGTCCACATGACTGTGCCCCATTGTTCGATCATTTCATCGAACTTATTGAAGCCGCTAAGAAGTAATTAAGGAGCGAATAATGCCTAAACGTACGGACATAAAAAGCATCCTGATTATTGGTGCGGGTCCTATTGTGATTGGTCAGGCCTGTGAGTTTGACTATTCTGGTGCACAAGCCTGTAAAGCGCTTCGTGAAGAAGGTTATCGCGTGATTTTGGTGAACTCCAATCCTGCGACGATTATGACCGATCCTTCTATGGCAGATGCAACTTATATCGAGCCAATCACTTGGCAAACGGTTGCACAGATTATTGAAAAAGAACGTCCAGATGCGGTTCTCCCAACCATGGGCGGTCAAACGGCATTGAACTGTGCATTAGCACTGGATGAAAACGGCGTTTTAGAAAAATATAACGTTGAATTAATCGGCGCAAGCAAAGACGCGATTGAAAAAGCAGAAGATCGTAAACTGTTTGATATCGCAATGCGTAAAATCGGATTGGAATGTCCAAAAGCTGCCATTGCAGAAAACATGCAGGAAGCTTTGGAAATTCAATCACGCTTTGGCTTCCCTGTCATTATCCGTCCATCGTTCACCATGGGTGGTTCAGGTGGCGGTATTGCATATAACCGTGAAGAATTCCTTGAAATCTGTGAACGTGGTTTCGATCTTTCCCCAACGCATCAGTTATTGATTGATGAATCACTGATTGGCTGGAAAGAGTACGAAATGGAAGTTGTTCGTGATAAAAACGACAACTGTATCATTGTCTGTGCCATTGAAAACTTTGACCCAATGGGTGTTCATACAGGTGACTCGATCACAGTTGCACCAGCCCAAACACTGACAGATAAAGAATATCAAATCATGCGTAATGCATCGATTGCCGTTCTTCGTGAAATTGGCGTTGAAACGGGTGGTTCTAACGTTCAGTTTGGTATCAATCCTCAAGACGGCCGTATGGTCGTGATCGAGATGAACCCACGTGTTTCTCGTTCATCTGCACTTGCCTCTAAAGCAACAGGCTTCCCGATTGCTAAAATTGCGGCAAAACTGGCAGTGGGTTATACCCTTGATGAGTTGAAAAATGACATTACAGGTGGAACCACACCTGCATCATTTGAACCATCGATCGACTATGTCGTAACCAAGATTCCTCGTTTTAACTTTGAGAAATTCCCACAAGCTGAACCTGTACTGACGACGCAAATGAAATCGGTCGGTGAAGTGATGGCGATTGGTCGCAACTTCCAGGAATCAGTACAAAAAGCACTTCGTGGTCTGGAAGTGGGCGTGTCAGGTTTTGATGAAAAAATTGAAATTGGGACTGAAGGCGCACGTGAGAAAATCCAGCATGAACTGAATGTTCCTGGACCAGAGCGTATCTGGTATGTTGCAGATGCTTTCCGTCACGGTTTTAGCCTTGATGACGTATTCAATGCAACCAAGATTGATCGTTGGTTCCTGATCCAGATCCAAGACATCATCAAAACTGAAGAACAAGTGAAAACCTTGGGCTTTGGTGACTTGAATGCCGATAATATTCGTGCATTTAAACGTAAAGGTTTATCTGACCTGCGTATTGCTGACCTCATGGGTATTTCACAAAAACAATTCCGTAAGCAACGCTGGAATTTAGGTGTCTATCCTGTTTACAAGCGAGTGGATACGTGTGCAGCCGAATTTGAATCCTCAACGGCTTACATGTATTCAACGTATGATGAAGAATGTGAAGCAAATCCATCGAACCGTGACAAAATCATGGTGATTGGTGGTGGTCCAAACCGTATTGGTCAAGGCATCGAGTTTGACTATTGCTGTGTACATGCGGCACTTGCAATGCGTGAAGATGGTTATGAAACCATCATGGTCAACTGTAACCCTGAAACAGTTTCAACCGACTACGATACTTCTGATCGTTTGTACTTTGAACCTGTTACCCTTGAAGATGTTCTTGAAATCGTACGTACCGAGAAGCCTAAAGGCGTAATCGTACAGTACGGTGGTCAAACACCTTTGAAATTGGCTCGTGCTTTAGAAGAAGCAGGTACGCCGATCATTGGTACATCTCCAGATGCCATTGACCGTGCAGAAGACCGTGAACGCTTCCAGCAAATGATTCAGCGTTTACAGCTTCGTCAACCGAACAACAGCATTGTCAAATCTGCTGAAGAAGGTATGGCAGAAGCGTCTAAAGTAGGTTATCCGTTGGTTGTTCGTCCATCTTATGTATTGGGTGGTCGTGCCATGGAAATCGTCTACAATGATGAAGAACTGAAACGCTATTTACGTGATGCAGTTCAAGCATCCAATGAAGCACCTGTTTTGCTTGATCATTTCTTGGATGATGCGACTGAAGTTGATGTCGACTGCGTATCTGACGGTAAAGATGTGGTGATTGGCGGTATTATGCAACACATCGAACAAGCAGGGATTCACTCAGGTGACTCTGCATGTTCAATCCCACCTTACTCTCTTTCTGACACCATTCAGAATGAAATGCGTCGTCAAACCATCGCGATGGCAAAAGAACTAGGTGTAGTGGGCTTAATGAACGTTCAGTTTGCTGTAAAAGGTGATGACGTTTATGTGCTTGAAGTAAATCCACGTGCATCGCGTACTGTTCCATTCGTATCGAAATGCATTGGTGAATCTTTAGCCAAAGTTGCTGCACGTTGTATGGCAGGTCAAACGCTTGCTTCTCAGGGTTTTACCAAAGAAATCATTCCGACTCGCTTTGCTGTAAAAGAAGCAGTTTTCCCATTCGCGAAATTCCAAGGCGTTGATCCAATGCTTGGGCCTGAGATGAAATCGACAGGTGAAGTGATGGGTGTCGGTAAAACCTTTGGTGAAGCGTTCTATAAAGCAGTATTGGGTTCAAATGAACGCCTGCCTGGCTTACCGACTGAAGGTGAAATCAAGCATGCTTTCTTGTCTGTACGTGAGTCAGATAAAAAATATATTGCTGATATTGCTAAAAAACTCGTGGACTATGGTTTCAAACTGCTTGCTACAGGTGGAACTTATCAGGTACTTAAAGATGCAGGTTTGGCATGCGAACGTGTAAATAAAGTAACTGAAGGCCGTCCACATATTGTTGACCGCTTGAAAAATGGTGAAATACACCTTATTGTCAATACCACTGAAGGTAAACAAGCTCAGTATGACTCAGCCATGATTCGTCGTGCAGCCCTACAAGGCAAAGTGTATTATACGACGACTATTAATGGTGCTGAAGCAGTTTGCCAAGCTTTTGCAATTCAATTACCAATGGATGTATATCGCTTGCAAGATTTACAAACTGTAGGTTAATTCGTTACCGATAAGCCCGTCACTTTATCGGTGGCGGGTTTTTTGTTTTTTTAAAAAGGTCAACTCCCATTTCATTTAGAGGGACTAAAATGCAACGTTATCCAATGACTCCAGAGGGCAAAGAAGCTCTTGAGAAAGAATTACACCAGCTAAAGACTGTGGAACGTCCACGTATTACTCAGGCGATTGCTGAGGCACGTGAACATGGCGATTTGAAAGAAAATGCTGAATATCATGCTGCGCGTGAACAACAAGGCTTTTGTGAAGGTCGTATTCAGGACATCGAAGGCAAATTAGGTGCAGCTCAAGTCATTGATATTCATGAACTTGAAAAAAATGGCCGTGTGGTTTTTGGGGTAACGGTGACCATTGAAAATCTGGACACTGAAGAACGTAAGACCTATAAAATTGTAGGTGATGATGAAGCTGATTTCAAAATCAATAAAATCTCCGTGAACTCCCCTATTGCACGTGGGCTTTTGGGCAAAAATGAAGGCGATGAAGCCAAAATTGTCACCCCACAAGGTGAAGTCGAATATGAAGTCGTAAGTGTTGAGTATCTCTAAACATCTAGTTTAATGACTTAAAACCCACAAGACTCAAAAACGAATATCCAAATGCTACGCCTGCAAAGGTTTAGATTTGGATATTTTTATTACACTTAAAATGTATCCCAACGAACAATTTCTTTTCCTTCATATTGCATGATGCTTGTGATTTTATTTGAAGCGTCAAACTCGGTGATGGTTTTATATTCAGTGCCATTGACTATTTTTTGTTGAGTTTCACGCCGCGTATCTTCGTTTTCATACCAGTAAGTTTCTTGATAATTCCCCTCTCCATAGATCGCCTGAATTTCCTGTTGCCCAGTTTGATACCAAGATTGCTGCAAACCCAATAATTGATCATTTTGATAGTGATGGTTAGATCTTAATTGACCTGAGCGATACCAACTTTTCCACGTTCCTTGCTTTTTATTGCCAATATAATGACCTTCAGCCACTTTATGTCCATCATAATCCCAAACTTGGATATCGTTATTTTTTGCGATATCTTCAAAAAAATCAAAATTCGTTTCAACATCAAATCTAAGACACTCACCGTAATGTTGACCCGAAGTTGGATCTAAACTTTTGACCCAAAACGCACTCGAGTTTTTTTGATTATTTTCATGGTAATACTGGATGAATAAATTATCCTGATCATCTTTCTTAATTAGCTTAATCTGGCAATTGTATTTAAAATCATCTTTAGGATCGCCTAAAGAACCCACCCAGTAAGCAACACCAAGTAGACCATCTGAAGAACAGCCTATTAAAAATGATGTCATCATCAAAGTAAAAACTGCACACTTTTTCATTCAGTCCCCAATACAAACAATAAAGTTTTGCACATTATTTTTAATTATATTTATCAATATATCATATTCATTTTTAACAAAATCACATTGTTGCCATCTGTTCTTTCTGCTAAAAATATCATTTAAGGTTTATTCACTTTATCCACCTAATGCATACCTAAACTTAATATGAGACTATAAAATGAGCTATCAGCATATACTGGTTTGTGTAGATGATTCTGAACCTTCTCTCAAGGCACTAGAACACGCCATACAATTAGCCAAGAGTTTAGGTAGTCAAGTGGCGGTCTTAGAGGTCTTGGAACTCGACCCGATGATTGCTGAGGACTATATAAATAAGGGGCAAAGTAACGTATTGATCGATCGGGCAAAGGATTACATCTTGGCTTCGCTAGAAAAGATTAAAGCCCAATATTCAGAAGATGGATTAAGCTTAAGCATTCAATATCGTGAAGGCCTCTCAATTGCCGAGACAATCATTCAGACCGCTATAGAGCTTAAAGCTGATTTACTGGTGATGGGGTCACATGGACGCACAGGTTTAAAGAAACTTGTATTGGGTAGTGTCGCTCAAACCGTATTGGCTCAAAGTCCAGTACCTGTTCTTATTGCTAAATAAATCGGTTTTTCAAGCGATCAATTCCATTGGTATTTTTTTAGACTCACTTTCCCTGCAACTACCACAACATCTTCCTCTAGTAATTTTATTTGCTGGATATTTTCTCCATGTGCATTTAATCGGTTGGTGCTGATTTTGCCTTGAGCATTAATCACACGATGCCACGGCAAATCACTTTCAGGATCAAGATGTTTTAAAACATATCCCACTAACCGCGCATGTTTAGGAAGTCCCGCCAATTGGGCAATTTGTCCATAACTGGCGACTTTGCCATAAGGAATCAGAGCCACTACTTCGAGTATCTGGATATGAAGTTCTTTGGTCATTTATACGCCACACATATCGTGATCGCTTTTATTGAATACAACTCTCAATCTGCTCGACTTTAGTGTAAGCATGACAAAGTTGCCGATTAATTATGCTATTTTATCACTGTATTGCATGTGATTAACTCAAAGTAATCCTCGAATATTCGTTCGGCTCAAACGACATATTTCAGGCAATATGATGATAATGTTGAAAATATATACACAATAACTTTTACAAACAATTTTTTATAATGAAAAGGAGTTTACCGATGTCATATCAACATATTTTGGTTCCTGTTGATGGTTCATCCACTGCCCTTGCTGCGGTTCATCAAGCAGCACAATTAGCAAAAACCTATAATAGTCAGGTGACCATTTTACTGGTCGTGACGATTGATCCTTTTATTGGGGTTGAATATGTCAACGCTGAAAGTCAAAAAGAAGATGCCATCAATCGTGGACGTGCCATGATCCAAGATATTCTGGAAGAAGCAAAACAAGTATTTTCATCACAAGGTGTCGAAGCAAATACTAAAATAGTCGAAGGTCAGGAAATTTACAAAGAAATTGTGAATGCTGCAACAGAGGTAAATGCTGACCTTTTAGTGATGGGTTCACATGGCCGTACAGGGTTTAAAAAGTTAGTACTGGGTAGTGTGGCACAAAAAGTATTGGGAGAGATTTATATTCCAGTATTGATTGTTCGCAGTTAAGCATAAATATTCAGACATAAAAAAAAGAGAATCATTCGATTCTCTTTGGGCTCAGATTTAATTTACTTAAAAATTTCCAATAGAGTCTGCTGTGCATTATGAGGTTCCTCACCTTCAGCGAGTTGAGCACGCACCCATGTTCCATCCCCTTGCAGCAACCACGCTTGCTGGTTATCTTTTAAATAATTTACCAAACCTTGCTGATAAATTCGTTTCTTCAACACTGGATCTTCGATCGGGAAACATGCCTCAACACGATTGAACAGATTACGATCCATCCAGTCCGCGCTCGAACAATAAATCCGAGCATCGCCATTATTACTAAAATAATAAACGCGGGTATGTTCTAAGAAGCGGCCGACAATGGATCGAACACGAATATTTTCAGATAGTCCAGGTAAACCAGGACGCAAACAACAAATCGAACGAATGATCAAATCAATTTTAACGCCTGCCTGCGAAGCCTCATACAGTTTGTTAATCAGCTGCATTTCAGTCAATGCATTGACCTTGACAATAATCTGGGCGGGCTTGCCTGCTTTGGCATTGGCAATTTCATCATCAATATAATTAATCAATTGAGCGTGTAAGGTAAATGGTGCATGTAGCAGCTTTTTCAGCTTTGCCATTTTACCCATTCCCGTCAATTCCTGAAAAATACGATGGACGTCATCGCATAATTCTTTCTCTGTGGTCAGCAAGCCGTAATCGGTATAAATACGGGCATTACCTGCATGGTAATTCCCTGTACCCAAATGTACATATCGAACCAATTTATTATTTTCACGGCGCACCACCATGATCATTTTGGCGTGAGTTTTATAACCCACAATACCATAGACCACGACTGCTCCCGCTTCTTGTAACAGGTTTGCCACTTCGATATTGGATTCTTCATCAAAACGTGCACGTAACTCAATAATAGCAGTCACTTCCTTACCATTACGCGCTGCTTCTGCCAAAACTTGAACAATTTCAGAATCTGCACCACTACGGTATAAGGTTTGCTTGATTGCAAGAACCTGTGGATCACGCGCTGCTTCACGCAGTAAATTGATGACAGGAGCAAAAGATTCAAACGGATGATGCAGTAGAATGTCCTGCTTCTGCATCGCTGCAAAAATATTTTCTGATTTTTTGAGTATTTTTGGAATGACAGGCGTATGCGAATCATAACGCAAATGCGGACGTTTAAAATTGGATAATAAACGTGCAAGATTGACGGGACCATCGACTTTATAAAGCTGTTCTTCGTCCAGATCAAATTCATCCAACAAATATTCATAGATATGCTTTGGACAGTTTTCAGTGACTTCCAAGCGCACTGCACGACCAAAACGGCGTGAACTTAATTCACCTTTTAAGGCTTTAGCCAAATCTTCAACGTCTTCATTTAAGGCCAAGTCTGCATTACGCGTCACACGGAACTGATAGCAACCTGTCGCAGTCATGCCTGGGAACAGGTCAGAAATATGTTCATGAATAATCGCAGAAAGCATCACATGATGTTCTTTACCGCCAGTTAATTCATTGGGTAAACGTACTACACGTGGCAACGAACGTGGTGCAGGTACAACAGCCAAATCAATCTGACGACCAAAAGCATCTTTGCCTTCTAAAGTGACAATGAAGTTCAGGCTTTTATTGACCAAGCGCGGAAATGGATGCGCAGGATCTAAACTAATCGGTGTTAATACAGGTGCAACTTGTTCCTGAAAATATTTTTTAATCCATGACGATTGGGCAGGTGTCAGCTCACCGCGACGTAAAAAGCAAATATCTTCTTCACGCAGCTTTGGCAAAATTTCTTCGTTTAATATCCGATATTGGCGTTCAATGGCGGCATGTGCGGTTTTAGAAATTTGATCTAGAACCTGTCGTGGGGTCAAACCATCTGGGCTACGACTTTCATTGCCCAAATACATTTGCTCCATGACACCAGCCACGCGAATTTCAAAAAACTCATCCAGATTACGTGAAAAAATCAGCAGGAAGTTCATCCGCTCTAACAGTGGATGTAATGGATCGACCGCTTGTTCCAAAACTCGCAAATGAAAATCGAGAATTGAAAGCTCGCGGTTAATATAGCGATCATTATAAGTATACTCTGCTTCTGTCGGCATAGTTTCAGACGGTGTTGTAATCGCGGTATTCATGCATTCAACCTGACATTATAAATTTTTGATGCCTAAACAAGGCTTTTAAATAGTATGCTGCAAAATTATGACAATTTCATAAAAAAAGCTCGTATTCACAAGCTTTTTTAAAAATTACCACATTCTAAAACCAGATATTTACGGAATCTGGCTATAGCGCATATATTTTAAGGTAAAACGCTGCTTAAACTTAAATTTTGGATCATTACGATTGGCTTGATAACCTTTTGGATTTGGCAATAATGCAGCCAAAAATGCAGCTTGTTGATTGGTTAAGCTTCTCGCGCTTTTATGAAAATAATATTGAGAGGCGGCTTCGACACCATAAATGTTATCTCCGAGTTCAACGGAGTTCATATACACTTCCAAAATACGCTGCTTTGACCACATGCGTTCCATCATCCAAGTTGCAACAGCTTCCTGACCTTTGCGAATCAATGAACGTTTATTATATAAAAATAAATTTTTTGCTAATTGTTGCGAAATAGTGGAACCACCATTGACAACTTCGCCTGATTTTTCGTTTTTCTCAAGTGCATATTGAATACCATCCCAGTCAAAACCATGATGTTGTAAAAACTTACCATCTTCTGCTGCCACGACAGCACGCTTAAAATTATCACTAATATGGTCATAGTCACGCCATTCATGCTGCAACGGCTCAGAAGGATCTGACCAATAATCGATGCGCATAAACATCGTCGTTTCAACGGGATGCGTTCGCCACCAAGCCAAACTACAAAAAATCCATAACTGCACCAGAAGAATAAAACTGACAAGAATTAAAACAGCGCGAACAATAAATTTCTTCATGCCAGATGGGTTCTCCAGAAAATCACGTATTTCATGTTAAGCTTAAACTAAGCATTATTGATATATAACAAAAGCATATCATGTCTGAATATAGTCCTCCGCAAGTAAATCGTAAACTTGAAGTCAATCTGTGGTGGATCACCGCAGTTTTAATCGCCATGAATGTGGGTTTATATGGCTGGCAAGTGCTATCAGGTGTCGATGCCACCAGCCCGACAACAGCTGATGCCATCCGTTGGGGTGCAGACTTCTCGCCCCTGACTTTTCTGGAACAACCACAACGTTTATTTACCAGTATGTTCTTCCATTTTGGACTGGTACATCTGATGCTGAATATGTGGGCGCTGTATATTTTTGGCAGTATTGCAGAACAAATGCTCGGGCGTTTTTATTTTATCGGGTTGTATCTATTGGCAGGACTCATGGGCAGCTTGCTCAGCAGTTACATCACAATTCGTGACAGCTATGCATTACTTGAGCATTTTGATCCAACTTTACTTCCTCATGTTGGCGCAGGTGCCTCTGGTGCGGTGATGGGACTTGGCGCAGCACTCACCATTTTGGCCTTGTTTCCTGCTTTACCCGATCAGCATTTTATTTTAGATAAAAAATCTTTAGTCATGGTCATGGCAATTAACCTTGCCTTTGGTTTCATTGCAACTGGAATTAATAATGCCGCGCATATTGGCGGGATGATTATGGGCGCTTTACTGGCAATGATTTGGTATATCAGCCAAAAAATACATCAAGCAAATCTAGGCGCAGTGGTTGGATTAATCATCGGAGCGGTGTTGTGTGTCTTATTTTATCAATACTGTGTCAGTCTGATTCCACCGATTGAGCCACTTTGGCAAGAAATTTTAGCGCAAATGAAAAGCCAGCTGGGTATATAGCTGGCTGTTTATAGTTTGATTTTACTTAAAGCTTAAGATTGGTTGATTTCTCTTAAACTTTGTAAAGGTGGAATATCACATAGATAACTGAGTCGATATCGTCCAATCAAGGCACAAATCAGCATCATGGCAACAGGTAAAATCAGCCAGATTTCAGGATGCCATTGTAGAGCAATGTTCATTTTATAGCTGGCAATGGCACTGATAATTTCAGCGAAGAAGCAAGATACTACCCCCGCAATTAAACCAATGAAGCCGATTTCCAAACTCAGCATATGTTTAAGTTTTGACTTGGATAATCCAAAGGAACGCATCAATGCCACTTCTCGACGGCGTTCATCCATGAGTAAATTCAAACACGCCACTAAGACTAAAATTCCAGACAGCCCAACCAATATTGCCAATACCGTAATCACTTGAACCAATACGCTGACCAGTCTTTTAATTTCATCCAGTATCAAACTGACATCAATAAAGACAGTGTTAGAAAAACGTTGAATCACCTGAATCAATTGCGTCTTATCCTGTGATGGAACATAAAAACTGCCTAAATAACTTCCTGCATTTTCATCCATACTATGTGGTGAAAAAATAAAGAAGAAATTCGGACTAAAACTTTCCCACTCTACACTTCGTAAGTTGATGACCCGCGCAGATAACGTCCCTTCTGGCAAATTAAATGTCAGCTTGTCTCCGACTTTTATACCTAATTCTTCAGCGAGTTTAGCCTCAACTGAGACTTGATTGACCTGATTAAATAAGGGCTGACCTTGTGTAATGACATTGTCCTTTGGCAAGGTCTCTGCCTGAGTCAGGTTCAGCTCACGACGTAAAGAATTATTGTGTTGAATCAAGTCGGCTGCAAAGGGCTGATCATTTTTGGCAACTAGCCTTCCCCGAATATTCGGATATAAAGGCGTACTTTGCCAGCCATTTTTTTCAAGCTGTTGCTTAAACTCAGCCATATCAAAAGGCGGCAAGCCATACACAAATTGATTTGGCGTTCCTTCTGGTAATTGTTGTTGCCAACGCTGCAATAGATCTGTGCGTAATACAGTTAATACAGTAATTAAACTCAAGCCCAAAGCCAGTGCTGTGATTTGTAAACTGGTGTGCGCGGGTGTCCGTATATACACTGAAAATCGATTTTTGAGTTGCTTGAAAAATTTTAATAGGCTCCAGACAACCCCATATAGAATCACGCTGAGTAAGAGTATCGCCGCCAGCATCAGACCACTCAGTTGAATATTTTCACTCAGCACCATACTAAACACCGCTAAACTCAACACACCTGCTAAAAACATAAAAGCAAATGATCTTTTAGAACGTGTTTCCTGACGAATCACCCGAATTGGAGGCGTATTTAGTAACTCCCAGATACTCGGCAAGATAAATCCTGCCATCACTACGATACTGGTGAATATCGCAATCGGTAATGGGCCGAACAAAAATGCAATCACTGAGAAACTTAACTCGAGTTGCGGAATCAACTGCAACATCAGTTGTAATAAGCCATAGCCAAGTCCCACGCCTAATAATGAGCCAATCAAGATTGATATGAGACTGACTACAGCCAATAATCCAAGATATGCCCAGACAATCTGTATACGAGTTGCCCCGAGACAACGCATTAAGGCAATGTGATCCTGATTTTGTTGGACATAGCGCTGACTGGTTAAAGCAATGGCGATACCACACAGCAAAATCGTTAAAATATTGGCCAACTGTAAAAATGTATCCAGATTTTCAATTGGCTTCATCAAACGTGTATTGCCTTGCCCAGCATTACGCAGCCTTAAGCTCGATTCTGGATCGGCCTCTGTATCATCCTGAACATGATGTTGTTGTTTAAAATTTTTCTCAAAATTTTGAATATGTTCAGGCGTTCCAGCCATCAATAACCGATATTCAATCCGACTACCGACTTGAATCGCATTGGTTTTGGCAATATCTGATTGGTTAATCATGACAGTGGGAGAAAATCCAGAAAAGCCCAATTCCTGATTGGAATCATGCTTAATCACACCCGCAACTTTAAATGCACCATCTGCGATAAAGACCTGTTCACCCAATTTAACCTTAAGTAAATCCATCGCGCGTGGACTTAACCAGATTTCACCAGATTTGATCTGCTTTGCCTCGGGTTCAATCTGTAATTTTCCACGTAACGGAAAGTGTGTATCAATGGCTTTAACATTGACCATGACAAATTGATCATTCGTTCGTGCCATTGAGCTAAAAACAGTGACATTAGACTGTTGAAAGTTTTCAGTAGTTGCTTGTTGCTTCCATGTATCTGCAATGGGTTCATTGTCAGAAAGCACTAAATCGGCTGCTAACATTTCAGCAGCTTGTAAAGTGACAGCATTTTGGATCTGATCATTACTAAATTTAAGTGCAGTGGTTGCACTAATGGCAAGTGACAAGGCAATGATGAGTAAATAAATACCGCCCGTCCGAAAGCTTTGGATAAATAAGGGTTTAAGCAATGCACTCATGTCCCATCCTCCATCTGATCAACTGGATGAGAAGATTCTTGGGCAGAGATTTGATCTTCAAATAATTTACCATCGATCAGTTGTAAGCGACGCTGGCACATTGCTGCCAGTTTGGCATCATGCGTGACCAAAATCAGTGTCGTGCCTAATTCACGATTCAGTTCAAATAACAGGCTCTCAATGTCTTGTGCAGTTTGACCATCCAGATTTCCTGTCGGTTCATCGGCAAAAATAATTTTGGGTGATGCAATCAAAGCACGTGCAATGGCTACACGTTGCTGCTCACCACCCGACAAGACTTTGGGGGTTTGCAGCGCTTGGCGCCCTAATCCTACTCGTTTTAACCAAGACAAGGCTTTTTCTTCAGCCTGCTGATAATCAAACTTTGGCTGCAAACGTAAAGGCAGCATCACATTTTCCAGCGCACTCAAATGTGGTAACAGTTGAAAAGACTGAAATACAAAACCGATATTTTCCAGACGAACTTTTGCTCTTGCTTCTTCACTCAGTTGATGTACGGCTTGCTCACAAACCCATACCTCGCCTGAACTCGGCTGATCCAATGTTGCCAATATCCCTAAAAGAGTGGATTTTCCTGACCCCGAACGCCCAGTAATTGCAATTTGCTCACCTGCATAAATATCGAGATTGATATCATTTAAAATAGTTAATATTTTGTTATTAAATTGAATGGATTGTGTCAGTTGGTGGGCAGAAATAATCGGTTGTGGCATGATGGTCATTATCCTGTCTGATGCAATGATCGGTCATTTTTTAATATGCAAATTTTAAAACACTTGTTCAAACCCAAAACTGTAAAATACTACATGGTTGCTACGCTCAGTCTGATCCCTTTTGCCGTAGATGCAAAAACCATTCTGATTGTGGGAGATAGCATCAGTGCAGGTTATGGAATCAATCCTGAACAAGGCTGGGTTCAATTATTGCAAAAACGTCTTGACCAACAGTATCCGAAACAGCATAAAGTGGTCAATGCAAGTGTAAGTGGTGAGACCACTAGCGGTGCGCTGGCTCGAATGCCAAAACTACTACAAAACTATAAACCTGATGTGGTCGTCATCGAATTGGGTGGTAATGATGCATTACGCGGTCAACCGCCTCAAATGATCCAAAAAAATTTGGGACAACTGGTACAACAGAGTCAGCAAGCCAAAGCGAAAGTATTATTATTTGGTATGAAAATTCCGCCTAACTATGGCACGGCTTATAGCCAAGACTTTGAAAATAATTATAAAGTGATCAGTCAACAATACAAAATCAAACTACTTCCTTTCTTTATGCAAGGCATCGCGGGACATAAAGATCTAATGCAAAATGACCAGATTCACCCGAATGCCAAAGCACAAAGTATTTTATTGAATAATGCCTACCCATATATTAAAGGCGCGTTATAACGCGCCTTTAACTCAATTAAACATCTATAGGATGCTTAAAAGTCAAAAAAATTCACTTCACCTGTTTCCAGTGAATATTCTGCACCGACCACGATCATTTTGCCCTTTTCGATCAGGTGTTCAAGTACAGCAGAACCATGACGCAGTTGATTCACAGAAGCAAATACATTGGAACGAACCGCATGCATACATAACTTTGCATGGTCATGTTTTAGATCGGTTTGCAGCAAAATTTCAACGGAAGGACGGACTCGATTGACAATTGACATCAAGTTGTCAGATGGCGGATGATCTGGATTCATCAACGTATCGACTGTGGCCTGAATTGCCCCGCAGTGACTATGACCTAACACCACAACCACGGCACAATCATAACGTTCAGCCGCGAACTCAACACTTCCCACTTGTGACGGTGCAACAATATTGCCTGCCACACGGATCACGAACAAATCACCTAGCCCTTGATCAAAGACGATTTCAGCTGGGACACGCGAATCAGAACATCCCAAAATAATGGCAAATGGATTTTGGTCTTGCGCCATATCGGTACGTTCTTGATGTGATAATAATTTGCGGTGAGTCACTTCACCTGTTGCAAATCTCTTATTACCCGCTTTAAGACGTTCAAGCGCTTCCTGAGCAGTGATCATTTGTTTTGCCATCAAATAATGAGTTCAAAATAGTGTAATAAGCTAAACTCTGAAAGTCACTGACAAAAACTAAACTATGACAATCTTTCTCCATTTTGATATTTTTTTAATCAATTTAAGATAATGACTTGTTGTCTATAAATTTATTTACATTTTATTTCGATAATAATACGACCTATTTAACATTTTTTGAGTCTAAGCGGCTGACCAAATTGACTATAATTCTCCTAGATTTTTTTCAGCAGCAAATGACGGATACAAAGCCTTTATTTCATAATATAAAGCCTCAAAACGTCAGCAACTTTCAAGGATGAAGTTAAATGACTTTCCGTATTCCTCACATTAACTTTTTCTATACATGGGCATTTTCTATGAGTATATGTATGGGACTATTTGTTGGGGGAAGTTTACAAAATGCTCAAGCCGCAGACTGTCATTTTAATTTACATGATGAACTGCAACAGCAACGTAACTGGGCTGGCTTAAAAACCAAAAGCTTAAAAGTAGATGATATTACTTGGGTCTATAGCGAAGGCGGTGCATCAAATAAACCAACGATTTTATTGATTCATGGTTTAGCAGGCAGCCGTGATAACTGGAATTCAATTGCCAAAGTATTAACCCCTTATTATCACGTGATCATTCCTGATCTGCCTATGGCGGGCGATACCATCGTTCCAAAGGATTTTGATTTATCTGTACCCAATGTCACTGAGAAACTTCGACGTTTTACCGAAGCTGCACATGTGTCCAATCAGATTAATATTGTCGGGCATTCGGTTGGCGGTTCTATTGCTATGCTATATGCATCGCAATATGCGTTTGACACACAAAGTCTATTTCTCATCAGCAGTGCGGGCGTTTATCATTCCGCCAATACCATTTACTTGAAAGATCCAACTTATCTCAAACAATTGATTGTTTCCAAGAAGGGCGATCTGAATTATGTGCTGAATCAAGTCATGTATCATCAGCCATTTTTGTCCAATGATTATAAAAATGCGATGGAACAAAATTTAATCACCCATGCGCAGGAAACCAGTAAAATTGTTGATCAACTGGTAGCACTTAAACGTCTATATACACCAGATACATTTTCAATTTTAGCGCGCTCGATTGAAGCTCCCACCTTAATTTTATGGGGTGCAGAAGATAAAATTGTTAATGTCGAAGCAGCGGGTGAATTAAAGAAAATGTTGAAACGTGCTGAAGCGCCGATTATTTTAAATCATGTCGGACATATGCCAATACTGGAAGCGGATCAATTGGTTATTCAATACTACTTACCTTTTTTGGAAAAAACCCAAAAACAAAAAAATCCACTAACCGATCCTTTGGTGTCCCTAGGTAGACATTCCGTTTCCGATTAAAACAATAGATGAATCACTAGACTTGTTTCATCATTGTTTAAACCCTCTTTATTTTTTTCACTAGGGGAGAAATAAAAGGGAGTTATGAAAAAAGTCTACTACACATTAAAAGTTAAACATGCAGAGATGATTTTTAAAGTAAAGTGTTTAAAACTCAGACATTCAATTTAGAGATATTATGAGCAACCCGATCATTGACCAATTAATAGAAGCACAGCTTGATTTTCTGGATCAGGAGTTTTCTCAAAAAACGACGATTCAGTCTGAGTTTTCTGAATTTTATCATTGGTTTAGAAAGCAACAATTAAAAGATTTATGGTCATTTGAACAAATTTATCATTTGATTCAAACGCAAATTTTAGATACTGCTGCGAGTCCCTTTTTAATCGAGCAAATTACCGAACATATTCGTTTTGCCTTGATTCATCCAAGTAATGATCAGACAACGATTGAAGATATTATCCCTGTGGTAACGATTGACCATATCGCCCAATATGTAGCCAGTAAAAGCGAACACCGTAAAGCACTGATTAAACGCATTACCAATAATCCTGCATTTTCAATGATGGTGACACAGCTCATCCAACATTCTATTCAGGATTATCTGGATAATTCCCTCATGAATAAAAAAGTTCCCGGTGTTGGACGTTTTATGAAAATGGGAAAATCTGTACTTGAATCTGTGACTGACTCCAATCTGGATGACACAGTCGCTAATTATTTACAAAAGAATATTATTAAGTTAAGTCAGCTGAGTGAAACTGTACTAAATCAGCATTTTAATGATGAAAAGCTTTATCAATTTCAGGCCAATTTATGGCACAAGATCAAAAAATTACCTGTAAATGTTGTGCGTAATTATATTGAAGTCAATGACTTGCCTAAAACTGTGGGAATGGGTCATGAAATCTGGGAACACATCCGCCAGACCGATTATTTAAAACAACAAGTGCATGATGGTGTCTATGCATGGTATGCACGCAATCAGGAACGTTCTTTTGATTTGTTGTTACGCGATATAAATATCAATGAAGAGTTAATTCAAAACCAACTGACTGAATTATTAACCCCCATTATTCAGGAAATGGTTCAATCCAGACATTTGCGTGAACGCGCACGACATTATTTGGAAAAGTTTTATTATTCTGAACAGGTTAAAAATATTTTTAAATGATTACGGCTTTGTTGCAAAAAAGGTTTGAAAGATAATGCTGCCCTAAGTGAGCTAAATTCAAGGGACAACTTGGGTATGAGGGCGACCTAATTCTGTGAATTTATTCAAAACTGCTACACGTGCATGAATCTCATTCACCTGACTAGAAAAACTCCTTGCTGTTAATTTATCGCCTAATAATTTGATGCAATGCATTTTGGTTTCCACTAAACTTCGACGATGATAACCAGACCATTTTTTCCAAAGTGACCTACCTAACCGTTTGACTGTTTTTAATAAGTCATTCCTCTCTAAATATCTCAATTTCTTATCTTTCCGAGGCTTTGCATTCTTCCTAGGTAGAATGACTGCATGTGCAGCTCGATCTAAAATGACTTGTCGGCAGTGCTTTGTGTCATAAGCACCATCTGTATAGACTGAATCAATTCGTTCATCCAACGGAATTTGATCAAGCAAATCACCAAGCACCTGTGAATCACTCACATTGTTTATTGTGAACTGAACTGCTCGTATTTGAAGGGTCTTAGCATCTATATCTATATGCAGTTTGCGCCATTGGCGACGATATTCAGGCTGATGTTTCTTACACTTCCATTCGCCTTCACCTAAAAATTTTAACCCTGTAGAGTCGACGAATAGGTGTAACCTATCACGACTTTTCTGATAGCTTATCGCAATATCAATATGCTTTTGTCATTTACAGAGGGTGGAGTAATCTGGTGCTGTCCAATTCAAACCACAGAGTTTAATCAGGCTTTGAGCAAAGCCAGTGACCATACGTAAAGAAAGACGGAATAGAGATTTGATCATTAAACAGCTTTGAATCGCTGTGTCGGAATAAATTTGATTTCGTCCATGCTTGCCTTGTGGCTGTGCATACCATTGGGTCTTGGGATCAAACCAGATTGAAATATTCTCTCGCTTGATTAAAGCTTGGTTATACGAGGACCAATTGGTTGTACGGTAGATTTTAGGAGCAGGCTTCTTCATCTGGAAATTATATTGCTGAAGAAGCCTTCATGAATAGCTTTATGCAACAAAGCCGTGCTTACTTAAAATCCTTATATCCTTGCGGGTGCTTTGATGACGACACACCAGTCTTAACAAAAAGATGGTGCAAAACGTATTGTTGAAATTAAAGAGGGTGATCTAGTTCTTGCTCGAAATGAAGAAACTGGTGAAATAGCTTATAAGCCCGTTAAGCGCGTATTTGTTGTACCGAACCGTCGTATTTATTTGCTTAAAACAATTGATAGTACTGGTAAAGAAAATACAATTGAAGTTTCTGATGATCATCCATTCTGGGTAGTAGACAAGAAATGGGTGGAAAGTATTGATCTTAAAGTAGGTGATCAACTTTTAGATGCAAATAATCAAGTTCATAAAGTTGTTTCATTTACTGAAACAGATAGAGTAGAAACCACTTATAATTTGGAAGTTGAGGGCTATCACACATATTTTGCAGGTGACGCAAATATGTGGGTACATAATTGTAATTTAAAAAATGTGTATAATGGTATCAAAAATGCACCTAATTATCCTGCAGGATTTAAAGCCATTCAGGATGGAAAAACATTTAATACAGTTAAAAATCAAGATGTTCTAAAAGGCCTAAGAGAACATGAAGCTGGTGTTTGGAAAAAAGTATATTCAGATGGATATGCCTCAAATGGTGCGAAGGTATCTATCCATTATTTCCAAAGTCAGTCTGGAAAGGTTTTTGATGTTAAAGTGAAAAATGGTTGGAGTAATAAATAAATGAATGAGTTCGGAAAAATTGATTTGGAAAAGTTAATTTTAATAGTTAATTTGGGTGTTTTACACTCTTTAAGAAACAATTATATAGATATAAATGAGGCTGAATATTTTTTGTATACGCCGTATATGCTTAGACTCTTGAAGGAAAATAATTATTCTATTGATTTAATTAATATGATTCATAAGGGGACTGAGCTAGAAGATCTTAAGGGATTAAATATTGATTTTAAAAATGAAGTTGAAAAAATGTTTGAAGAATGTGAGGAGATGATCAAAAAAATTCCCAAGGTTAGTTTTGAATGTGAAAAATGGTATGATCAAAATTTATTTGATAAATATGACTGATCAGAGGTTGATGTAAGAATGTTGATAATAAAATCACATGGATGTGATTGTATTTAGAGGTGGTCCCACATGTTTGAACAACTAAAAGCTTATTTATAAGTGATACTCTG
>OGQD01000562.1_pt1 | contig 27280 bp, 36 predicted proteins | sample 1553091 | NCBI WGS metagenome assembly OGQD01 (sample SAMEA2580290, study PRJEB22360) | human gut metagenome | biome: human gut; feature: human-associated habitat; material: faeces | place: Denmark | collected 2008/2010
ACGCCGCGCATACCTTGCGCATCGATGCGGGCGCCGCTGGCATCGCACACAACGAACTGCGCATCCACCCGCGCGTCGTGCTGGCTCATGTCACGCTGGTGGATTCGCATCTGCCTGAGCGCATCCACCAGGGCCTGGCGCAAGCCGGATTGGCAAAGGCATCGCTGGCGGCGGTCATCGCCCCGCGCTGCCGCATGGCCGATCCGGCCCTGGCAGAGGCCGCCAGCGAGCTGGGCGTGCCGCTGCGCTTCATCGGCAACGACAGCGAGCTGCCGCCGCCCGTGCTGCACGGCGATTCCTTCCACCTGCACCGCGCCGCGACGCCGGTCGAAGCCCACGGCATCGGCCAGCCACGCGGCAAGCTCAGCGTGATCGGCCTCGGCCCCGGTGCCAGCGACTTCATGATCCCCGCCGTGCGCCGCGCCCTGGACGAAGCCCAGGACCTGCTCGGCTACGAAACCTACGTGAAGATGGCCGAGCCGCTGCGCGAGGACCAGGTGCGCCACTGCACCGACAACCGCGAGGAAATGCAGCGCGCCCGTCATGCTTTCGAACTGGCCGCCAGCGGACGCCGGGTTGTCGTCATTTCCTCCGGCGACCCCGGCGTATTCGCCATGGCCGCCGCCGTGATGGAAGCCCTGCACGAGAGCGAAGACCCGCACTGGCATGGCGTGGAGCTGGAGGTGCTGCCGGGCGTATCCGCCGCACTGGCCGCCGCCGCCAAGGCCGGGGCGCCGCTGGGGCACGATTTCTGTCTGATTTCCCTGTCGGACAACCTCAAGCCCTGGGAAACCATCGAGAAGCGCCTCGACCATGCCGGCGCCGCCGACCTGGCCATGGCCTTCTACAATCCGATCTCCAAGGCGCGACCGTGGCAGTTGGGGCGCGCGCTGGACATCGTCCGCCGCCACCGCACGCCGGAAACCCTGGTGGTGCTCGGCCGCGATATCGGTCGCCCGGCGGAAGCCCTGCGCGTCGTCACCCTCGGCGAGCTCGAGCCGGAGATGGTGGACATGCGCACCCTGGTGATCATCGGCTCGTCGCTGACCCGACGCTTCTCCCGTGCCGGCGGTGGTGACTGGGTGTACACGCCGCGCTGGTATCGCTGAGGAAAGGCACGAGGCCTATTTGTAGGAGCGAGCTTGCTCGCGAACAGATTTCCCGGCAGCTCCGGTGCCGAGCAGTTCGCGAGCAAGCTCGCTCCTACAGGAAACACCGGAGCCTCAGACATATCTTGCAAATGGCCATCGCCTTGTTGAAAATGCGATAAATTATCATTTGCAGTTTTGCGCGCCCATGTCTTCCACCTACGACGTCCAGTCGCTCTACAGCGACCATCACGGCTGGCTGCACAACTGGTTGCGCGGCCGGCTGGGCAATGCCGCCGATGCCGCCGACCTGGCGCAGGACACCTTCGTGCGCGTGCTGTTGCGGCCCGAGCGCAGTGAGCTGCGCACTCCGCGCGCCTTCCTGCGGACCGTGGCCCGAGGCCTGGTGATCGATCACTGGCGCCGCGAGGAACTGGCGCGCGCCTACCTCGAATCCATCGCGCACCTGCCCGAGGCACAAGTCCCCTCGGCGGAGGCCCAGCACAGCATCCTGCAACTGCTGGAAAACATCGCCCGCCTGCTCGATGGGCTCAAGCCCAGGGTGCGCAGCGCCTTCCTGCTGGCCCAGTGCGAAGGCATGCCGCATGCGCAGATCGCCGAGGAACTGGGCGTTTCCGTGCGCTCGGTGGAGCGCTACATCGCCGAGGCGCTGTTCCACTGCTACCAACTGCGGTACGCCGAATGAATGGCGCCACACCCGATCCACGGGTGGTGAAGCAGGCGATCCAGTGGACCCTGCGGCTGAACGGCAATGCCGATGCCGAACTGCGCAACGCCTGCGAACACTGGCGCCAGGCCAATCCCGAACACGAAACCGCCTGGCTGCGGGTGCAGGCGCTGAACAGTGAACTGGCGGCCGGCTACCAGGCAGTGCCCGGTGCTCGGGTGGCGCTGGAAACCCTGGAAAGCTCCACTCAGCGACTGCAGCGGCGCCAGGCGCTCAAGCTGCTATCGACCTTCGCCGTCAGCGCCTCCGCGCTGTGGCTGGCCCGCGAGGTCGCGCCCTGGCAACGCTGGATGGCGGACTTCAGCACAACCGTCGGCGAGCGCCAGCGCTTCACCCTGGCCGATGGCAGCGTGCTGCAACTGAACACCGACAGCGCGGTGAATGTGCGCTTCGATACGAACCAGCGCCTGCTGCTTCTGGAGCGTGGCGAGATCCTGCTGAGCACGGCCAAGGACGCCTCACGCCCACTGCGGGTGAGCAACCGGGATGGTCTGTTCGAGGCGCTGGGTACGCGGTTTGTCCTGCGCCAGGACGAGCGCAGCACACGCCTGAGCGTCGAGGCAGGCTCGGTGGCCATCGCTCCGCGCGTGCGTGGCCAGACCACTGCCATCGCCGAGCCCGGACAGACCTTCGAGATCAACGGCGACAGCGCCCTCCTGGCCGAACGCAGCAACATGGACAGCGCCGCCTGGGCCGATGGCCTGATCGTTACCCGCGACATGCGCCTGGCCGACTTCCTCGCCGAGATCGGCCGCTATCGCCATGGCCACCTGCACTGCGACGAAAGCGTGGCCGACTTGCGGCTCTCCGGCGTATTCCGCCTGGACGATACCAATCAACTGCTGGCCCTGCTGCCGCAGACGCTGCCGGTGCGGGTGGAGAGGCGGACGGACTGGTGGGTGACGGTGAGTGCGCGGGGCTGAATGAGAAGATCGGCGCTCGGCCCAACACCCTCTCCCCCGCTCTTTCCCTGAAGGGAGAGGGAGTTATCCGTGCGAACGGAAAGAACTGCGCCCACCGGCGAGCAAAGACGTATCCCCCCACTCCGATCAGTCGCCTCTCCTTTCAGCGAGAGGGGACCTTGCCCGAGCCTCAAACCAAGCCACCGATAAGGTCGCCGCAAAATAATATTTCTTCGCAATCGAGAATTATTTTTGTCGGGTTTCGCCGCCTCGGTCGGCAAGGAGGAATAACCCGATGATTCCCCTGTCCACGGAAGCCCCTCCATGCGAGCCGTCCACGCCCTGACCTCCTCCCCCGCCCTGCCCCGCGCCAGCCGCCTGGCCCATGCCGTGCGTGGCGCGCTGCTGTGCGCCAGCCTCGGCGCCAGCCTGCCGCTGACCGCCTTCGCCGCGGACGGCGCCGCCATCACCAGCAGCCGCGCCTATGCCATCCCGGCCGGCCCGCTGGGTGAGGTCTTGAACGCCTTCGCCCGCGAAGCGCGGATCACCCTGTCGGCAACCCCGGAGCAGACTCGCGGGCTGAATTCGGCGGGGCTGAACGGCACCTACTCGGTGGACCAGGGCCTCGGGCGCCTGCTGGCGGACACTCCGCTGGAGGCCGTGGACCAGGGCAACGGCAACTACGTGCTGCGCCCGGCCGCACCGACCGACGTGCTGGCCATGCCGTCCAGCAACGTATTCGCCCTGGGCAACGCACTGGGCGAGGAAGACGGCTACCTGGCGACCCACAGCCAGATCGCCACCAAGACCTCCAAGTCCCTGCTGGAAACCAGCCAGAGCGTCTCGGTGATCACCCGCGAGCAGATCGACGACACCGCCTCCAAGACCGTGCAGCAGGCGATCCGCTACACCCCCGGTATCTTCACCGGCCAGGTCGGCGCCTCGAACCGCTACGACTACATCGTCATGCGCGGCTTCGCCGACAACAGCGTCGACAACATCTACCTCGACGGCCTGAAGGCCATGGGCGACAGCGGCACCTTCAGCTCGATGCAGATCGACCCGTACTTCCTTGAGCGCATCGATGTGCTCAAGGGCCCGTCCTCGGTGCTTTACGGCCGCAGTCTTCCGGGCGGGCTGGTGGCGCTGACCAGCAAAAAGCCGCTGTACGAGGATTACCACCAGATCACCGGCACCGTCGGCAACATGGGCCAGAAGGAAATGGGCTTCGACTTCAGCGGCCCGCTGGATGAAGAGAAGCGCATCGCCTACCGCCTGGTCGGCCTGGGCAAGGGTTCGGACACCCAGTTCGACCACGCCAAGGAAGAGCGCTATGCCATCGCCCCGACCCTGGCCATCGACTTCACCGACGCCACCACGCTGACCCTGCAGGGCTACCTGCAGCACGACCCGAACGGCGGCTACCACGGCGGCGTGCCGGCGGATGGCGCGCTGTTCCACCACAATGGCCAGAAGATCTCCCGCGAATTCTTCGACGGCGAGCCGAGCAAGGACGACTTCGACCGCACGCAGCGCATGTTCGGCTACCAGCTGGAGCACCGCTTCGACGACGTCTGGACCGCGCGGCAGAACTTCCGCTACCTGGACTCCGACGTCGACCTCTCCCAGGTCTATGCGTACGGCTGGACCGCGCCTGACGAGAACACCCTGAACCGCTACTTCTCCGGCGCCAGCGAGCACCTGCAGGCGTACATCATCGATAACATGGCCCAGGCCGAGTTCAACACCGGCGCCGCCAAGCACACCCTGCTGATGGGCCTGGACTACCAGAAGCGTCGCACCACCGTGGACTGGCGCTCAGGCTCGGCGCAACCGCTGGACGCCTTCCACCCGCACTACGGCAACGACGCCATCAGCTACTACCCCGACGACAACCATACCCGTCGCCTGGAGCAGACCGGCGTCTACCTGCAGGACCTGATCGACATCGACAACTGGCGCTTCTCGCTGGGCATGCGCGAGGACTGGGTGACCGTCGAGGACAAGAATCGCAGCACCGGCAGCAAGGCCGACGACGACTGGAAGAAGTTCACCGGCCGCCTCGGCGCGCTGTACCTGTTCGACAACGGTATCGCGCCGTACATCAGCTACTCCGAGTCGTTCAACCCCAACGCCTACTCCGACCAGTCCGGTACACCGCTGGAACCGACCGAGGGCAAGCAGTGGGAAGCCGGCCTGAAGTTCCAGCCCGAGGGCAGCCGCAGCCTGTACACCGCATCGGTCTTCCACATCACCCAGGAGAACGTCGCGTCGAAGGAGCCGCAGGACAACTTCTACACCTCCGTGGGCGAAGTACGTTCCCAGGGCTTCGAGCTGGAAGCCCACACCCAGGTCACCGACAACCTCAAGCTGCTCGGCAGCTACACCTACACCGACATCACCTACACCAAGTCGCTGGACGGCAACCAGGGCCACACCCCGAACCAGGCGCCCAAGCACATGGCCTCGCTGTGGGCCGACTACGGCTTCAACGCCGGCCCGCTGGATGGCCTGACCCTCGGCGGCGGCGCCCGCTACGTCGGCGAGACCTGGGCGGACAAGGAAAACACCCTGCGCGTGCCGGACTACACCCTGGTGGACGCGCGCATCGGCTACGACCTTTCCCGCGTCGGCCTGAAGGGCCTGGATGTCAGCCTCAACGCCAACAACCTGCTGGACAAGGATTACGTCGCGTCCTGCTACAGCCTGGACTTCTGCTACTTCGGCGAGAAGCGCAACGTCACCGCGACGGTGAACTACCAGTTCTGATCGCCTGCCGTCCGGTTCGCCGGGCGGTTTCCCCAGAACCTCCGCATTGCCTGCGCACGCGGATGTTTTTTGTAGGGATTCAGGACTCACACGCCCCGTGGCGCGGCCGTCGCCACGGGGCTTTTTGCTTTCTAGAACTCTGCCGCGTGGCGGTAGCGCGTCTCCAACTCCAGGGCGACGCGATAGGCTTGCGCCTCGCTCTCGCTGTGGAAGATGCCGACCAGCAGGCCTTCCTGGTACACATCCCAGCAACGCCCTCCATGGGCGCGGAACTCGCGGGATTTATGGTCGTCGTCACGCTCGGTCACTGTAATGCTCATGTCTTTTCTTCTCCGGTTTTGCCGTACATCAAGGCAGCTCCAGAATCATTCAGTTAGCTAGCTAATTAAATAGTCGCCACCGAGAAAGACTTTTACGAACATTCGCCAAAACGAGCGTCCCAGAAACGCAAAAGCGCAGCTCGAAGGCTGCGCTCTTGGGAGACGAATCGTTCGGATCAGAACGGAATATCGTCGTCGAAGCTGTCGTAGTCCGGAGCCGGTTGCGGCGCGGGCTGGGACTGCTGCTGCGGCGCAGGACGCGGGGCCTGCTGCGGACGCTGCTGCGGCTCGCGGGGAGCGCGCGGAGCATCGTCACCACCGGCGCCCGGACGGCCGCCGAGCAGCTGCATGTTGCCGTTGATGTCGACCACGATCTCGGTGGTGTACTTGTCCTGACCGTCCTGGCCCTGCCACTTGCGAGTGCGCAGGCTGCCTTCGACGTAGATTTGCGAGCCCTTGCGCACGTACTCGGCGACGATCTCCGCCAGGCGACCGAAGAACACCACGCGGTGCCACTCGGTACGCTCCTGCTGCTGGCCGGTCTGCTTGTCCTTCCAGCTCTCGCTGGTGGCCAGGGTGACGTTGGTCACCGCGTTGCCGTTGGGCATGTAACGGGTTTCCGGATCGCCACCGACGTTACCTACCAGAATGACTTTGTTAACCCCACGGGCCATGACGCTCTCCTAAAGGCTTCAGCACGTCGCCTGCTCGGCACCGGCGAGGCGCTCGAGGGACGTGCGATCCACTTGTTGGGAATCCACTTTGACATAAGCGGCCGCTTCTTCAGCGACCACCATCACATCGCTCACACCGGGCAATGCCTTGAAACGCTCAGCCAACGAAGCATCGCGCAGGGCCTCGTCGGACAAAGGCAGGCGAATACTCGTTACATAAGGCGGTTCGCGCATGGTAACAGCAATCGCCAGCCAGAGGGCAGCCAGCACCGCGCAGCCGATGAACACCCCGTCGAGCCCGCCGTGCTGGTACATCCAGCCGCCGAGGATGCCGCCCACGGCGGCGCCGAGGAACTGGCTGGTGGAGTACACGCCCATCGCCGTGCCCTTGCCACCGGCCGGCGACACCTTGCTCACCAGCGAGGGCAGCGAGGCCTCCAGCAGGTTGAACGCGGTGAAGTAGACGATGATGCCGAACACCAGTTCCTTGAGGCTGTTGCCGAACTCCCAGAAGAACAGTTCGCAGAGCATCAGGGTTGCCACGGCGCCGGCCAGTACGCGCTTCATCTGGCGCTTCTTCTCGGCGTAGATGATGAACGGCACCATGCCGAAGAAGCCCACCAGCAGCGCGGTCAGGTAGACCCACCAGTGTTCTTCCTTGGGCAACCCGGCGCGCTCGACCAGTGCCAGCGGCAGCGCGACGAAGCTGGCCATGAGGATCGCATGCAGCACCAGGATGCCGGCGTCCAGGCGCAGCAGTTCGCCGTTCTTCAGGGTCGGCAGCAGCGACTGCTTGGCCACGCTCGACTCGCGATGCTGCATGCGGTGATCAGGCGTTGGCACGAAGAACAGGATGATCAGCATGCCCACCAGGGCCATGCCGGCGGTGAACCAGAACAGCCCGTGCAGGCCGAACCAGTGGGTCAGCACGGGGCCGGCAACCATCGCCACGGCGAAGGACACGCCGATGCTCATGCCGATCATCGCCATGGCCTTGGTGCGGTGCTGCTCGCGGGTGAGGTCGGAAAGCATCGCCATCACCGCCGCGGAAATCGCCCCGGCACCCTGCAGGACGCGGCCGGCGATGATGCCCCAGATGGAATCGGCGTTGGCCGCCAGCGCGGCGCCGGCGGCGAACACCAGCAGGCCGACGATGATGATCGGCCGGCGGCCGATGCGGTCGGACAAGGTGCCCAGCGGGATCTGCAGGATCGCCTGGGTCAGGCCGTAGGCGCCGATGGCCAGGCCGATCAGTGCCGGGGTGGCGCCGGCCAGGTCCTGGCCATAGGTGGCGAGCACCGGCAGGACCATGAACATGCCGAGCATGCGGAACGCGAAGACCAGGGACAGGCCGGCGGCCGCGCGGGTTTCGGTGCCACTCATGCGCTCAGTGTGGGAATCGTGCATAGGCCCCTCATGGAAAGACGAAAAACGGGAGTGCGCTGAATTGCCCCCGTGGCGCTGCGCCACCCAGGCCTTGCAGGGCCGGTTGTCGCCAACGCCGAAAAATAGCCGCGCATTCTAGCAGCCCCGGAGTCCAAGCGAACACACGCGCCACTTTGCCGCGTGCCGACCCCGCCCCGTATACTCATTTGTTTTCGCCCGCCAAGCGAGGCCGTAGTGGACAAGATCCTCATCCGTGGGGCACGTACCCACAACCTGAAGAACATCGACCTGACCCTGCCGCGCGACAAGTTGATCGTGATCACCGGCCTGTCCGGTTCCGGCAAGTCTTCCCTGGCTTTCGACACGCTCTACGCCGAGGGCCAGCGCCGTTACGTGGAATCCCTGTCTGCCTATGCCCGGCAGTTCCTCTCGATGATGGAAAAGCCCGACGTCGACACCATCGAAGGCCTGTCGCCGGCGATCTCCATCGAGCAGAAGTCCACCTCCCACAACCCGCGCTCCACCGTCGGCACCATCACCGAGATCTACGACTACCTGCGCCTGCTCTACGCGCGCGTGGGTATCCCGCGCTGCCCGGACCACGACATCCCGCTGGAAGCGCAGACCGTCAGCCAGATGGTCGACCAGGTACTGGCGCTGCCCGAAGGCCGCAAGCTGATGTTGCTGGCACCGGTGATCCGCGAACGCAAGGGCGAGCACCTGGCAGTATTCGACGAGATGCGTGCCCAGGGTTTCGTCCGCGCCCGCGTCGACGGCAAGCTCTACGAGCTGGACGAAGTGCCGAAGCTGGACAAGAAGCTCAAGCACTCCATCGATATCGTCGTGGACCGCTTCAAGGTCCGCGGCGACCTGCAACAGCGCCTGGCGGAGTCCTTCGAGACGGCGATCAACCTGGCCGACGGCATCGCGCTGGTCGCACCGATGGACGATGAGGAAGGGGAAGAAATGATCTTCTCCGCCCGATTCGCCTGCCCGATCTGCGGCCACTCCATCAGCGAGCTGGAACCCAAGCTGTTCTCCTTCAACAACCCGGCCGGCGCCTGCCCGACCTGCGATGGCCTGGGCGTGAAGCAGTTCTTCGACGCGCGGCGGGTGGTCAACGGCGAACTGACCCTGGCCGAAGGCGCGATCCGCGGCTGGGACCGGCGCAACGTCTACTACTTCCAGATGCTCGGTTCCCTGGCCGGGCACTTCGGTTTCAGCCTGGAAGAGCCCTTCCAGGATCTCGACCCGGACCACCAGAAGTTCATCCTCAATGGTTCGGGCCGCGAGAACGTCGAATTCCGCTACCTCAACGACCGCGGCGACATCGTCAAGCGCGCGCACCCGTTCGAAGGCATCCTGCCGAACCTGGAACGTCGCTACCGCGAGACCGAGTCGGCCACCGTGCGCGAGGAACTGGCCAAGTTCCTCAGCACCCAGCCCTGCCCGGACTGCCACGGCACCCGCCTGCGCCGCGAGGCGCGCCATGTGTGGGTCGGCGACAAGACGCTGCCGGCGATCACCTCGATGCCGGTGGGCACCGCCTGTGAATACGCAGAGAGCCTGACCCTGACCGGTCGTCGTGGCGAGATTGCCTCGAAGATCCTCAAGGAAATTCGCGAGCGCCTGCAGTTCCTGGTCAACGTCGGCCTCGACTACCTGACCCTGGACCGCAGCGCCGACACCCTATCCGGCGGCGAAGCCCAGCGCATCCGCCTGGCCAGCCAGATCGGCGCGGGCCTGGTGGGCGTCATGTACATCCTCGACGAACCTTCCATCGGCCTGCACCAGCGCGACAACGAGCGCCTGCTGGGCACCCTCACCCACCTGCGCAACCTGGGCAACACGGTGATCGTGGTCGAGCACGACGAGGACGCCATCCGCCTCGCCGACTATGTCGTGGACATCGGCCCGGGCGCTGGCGTACATGGCGGGCAGATCGTCGCCGAGGGCACACCGCAACAGGTCATGGATCACCCGGACTCGGTCACCGGCGCCTATCTGTCCGGCCGCACCAAGATCGTCGTGCCCGCCGAACGTACCCCGCGCAACAAGAAGCAGTTGCTCAAGCTCAAGGGCGCGCGCGGCAACAACCTGCAGAACGTCAACCTGGAAATCCCGGTCGGCCTGTTCACCTGCATCACCGGCGTTTCCGGCTCGGGCAAGTCGACGCTGATCAACAACACCCTGTTCCCGATCACCGCCACCGCGCTCAACGGCGCCACCACCCTGGAAGTGGCGCCCTACGACTCGTTCGACGGTCTGCAGCACCTGGACAAGGTGGTGGACATCGACCAGAGCCCGATCGGCCGCACCCCGCGCTCCAACCCGGCGACCTACACCGGGCTGTTCACGCCGATCCGCGAGCTGTTCGCCGGCGTGCCGGAAGCCCGCTCGCGCGGCTATGGGCCGGGGCGTTTCTCGTTCAACGTCAAAGGGGGCCGCTGCGAGGCCTGCCAGGGCGACGGCGTAATCAAGGTGGAGATGCACTTCCTGCCCGATATCTACGTCCCCTGCGACGTCTGCAAGGGCAAGCGCTACAACCGCGAGACCCTGGAAGTCCGCTACAAGGGCAAGAGCATCACCGAGGTGCTGGACATGACCATCGAGGACGCCCGCGCGTTCTTCGACGCCGTCCCCGCCATCGCCCGCAAGCTGCAGACGCTGATGGACGTCGGCCTGTCGTACATCAAGCTGGGGCAGAGTGCGACCACCTTGTCCGGCGGCGAGGCACAGCGGGTCAAGCTGTCCCGCGAGCTGTCCAAGCGCGATACCGGCAAGACGCTGTACATACTCGACGAGCCGACCACCGGCCTGCACTTCGCGGATATCCAGCAACTGCTGGACGTGCTGCATCGCCTGCGCGACCACGGCAACACCGTGGTGGTGATCGAGCACAACCTGGACGTGATCAAGACCGCCGACTGGCTGGTCGACCTCGGCCCCGAGGGCGGCTCCAAGGGCGGCCAGATCATCGCCACCGGCACGCCGGAGCAGGTTGCGGAGCTGGCGGTCTCGCACACCGGGCACTTCCTCAAGCCGCTGCTGGAGCGTGATCGGGCCTGATCCGCACCGACATGAAAAAAGCCCCTGTCGCCAATCGGCGCAGGGGCTTTTTCTTGGGCCATTGCGGGCGCGGATGTTACCCGCGCGCCTGAATCAGATCTGCGACTGCAGGTAGTTCTCCAGGCCCACCTTGGCGATCAGGCCGAGTTGCTGCTCCAGCCAGTAGGCGTGATCTTCCTCGGTATCGGTCAACTGCACGCGCAGGATATCGCGGGTGACGAAGTCCTTGTGCTTCTCGCACAGCGCAATGCCCTTAGCCAGCGCAGCGCGCACATGGCGCTCCAGCTTCAGGTCGGCTTCCAGCATTTCCGGCACGGTCTTGCCCGGGTGAATGTCGTCCGGGCGCATGCGCGGGGTGCCTTCGAGCAGGAGGATGCGACGCAGCAACGCATCGGCGTGCTGAGTTTCCTCTTCCATCTCGTGGTTGAGACGCTCGTAGAGCTTGCTGAAGCCCCAATCCTCGTACATGCGCGAGTGGATGAAATACTGGTCGCGAGCGGCCAGCTCACCGGTCAGCAGCGTGTTGAGATAATCGATAACCTCGGCGTGGCCTTGCATCAGCCTTCTCCCTGGGACGTGACAGCGAATTAAACGGCGCTATGGTCGCGACTGGCCATGACCGGGGTCAAGTCCGCGATACCCCACAAACGCAACCGCCCTCCGAAGAGGGCGGCTGGTAGAACGGTTTCAGCTTAGTCGAGCTTCAGGCCCAGCGCCTTGGCGACGCCTTCGCCGTAGGCCGGGTCGATCTTGAAGAACAGCGCGAGCTGACGACGCTGGATCGCTTCCGGTACGCCTGCCATGTCCCCGGCAATGTTCTCGTACAGGCGCTGCCGCTGTGCTTCGTCAAACAGACGGAACAGTGCGGCCGGCTGACTGTAGTAATCGTCGTCCACACGGTGGTTCCAATGGTCGGCGCTGCCTTCCAGGGTCAGCGGCGGCTCGGAGTAATCCGGTTGCTCCTGCCATTGGCTGAAGCTGTTCGGCTCGTAGGTGACGGTCATGTCACCGTTATTGCCGTCCACCCGCATGGCGCCGTCGCGGTGATAGATGCGCGGGTTGTTCCGCGCAGCGTTAACGGGGATCTGGTGGTGGTTCACGCCCAGGCGATAGCGGTGTGCATCGCCGTAGGAGAACAGACGACCCTGGAGCATCTTGTCCGGCGAGAAACCGATGCCAGGAACGATGTTTGCCGGAGAGAATGCCGACTGCTCGACTTCGGCGAAGTAGTTCGCCGGGTTGCGATTGAGCTCGAAGTACCCCACCTCGATCAACGGGTAGTCGCCGTGCGGCCAGACCTTGGTCAGGTCGAACGGGTTGTAGCGGTAAGTCGCCGCTTCCTTTTCCGGCATCACCTGTACGTACATTTTCCAGCGCGGGAAGTCGCCGCGCTCGATGGCGTCATACAGGTCGCGCTGGGAGCTCTCGCGGTCGGCGCCAACCAGTTTCGCCGCTTCCTCATTGCTCAGGTTCTCGATGCCCTGCTGGGTCTTGAAGTGAAACTTGACCCAGAAGCGTTCGTTGCTGGCATTGATGAAGCTGAACGTGTGGCTACCAAAGCCATGGACGTGACGGTAGCTGCGCGGCAGGCCACGGTCGCTGAAGTCGATGGTCAACTGGTGCAGGGCTTCGGGCAGGTGCGAGAAGAAGTCCCACTTCAGCGTTGCGTTGCGCAGGTTGGTGCGCGGATCGCGCTTCACCACGTGGTTCAGGTCGGGGAATTTCAGCGGATCGCGGAAGTAGAAGACCGGGGTGTTGTTGCCGACCAGGTCCCAGTTGCCTTCCTCGGTGTAGAACTTCAGGGCGAAGCCACGGATATCGCGCTCGGCGTCTGCTGCGCCACGCTCGCCCGCTACGGTGGAAAAACGCAGGAACAGGGGAGTCTGCTTGCCGACCTGGGAGAACAGCTTGGCGCGGGTATAGCGGGTGATGTCCTGGGTGACGGTGAAGGTACCGTAGGCCGCAGAGCCCTTGGCATGCATGCGACGCTCAGGGATTACTTCGCGGTCGAAGTGCGCCAGTTTTTCCAGGAACCAGACATCCTGCAGCAGCATCGGGCCCCGCGGGCCGGCGGTCTGGACGTTCTGGTTATCGGCGACCGGAGCTCCAGCTGCAGTCGTCAGACGGGTGTTGTCACTCATCGTTACTCTCCTCAACGGCGGGGTGCCTGTATGCCGGCAAACTGCGGAGGCAGAAGGCCCGGCCCGACATCCCAATCGGACAATTAAGCGCCTCCAACGGCATTGCGGCTGTTGATCCAGCTCAGCAAGCAGTAGAAGTCGACGGCGTTAAGGATCGGTGACAAGGGACTTGATAAGCCAATTTATTGATTCGAGCCTATCAATAGATAAAAACTTTTCTCCAGGCGATAAAAAACCGGGCACAGGGCCCGGTTTCTTATAAGGCGTAAACCTTACTCTGCAGCTTCTACTGCTTGGCCGCCAACAGCGCGGTCAATCAGTTCGACGTATGCCATGGGGGCATTGTCGCCGGCGCGGAAGCCGCACTTCAGGATGCGCAGGTAGCCGCCCGGACGGTTGGCGTAGCGCTTGCCCAGTTCGTTGAACAGCTTGCCTACGGCTTCTTTCGAACGGGTACGGTCGAAAGCGAGACGACGGTTGGCAACGCTATCCACTTTAGCCAGGGTGATCAGCGGCTCGGCAACGCGACGCAGTTCCTTGGCCTTGGGCAGGGTGGTTTTGATCAGTTCGTGTTCGAAGAGCGACACAGCCATGTTCTGGAACATAGCCTTGCGGTGCGCGCTGGTGCGGCTCAGGTGACGACCACTTTTACGATGGCGCATGGTTCAATTCCTTTCCAAACTTTACGTTCGGTAGCTACGACGATCAGGCAGTAGCCTTGTCGTCTTTCTTGAGACTTGCCGGCGGCCAGTTATCGAGGCGCATACCGAGGGACAGACCGCGAGAGGCCAGAACGTCCTTGATTTCGGTCAGGGACTTCTTGCCCAGGTTCGGCGTTTTGAGCAGCTCTACTTCGGTGCGCTGAATCAGGTCACCGATGTAGTAGATGTTCTCTGCCTTCAGGCAGTTGGCCGAACGGACGGTCAGCTCAAGGTCATCGACCGGACGCAGCAGGATCGGATCGATCTCGTCTTCCTGCTCTTCAACGACGGGCTCGCTGTCGCCTTTGAGGTCCACGAACGCTGCCAGCTGCTGTTGCAGGATGGTAGCGGCGCGACGGATAGCCTCTTCAGGGTCCAGGGTGCCGTTGGTTTCCAGATCGAGGACCAGCTTGTCCAGGTTGGTACGCTGTTCGACACGGGCGTTCTCGACCACGTAGGCAACACGACGTACGGGGCTGAACGAGGCATCGAGCTGAAGACGGCCAATGCTGCGGCTTTCGTCTTCATCGCTGGTGCGGGCATCAGCCGGCTCGTAGCCACGGCCACGAGCGACTTTCAGCTTCATGTTCAGCGCGCCGTTATCGGCCAGGTGGGCGATAACATGGTCACCGTTGACGATCTCGACATCATGATCCAGCTGAATATCGGCAGCGGTCACCACACCCGAGCCCTTTTTCGCCAGGGTCAGCGTCACTTCGTCACGGCCGTGCAGCTTGATGGCCAGGCCTTTCAGGTTGAGCAGGATCTCGATGACATCTTCCTGCACACCTTCGATGGCGGAATACTCGTGGAGTACGCCGTCGATCTCGGCCTCGACTACTGCACAGCCAGGCATGGAGGACAACAGGATGCGACGCAGCGCGTTGCCCAGGGTATGGCCGAAACCACGCTCGAGAGGCTCGAGAGTGATCTTGGCGCGGGTTTGGCTGACCACCTGCACATCGATGTGGCGGGGGGTCAGGAACTCATTTACCGAACTCTGCATGGATGCACCTATTTTCTAGCCCTTACTTGGAGTAGAGCTCGACAATCAGGTTTTCGTTGATGTCGGCGGACAGATCGGCACGAGCCGGGACACTTTTGAAGGTGCCGGCTTTCTTGTCGGTGTCCACTTCGACCCACTCAACGCGACCGCGCTGGGCGCACAGGTCCAGAGCTTGGGCGATACGCAGCTGGTTCTTCGATTTCTCGCGAACAGCAACGACATCACCGGCTTTGACCTGGTAGGACGGCACGTTTACGGTCTGACCGTTGACGCTGATGGTCTTGTGGGACACCAGCTGACGGGATTCGGAGCGAGTGGAACCGAAGCCCATACGGTAGACGACGTTGTCCAGACGGCACTCAAGCAGCTGCAGCAGGTTTTCACCCGTGGAGCCCTTGCGGCGGGACGCTTCCTGATAGTAGCCACGGAATTGACGTTCCAGAACGCCGTAGATGCGGCGAACTTTTTGTTTCTCGCGCAGCTGCAGACCGTAGTCGGACAGACGACCACGACGCTGGCCATGCTGGCCGGGAACTTGTTCTGCCTTGCACTTCGAGTCGAGGGCACGAACGCCGCTCTTCAGGAAGAGATCAGTGCCTTCGCGGCGGGACAGTTTGCACTTGGGACCAATGTAACGAGCCATTTCTCACTGTCTCCTATTACACGCGACGCTTTTTCGGCGGACGGCAGCCGTTATGCGGGATCGGGGTTACGTCGGTGATGCTGGCGATCTTGTAACCGCAGGCATTCAGCGCACGAACAGCCGACTCGCGACCCGGGCCCGGGCCTTTGACGTTGACGTCAAGGTTCTTCAGACCGTATTCCAGAGCAGCCTGGCCGGCACGCTCGGCCGCTACCTGGGCAGCGAACGGAGTGCTCTTACGCGAGCCACGGAAGCCCGAACCACCGGAAGTGGCCCAGGACAGGGCGTTGCCCTGACGATCAGTGATGGTAACGATGGTGTTGTTGAAGGACGCGTGGATGTGCGCGATCCCATCAACCACCGTCTTTTTGACTTTCTTGCGAGGACGAGCAGCAGGTTTTGCCATGACTATATTCCTAAGCGATTACTTGCGGATCGGCTTACGCGGGCCCTTACGGGTGCGCGCGTTGGTCTTGGTACGCTGACCGCGAACCGGCAGACCACGACGATGACGCAGACCGCGGTAGCAACCGAGGTCCATCAGACGCTTGATATTCATGTTGATTTCGCGACGCAGGTCACCTTCAGTGGTCAGCTTGGCCACTTCGGTACGCAGCGAATCGATCTGCTCTTCGCTCAGCTCTTTGATCTTTACAGCCGGGCTGATGCCGGTGGCTGCACAGATGCTCTGTGCGGTAGTGCGACCAACACCATAGATGTAGGTCAGCGAGATAACAGTGTGCTTGTTATCCGGAATGTTTACGCCTGCAATACGGGCCATTCAGAAAAACTCCAATTGACAGCTACCCGGCGCCCAGGGAGCCAAGAAAGGGCGCGGATATTAGCGCTGTAAAAACAAATAATCAACCCGGCAGCACACTAGCTGCCGGGCTATCACGCGTGAATCACACTCAGCCTTGGCGCTGTTTGTGACGCGGCTCCGCGCTGCAGATCACACGAACGACGCCTTCGCGACGGACGATCTTGCAGTTGCGGCACAGCTTCTTAACCGATGCACGAACTTTCATCAGTGACTCCTCGAACCTTACGGGTCAGCGCAGCAGACCGCTGCCATAGCCCTTCAGGTTGGCTTTCTTCATGAGGGATTCGTACTGGTGAGAAACGAGGTGCGATTGTACTTGGGCCATAAAGTCCATCACAACCACGACCACGATCAGCAACGAGGTCCCGCCAAGGTAGAACGGAACGTGGGCAGCTACGACCAGGAACTGGGGCAGCAGGCACACAGCCGTCATGTACAGGGCACCGAACATGGTCAAACGGGTCAGCACGCCATCGATGTAGCGAGCAGACTGTTCACCCGGACGAATACCCGGAATAAATGCACCGGACTTCTTGAGGTTTTCCGCCACGTCCTTCGGGTTGAACATCAGCGCTGTGTAGAAGAAGCAGAAGAAGACGATCCCTGCACTAAACAGCAGAATGTTCAGCGGCTGACCAGGCGCGATCGCTTGCGCGACGTCCTGCAGCCAACCCAAGCCTTCCGACTGACCGAACCAGGCACCCAGAGATGCCGGGAACAGCAGGATGCTGCTGGCGAAAATCGCAGGGATTACACCTGCCATGTTCACTTTCAGCGGCAAATGGCTGGTCTGGGCGGCAAACACCTTGCGACCTTGCTGGCGCTTGGCGTAATGCACGGCGATACGACGCTGACCCCGCTCGATGAACACCACGAACGCGATGATGGCCACGGCCAGCAGGCCGATGGCGATCAGGGCGAAGATGTTGATGTCACCTTGACGCGCGGACTCGAAGGACTGACCGATTGCTCGGGGCAGCCCTGCGACGATACCGGAGAAGATCAACATGGAGATGCCGTTGCCGACACCCCGCTCGGTGATCTGCTCACCCAGCCACATCATGAAGAGTGCACCCGCCACGAAGGTGGTGACCGACACGAAGTAGAAGCCGAAGTCGTTGGAGAAGGCCACGCCCTGGCTACCCAGACCAATGGACATGCCAATGGCCTGGACAAGTGCCAGGACGAGAGTCGCGTAGCGGGTGTACTGGCTGATCTTGCGACGCCCAGACTCACCCTCTTTCTTCAACTGCTCCAGCTGCGGACTGATAGCGGTCATGAGCTGCATGATGATCGACGCCGAGATGTACGGCATGATCCCCAGTGCAAAAATACTCATGCGCTCCAGCGCGCCGCCGGAAAACATGTTGAAGAGGCTAAGAATGGTCCCCTCGTTCTGCCGGAACAGTGCCGCCAAGCGATCGGGGTTGATGCCCGGGACTGGGATGTGCGCGCCGATCCGATAGACGATGATCGCCAGGAACAGGAAACGCAGACGTGCCCAGAGCTCGGACAAACCACCACCGTTGCTCAGCGCAGAGAGAGCACCTTGCTTAGCCATTTAGTCCTCGATTTTGCCGCCAGCTGCTTCGATAGCCGCACGAGCGCCCTTGGTGGCGCCGATGCCTTTCAGAGTGACCGCGCGAGTAACGTCGCCCGACAGCATGACTTTCACACGCTGTACGTTCTGGTTAATCACGTTGGCATCCTTCAGGGCCTGCACGGTAACGACATCACCCTCGACCTTGGCCAGTTCGGAAGTGCGCACTTCTGCGCGATCCATGGCTTTCAGCGAGTTGAAGCCGAACTTCGGCAGACGACGGTGCAGCGGTTGCTGACCACCCTCGAAGCCCGGAGCGATGGAGCCACCGGAGCGGGAGGTTTGACCTTTGTGACCACGGCCACCGGTCTTGCCCAGACCGCTACCGATGCCACGGCCCGGACGGTGCTTTTCGCGACGGGCACCCGGCGCGGAACGCAGATCGTTCAGTTGCATGGATTAACCCTCCACACGCAGCAGGTAGTAAGCCTTGTTAATCATGCCGCGGTTTTCAGGGGTGTCCTGAACTTCGACGGTGTGATTAATGCGACGCAGGCCGAGGCCTTTGACGCAAGCCTTGTGATTGGCCAGACGGCCGTTCAGGCTCTTGATCAGGGTAACTTTGACAGTTGCCATGGTTAGAGAATCTCCTCGACGCTCTTGCCACGCTTGGCCGCTACCGACTCAGGGGACTGCATGTTCTTCAGGCCCTTGAAGGTTGCGTAGACCACGTTCACCGGATTGGTGGAGCCGTAGCACTTCGCCAGAACGTTCTGCACACCGGCCACTTCCAGGACAGCACGCATGGCGCCGCCGGCGATGATGCCGGTACCTTCGGAAGCCGGCTGCATGTACACCTTGGAGGCGCCATGGGCGGACTTGGTCGGGTACTGCAGGGTGGTGCCGTTCAGATCAACCTGGATCATGTTGCGGCGAGCAGCTTCCATTGCCTTCTGGATAGCGGCCGGCACTTCACGCGCCTTGCCACGACCGAAGCCAACACGGCCCTTGCCATCGCCAACCACGGTCAGCGCGGTGAAGGCGAAGATACGGCCACCTTTTACGGTTTTGGCGACGCGGTTCACTTGAACCAGCTTCTCGATGTAGCCTTCGTCGCGCTTTTGATCGTTGTTTGCCATAACTTAGAACTCCAGACCGCCTTCACGAGCGGCATCAGCCAGGGCCTTGATACGACCGTGGTACTTGAAGCCAGAACGGTCGAACGCCACCTGAGTGACGCCGGCAGCCTTGGCGCGTTCCGCGACCAGTTGACCAACTTTCTTGGCTGCGTCGACGTTGCCGGTGGCAGCTTCGCGCAGTTCCTTGTCCAGGGTCGAGGCGCTGGCCAGGACCTTGCCGCCGTCGGCTGCAATGACCTGGGCGTAGATGTGCTGGGAGGAGCGGTACACGCAGAGGCGTACGGCTTCCAGTTCGCGCATCTTCAGGCGAGCCTTGCGAGCGCGGCGCAGACGGGTTTCTTTCTTGACGCTCATTTGCTATGCCCTACTTCTTCTTGGCTTCTTTACGAAGGACGACTTCGTCGGCGTAACGCACGCCCTTGCCTTTGTACGGCTCCGGCGGACGGAAGTCGCGGATTTCCGCGGCAACCTGGCCAACCAGCTGCTTGTCGATACCCTTGATCAGGATGTCGGTCTGGCTGGGGGTTTCCGCGACGATGCCGGCAGGCAGTTCGTAATCAACCGGGTGGGAGAAGCCGAGAGCCAGGGACAGCACTTGGCCTTTGGCCTGCGCTTTGTAACCAACACCAACCAGCTGGAGCTTGCGCTCGAAGCCTTGGCTGACGCCGATCACCATGTTGTTGACCAGAGCGCGGGTGGTACCGGCCATGGCACGGGTCTGCTGGTCGCCGTTACGCGCAGCGAAACGCAGCTCACCGTTGTCCTGAATGACTTCGACGGACGGATGTACTTTCAGCTCCAGAGCACCTTTGGCGCCCTTGATCGAAAGTTCCTGACCAGCCAGCTTGATTTCAACGCCGGCAGGCAGAATGACGGGGTTCTTAGCAACGCGAGACATGCTGATTCCCCTTAGAACACAGTGCAGAGCACTTCGCCACCGACGCCAGCGGCACGGGCAGCACGGTCAGTCATCACACCTTTGTTGGTGGAGACGATCGAAACGCCCAGGCCGCCGCGAACTTTCGGCAGCTGGTCTACGGATTTGTACTGGCGCAGGCCAGGACGGCTGATTCGCTTCACTTCCTCGATGACAGGCTTGCCTTCGAAGTACTTCAGCTCGATCGACAGCAGAGGCTTGGCCTCGGCGGTGACTTGGAAATCCGCAATGTAACCTTCGTCCTTGAGGACTTTGGCGACTGCCGCTTTCAGCTTGGAAGACGGCATGCTCACGACGGTCTTCTCAGCCATCTGGGCATTACGGATGCGAGTTAGCATGTCTGCTAACGGGTCCTGCATACTCATGGGCTTAATGCTCCTGATACAAAAGATAAGCCTTCAACTTCATAACTCGCCCTCAAAACACCGGACGATCTAAACCCGGGCTCAGGGGAGCCGGGTATTCTAGAGATCGCTCAAAAACGAATCAAGCCCCACGAGGGGGCTTGCTTCGCAAAGCGATCAACGGAGCCGTTGCCGACTCCGTCTAGCACTTACCAGCTGGCTTTCACCAGGCCCGGTACGTCACCGCGCATTGCTGCTTCACGCAGCTTGTTACGGCTCAAGCCGAACTTGCGGTAGTAACCGTGCGGACGACCGGTCAGACGGCAACGGTTACGCAGGCGGCTGGCGCTCGCGTCACGCGGTTGCTTCTGCAGGGCGACCTGGGCATTCCAACGATCTTCCGCAGTGGTGCTCGGATTAACGATGATCGCTTTCAGCTCGGCACGCTTTTTAGCGTACTTGGCTACCGTGCGCTGACGCTTCAGCTCACGGTTCTTCATGCTCTCTTTAGCCATGGTCCTACTCCAATCAGTTGCGGAACGGGAATTTGAAGGCGCGCAGCAGGGCACGACCTTCATCATCCGAACGCGCGGTAGTGGTCAGAGTGATATCCATACCGCGGAGGGCATCGATCTTGTCGTAATCGATTTCCGGGAAGATGATCTGCTCTTTGACGCCCATGCTGTAGTTGCCACGGCCGTCGAAGGACTTGGCATTCAGACCGCGGAAGTCACGCACGCGCGGCAGGGAGATCGACAGCAGACGGTCCAAGAACTCGTACATGCGATCGCCACGCAGGGTGACTTTCACACCGATCGGCCAGCCTTCACGAATCTTGAAGCCAGCGATGGACTTACGAGCGTAAGTCACGACCGGCTTCTGACCCGCGATCTTTTCCAGATCGGCTACGGCGCTCTCGATGACTTTCTTGTCGCCGACAGCTTCGCCAAGACCCATGTTCAGGGTGATTTTGGTAACGCGCGGAACTTCCATCACGTTCGCCAGCTGAAGCTCTTGCTTCAGCTTGGGAGCGATTTCCTTCCGATAAATTTCTTTCAATCGTGCCATGGTGATCTACCTAGCTCCCTCAAGCCTGAACCGGTTTCTGGGTCGACTTGAAGACACGAATCTTCTTACCGTCTTCGACTTTGAAACCAACGCGGTCAGCCTTGTTGGTTTCAGCGTTGAAGATGGCGACGTTGGAGACGTGCAGAGGCGCCTCCTTCTCGACGATCCCGCCTTGCTGGTTGAGCATGGGGTTGGGCTTGGTGTGGCGCTTGACCAGGTTCACACCGCCAACGACCAGACGGTCGTCAGCCAGAACCTTGAGCACCTTGCCACGCTTGCCCTTGTCCTTGCCGGCAATGACGATGACTTCGTCGTCACGACGAATTTTTTGCATGACGGCTACTCCTTACAGCACTTCAGGGGCAAGCGAGACGATCTTCATGAACTTCTCGGTACGAAGTTCACGAGTCACCGGCCCGAAGATACGGGTGCCGATCGGCTCCTGCTTGTTATTCAGCAGGACGGCGGCGTTGCCGTCGAAGCGAATGATGGAACCGTCGGTACGACGTACGCCGTGCTTGGTGCGAACGACCACGGCAGTCATTACCTGGCCCTTCTTCACCTTGCCACGCGGAATCGCTTCCTTGACGGTGACCTTGATGATGTCGCCAATGCCGGCGTAACGGCGGTGCGAACCGCCGAGTACCTTGATGCACATTACGCGACGCGCGCCGCTGTTATCAGCGACTTCGAGCATGGATTGAGTCTGAATCATCTTCTATCTCCGACCCTTAGACTTCAACCGCGCGCTCGACGACATCAACCAGGGTCCAGGCCTTGGTCTTGGCCAGCGGACGAGTTTCGCGAATGGTGACCAGGTCACCAATGCGGCACTGATTGGTTTCGTCGTGGGCGTGCAGTTTGGTCGAACGCTTCACGTATTTGCCGTAGATCGGGTGCTTGACGCGACGCTCGATCAGAACGGTAACGGTCTTGTCCATCTTGTCGCTGACGACGCGGCCAGTCAGCGTACGGACGGTTTTCTGAGCTTCAGCCATGATTACTTACCTGCTTGCTGGTTGAGCACAGTTTTCACGCGAGCGATATCGCGCTTAACCTGCGAGAGCAGGTGAGACTGCCCCAACTGGCCAGTTGCTTTCTGCATGCGCAGATTGAACTGGTCGCGCAGCAGGCCGAGCAGTTGCTCGTTCAGCTGCTCAACGGATTTTTCACGAAGTTCATTCGCTTTCATCACATCACCGTCCGCTTAACAAAGGAGGTGGCGAGCGGCAGCTTTGCAGCAGCCAGGGCGAATGCCTCACGCGCCAGCTCTTCGGATACACCCTCGATCTCGTACAGGACCTTGCCCGGTTGAATCTGGGCTACCCAGTACTCGACGCCACCCTTACCTTTACCCATACGTACTTCCAGGGGCTTCTTGGTAACAGGCTTGTCGGGGAATACGCGGATCCAGATCTTGCCGCCACGTTTTACGTGACGGGTCAGCGCACGACGTGCGGACTCGATCTGACGCGCGGTGAGACGGCCACGGCTGGTTGCCTTGAGGGCGAACTCGCCGAAGCTGACTTTAGAACCGCGATGAGCCAGGCCACGGTTGTGACCGGTCATTTGCTTGCGGAACTTCGTACGCTTGGGTTGCAGCATTTGCGTACTCCTTACTTAGCAGCTTTTTTACGAGGAGCGGGCGCTTGGGGCTTCAGCTCTTCCTGGCGGCCACCAATGACCTCGCCTTTGAAGATCCAAACCTTCACACCGATCACACCGTAGGTGGTGTGCGCTTCGTAGGTTGCGTAGTCGATGTCGGCACGCAGGGTGTGCAGGGGCACACGACCTTCGCGATACCACTCGGTACGAGCGATTTCAGCGCCGCCCAGACGACCGCTTACCTGGATCTTGATGCCTTTGGCACCAATGCGCATGGCGTTCTGTACGGCGCGCTTCATGGCGCGACGGAACATAACGCGACGCTCCAGCTGCTGAGCTACGCTTTGCGCAACCAGCATACCGTCGAGTTCCGGCTTGCGGATCTCTTCGATGTTGATGTGCACCGGCACACCCATTTGCTTGGTCAGGTCCTGACGCAGCTTCTCAACATCTTCACCTTTCTTGCCGATCACGATGCCGGGACGAGCGGTGTGGATGGTGATGCGTGCGGTTTGAGCCGGACGATGGATATCGATACGGCTTACGGACGCGCTTTTTAGTTTGTCTTGGAGATACTCACGTACCTTCAGGTCGGCGAACAGATAATCGGCGTAAGTGCGCTTATCTGCGTACCAAACGGAGGTGTGCTCCTTGACGATACCCAGGCGGATGCCATTGGGATGTACTTTCTGACCCATCTGATCGACTCCGTTACTTGTCCGCAACCTTGACAGTGATATGGCAAGACCGCTTGACGATGCGATCAGCACGGCCTTTGGCACGCGGCATGATGCGCTTGAGCGAACGACCTTCGTTGACGAAGACGGTGGAGACTTTGAGATCGTCTACATCGGCGCCTTCGTTGTGCTCGGCGTTGGCAACGGCCGACTCCAGCACTTTCTTCATGATCTCGGCGGCTTTCTTGTTGCTGAAAGCCAGGAGGTTGAGCGCATCGCCCACCTTCTTCCCGCGGATCTGGTCGGCGACCAAGCGGGCTTTCTGGGCGGAGATACGAGCGCCCGAGAGCTTAGCGGCTACTTCCATCTTCCTTACCCCTTAACGCTTGGCTTTCTTGTCCGCAGCGTGCCCACGATAAGTGCGGGTAGCAGCGAACTCGCCGAGTTTGTGACCGACCATGTCTTCGTTGACCAGGACCGGCACGTGTTGACGGCCGTTGTGGACAGCGATGGTCAGACCAACCATGTGCGGCAGAATCATCGAACGGCGCGACCAGGTCTTGATCGGCTTGCGGTCGTTCTTTTCCACCGCCACTTCGATCTTCTTCAGCAGGTGAAGATCGATAAAAGGACCTTTTTTCAGAGAACGTGGCACTGTCGTATCCCTCTATTTACTTGCGGCGACGGACGATCATGTTGTCGGTACGCTTGTTCGCGCGAGTCTTCTTACCCTTGGTCTGAAGACCCCACGGCGATACCGGATGACGACCAGCAGAGGTACGACCTTCACCACCACCATGCGGGTGGTCGACCGGGTTCATGGCAACACCACGAACGGTCGGGCGAACGCCACGCCAGCGTTTGGCACCGGCTTTACCCAGCGAACGCAGGCTGTGCTCGGAGTTCGAGACTTCGCCCAGGGTCGCACGGCAGTCAGCCAGGACTTTGCGCATTTCACCGGAACGCAGACGCACGGTTACGTAGGCACCTTCACGGGCAACCAGCTGAGCCGAAGCGCCAGCGGAGCGAGCGATCTGAGCACCTTTGCCAGGCTTCAGTTCGATACCGTGGATGGTGCTACCCACCGGGATGTTGCGCAGCGGCATGTTGTTGCCGGCCTTGATCGGAGCGCCGATACCGGAGATCAGTTGATCGCCAGCCACCACGCCTTTGGGGGCGATGATGTAACGACGCTCGCCGTCCGCGTATTTCAGCAGAGCGATGTGAGCAGTACGGTTCGGATCGTATTCGACGCGTTCAACGATGGCAGGAATGCCATCCTTGTTGCGACGGAAGTCGACCAGACGATAGTGCTGCTTGTGGCCACCACCGATATGACGGGTGGTGATACGACCGTTGTTGTTACGGCCGCCCGACTTGGACTTCTTCTCGAGCAGGGGAGCGAACGGAGCACCTTTGTGCAGGTCCTGGTTCACTACCTTGACGACGAAACGACGACCAGCGGAAGTCGGTTTGCATTTAACGATTGCCATGATGCACCCCTTTACTCAGCGCCAGCTGCGAAATCGAGATCCTGGCCCGGCTGGAGAGCGATGTACGCTTTTTTCCAGTCGTTACGCTTGCCCAGGCCGCGAACGGTACGCTTGGTCTTGCCCTGAACGTTCAGGGTGGTGACGCGACGTACTTTCACGCCGAACAGGCTTTCTACGGCCTTCTTGATTTCCAGCTTGGTTGCATCAGTGGCAACCTTGAAAACGAATTGGCTGTTGCCGTCCGCCAGGCCGGTGGCCTTCTCGGAGATATGCGGGCCCAGCAGCACTTTGAATACGCGTTCCTGGTTCATGCCAGCAGCTCCTCGAACTTCTTCACGGCAGACACGGTGACCAGCACCTTGTCGTAGGCGATGAGGCTGACCGGATCGGAAGCCTGAACGTCACGCACATCGACGTGGGCCAGGTTGCGAGCTGCCAGGTACAGGTTCTCATCGACGCCTTCGGTGACGATCAGTACATCTTTCAGGCCCAGGCCTTCCAGCTTGCTGACCAGACCTTTGGTCTTCGGTGCGTCGACAGCGAAGTCGGCAACGACAACCAGACGATCCAGACGAACCAGCTCAGAGAGGATGGAGCGCAGAGCAGCGCGGTACATCTTCTTGTTGAGCTTCTGGGAGTGATCCTGGGGCTTGGCTGCGAAAGTCGCGCCGCCGCCACGCCAGATGGGGCTACGGATGGTGCCAGCACGAGCACGACCAGTGCCCTTCTGACGCCACGGCTTCTTGCCGCCACCGGAGACTTCGGAACGAGTCTTCTGAGCCTTGGTGCCCTGACGACCGCCAGCCATGTAGGCGACGACTGCCTGGTGAACCAGGGTCTCGTTGAATTCGCTACCAAAAGTACGCTCGGAAACCTCGATCGCCTGAGCGCCATTTACATTCAGTTGCATCTCAGCTTCCTCTCTTAACCGCGAGCCTTGGCTGCCGGACGCACCAGCACATCACCACCGGTAGCGCCGGGAACGGCACCTTTGACCAGCAGCAGATTGCGCTCTGCATCGACACGCACGACCTCAAGGGATTGAACGGTTACACGCTCAGCACCCATGTGGCCCGACATTTTTTTGCCCTTGAACACTCGACCAGGAGTCTGGCACTGGCCGATGGAACCCGGGACGCGGTGGGAAACGGAGTTACCGTGGGTGTTATCTTGACCACGGAAGTTCCAGCGCTTGATGGTACCGGCAAAGCCTTTACCCTTGGACTCGCCGGTAACGTCTACCAGCTGGCCTGCCTGGAACAGATCGACAGAGATGGAATCGCCTGCCTTGAACTCCTCTTCGCCCAGACGGAATTCCCACACGCCGCGACCGGCGGCGACATTCGCCTTGGCAAAGTGACCGGCTTGCGCCTTGGTCACGCGAGAAGCACGGCGCTCGCCAGCAGTGACCTGCACAGCGCGATAGCCATCGCTTTCTTCGTTTTTGAACTGGGTGACGCGATTCGGCTCGACCTCAATGACCGTGACCGGAATGGAGACACCATCTTCGGTGAAGATGCGGGTCATGCCGCACTTACGACCGACAACACCAATTGTCATCTTTAGAACCTCTTTAGTGTACGGGGCTTTCACCCGCTATGGCCGCCCATTTCAGAGCGTTACACGACCAATGCCGAAGGCATTAGCCGAGGCTGATCTGTACTTCGACGCCAGCAGCAAGGTCGAGCTTCATCAGCGCGTCGACGGTTTTGTCGGTCGGCTGAACGATGTCGAGAACACGCTTGTGGGTACGAATTTCGTACTGGTCACGAGCGTCCTTGTTGACGTGCGGGGAAATCAGCACGGTGTAACGTTCCTTGCGGGTCGGCAGAGGAATCGGACCACGCACCTGAGCGCCAGTACGTTTCGCGGTTTCCACGATTTCCTGGGTAGATTGGTCGATCAGGCGGTGATCAAAAGCCTTCAACCGAATACGGATTTGTTGATTTTGCATTTGACCTCAGACTCCAAGTTGCCATTCCCAACGGACGGACTCCGCCCGTTAAAAGGAGGCGCAATTGTACGGATGCGCCTGGGGGGTGTCAATATTTAACCAACTCAACGAAAAAGGGACCCCGAAGGGTCCCTTTTTCTGCAGCGGATCAGCGATTACTCGATGATCTTGGCAACCACGCCGGCGCCAACGGTACGACCGCCTTCGCGAATCGCGAAGCGCAGGCCATCTTCCATGGCGATCGGAGCGATCA
>OGQD01000567.1_pt1 | contig 27247 bp, 25 predicted proteins | sample 1553091 | NCBI WGS metagenome assembly OGQD01 (sample SAMEA2580290, study PRJEB22360) | human gut metagenome | biome: human gut; feature: human-associated habitat; material: faeces | place: Denmark | collected 2008/2010
ACCGGCTCCATTATTTGTGCTTGAGTTGACTCCGTTACCTCCATTACCACCGCCGGCTGGAGCTGCCCCGCCGTTAAAAGTAGTACCGTTGGTTCCTGCAAGAGCATTTCCTGCAGACGAACCGCCACCTCCGCCATATATGGTTATTAAAGAAGACCCATCGGCACCATCACCTCCGGAACGTTTAAAATCGCCTATACTTGCAGCGGCGGCACCTCCGTTGCCTCCGCCTGTTGTATTGTTTGCAACGCTTTCGCCTCCTTTGGCAAGCAGGGTTGTATTTGAGCCAAACCACGAATCGCCTCCGGCTGCAGTAGAAGTACTTCCGGCGCCTACAGTTACAGTATAAGTAGTTCCGGGAGTCACGGTCATTACGCTTCTGACATAAGCGCCTCCACCACCTCCGCCGGCTCCGCCATTGCTGGTTCTTGTTCCTCCTTTTCCGCCGCCGCCCCACGCTTCAACAGTGATGCTGGTAACGCCAACGGGAACGGTAAAAGTTCCTGAAGATGTATAAGTCTGGTTTTGTGAATAGCTTACGGAAGTAAGCAATACAAGGAATAGTGTAAGCGCTAGCTTACAGCCTAGTAGGTAGGTTTTTTTCATAATCTTATGGGGTTTAGATAATGATAAATTACGATAAAATAGACTGGGGTCTTGATGTGTGAAAGTTGCAGGGGTTAGCAACTTGGGCTATTTTATAGATTTTAAAGATTAATACTAGATTTGGGTATTCAAATATAAAAAAGTTTTTTTAAATTTTAACAAAAATTAGTAAAAATATAGTGTAAAAAAATGCAAAGGCTTGCAAATACTGGAATTGCAAGCCTTTAATTAATAGGGTTTTACGTTTTAAGAAGTCTCATTTTTGCAAATTTGATATTACGACAGACTCTTTTTAGGATATTATGATTTTGCTTTCACCGTTTTCGGGCTGTATTTAAAGAAAATATAGACCAATCCAATTAACGCGAGAAGCCAAAGATGGTCACTAATAGGAGCACTAGGACCGTCAACTTCTTCAGGAACTTCTTCTGGATTTTGAGCCAGTACCGACAATGAATTAAATAAGAAGAAAATCAGGACAGAGAATTTCAGAGCTATATCTTTCATGTTTTCTTTTATTAATTAGTAAACAATCTTTTTGGTAGCAGTTCCGTTTTCTGATGTGACGATTTTTACCAGCAATACCTGATTGGCAACGGAAAGGTTTGAGATTACGGTTTTCGTATCATTAACTTCTGACTTCGAATAAATAAGTCTTCCGCTTACATCGTAAATCTCAATTTTCTCCATCATATAATTTCCGGCATCAATGTAAAGCATTTCGTTTTTCTTATAAACGACAATGCTGTTGGAGTTGATGGTTGGGGTTTCCATACCCAGTGCAGCTCTGTATACAATCTCGAATCGGTTGGTGAAATTTCCGGATTCTGTTACAAAATTATAAGCCGCTATTTTTAGGTTATGGATTTGTCCGGTCAGATTGTCCTTTAAGAAAACATCCTGGTTTGCTTCAAAAAGTCCGTCAAGATGGTCGATAGAAATGCTGTAGCTGCCCGAAACGTTGGTTTTAAAGCTCAGAGGAACCACGTCATTTGTAGAAAATGGCAGGCTTCTTCCCTGAATTGCATATTCTGAATTGTCAATATAAGAAGTCAGGGCAATTGGGCTGTCGTTGAAATATTTTCCATCAATGCCATAATCAACATTTTCTGTAGCACCGGCCATATATCCGAGCAAGGTCTGGCCAATGATATCTGTTTCGTTAGACAGGTTTAACCATATTCTGTGCTTTTCAGGTTCGTCTGAATTGGTATTGCCATTTCTGAAAAATACGCCATTTGTAGCGGCCGAACGGATAGCGTTGTTGAAATTTAAAGATGACTGAGTAGCACCGTTTTTCACTTTCACGAAAAATCCTTGTCCGCTGCTGATGATTCCGTTTGGATTCATGCCTGCTACTTCCGGCTGTGCGCTGGTGATGCCCAGTCCTGTTGTGGTAGCATAACCACTTCCGGCAACGCCATTTCTTTTTCTCCAGAACCAGACAGTTCCGTCAATAGCATTGGAATTAGAAGAAAATAGTCCTGAAATTGAGATAGCTGAAGGATAAGGATTTCCTACAAGGTTGAATCCGTTATTGGCATTGGAAAGCGGAAAGCTAAAGCTGCCATTGTAAGGAACTCCTACAAAAACACCATTATAAGATATTCCGGGAATGGATGAATTTACATAAGAAACATAATTGTCCGGAACTCTGATCAGGTATCCTTTTGCCTGTGCAAATGTATAAGTGCCTTCATTTTGTGCAGGAAAAATGGCTTCATAGTTACCGTTGTTTCCTGATGCAGGATTATAGACGTAAAAACGATTTGTTAATGTAGCAGGTGAGAAATTACGAAGGTTCTGACCACTCACGGGTGAAGACCATAAAGTATAGTCAAAACGGTATAACGGAGCGCTGTTTCTTTTTACTGTAATCAGGCCGGTATTTACGGCATTGTTTGTCTGTATCAGGTTAGCGTTGCTTTCTACAATGAAATTTGCTGCTCCTGCATTATTTACGATAGCGTCGCTGATGGTGATGCTGCTTCCTGTATTTACAGTTAGTGTATAACCGGAGTTCAGGGTAAGGCTCCTGGTTGTAAATGAACCGTTGGTGCCTGAAGCGTAATTTCCGTTGATAATAGCATCAAGACTTGCGGTTGGAGCTCCGTTTGACCAGCTGCTTCCGTTCCATGTTGTTGACGTTGGAGCTGTAATCGTAAAGTTGGCTGCCGTTGAGGAAAAGTTATTGCATGTATTGAATACTTTGACTTCTACCGTACCGCTTGCAGCAATGTCTGAAGCAGAAATTGATGCGGTCAGTTGTGTTGAACTTACAAAAGTTGTAGTCTTGTTTGTACCATTCCAGTTAATTATAGATTCGCCGTTAACAAAATTGGTTCCGTTTACGGTTAGCGTAAAGCCTGCTTCGCCTCTCACTTTTGTATTTGGAGTAATCGTAGTAATGGCAGGATTTGGTTTTACAGTTACGATAACTTCGTCTCTGACACTCTTGAAGGTTTGGAATTTCCAGTTAAAGAAAGGCAGGAATGTTCCGGTTCCGCTGTTGGCAGTAATTGATACTATTCCGTTGCTGTAAGGATAGGTGATTCCGGAATTAGCGGCATAAATATTGAATCCGGAAATTTGTCTTAAAACCAATCTCATATTATTTTCAGCAGGCACAAAGAAATTCAGGTCGATTTCCTGAGTTCCGGAGGCTGTCAGTTTAACCATTTTGGATTCTAACATTGTTCCGGTGCTATTTTGAAGTTCTACCAGAATTTCTCCGGCTGAACTTGTATTGATTGTGACTGTTTTCAGTTTTGATGGAGCCGTAGCGCTGAAAATCATGTACTTGTTTCTGGAATTTGTATTGTTTACGGCACTGCCTCCTGAAACTGTTGCAGGACCTACCGTTTGAGGAGTTTCACGTTCAACAAAATATGATTTATTTGCGCTTAATGCCGGAGTGGTATATGAAGTGCCCGTAGCAAGTACTGTGCTGGTTGTATTGTCTGCATACCATCTGATAGTTCCTGTTCCTGTTGCCGTCAATGCTGCAGTCTGTCCTTCGCAGATGGTTTTATCGTTTGCCGTTGGAATGGTTGTGCTTGGCACCATTGTTACGTTTAATACAGTGGCTGCATTATTAGAAACAGTAACACTTTGTGTCTGGCTGATATAACCCGGAGCTTCAAAAATTACGTTGTATGTTCCTTCAATCATTACTTTGTAATAATCTCCCAGCGGCCCTGTTTTTACCCACGAACCCATCAGGTCAGTGCCGTTGATGTATACTTTGGCATCAATAGCTTCGCCAGCGCTGTTTTTAACAGTTCCTTTGAGGCCATAGTTGGCTTGTTTCATATAGTTAAGAAGCGCCTGTCTGTTTCTTTGCCAATAGAATGGGAGGTTGGCTGCAGACGGGAATTTTGTTGCCGAAATCTCAATGGTCATTTCTTTGTTATGGTTAAAGAAATTGTTCCAATCCTGTCTTCCTCCATAAACTGAATACCATGCAGCACCGTTTGTGGTTCCTGCAAATTGGCCTGTGTTGTAAACATCGTCCATATAGTTGGCATTTCCGTCTGCGGTTTGGCAAAGCTGTGCATATTCTTTGGAAACAAACTTGAAATAATTGTCGTGCGGGTGGATGCTGAAATTGGAAGTGCTCGGCGTAGTTGATGTATCCCATGGAAAGTTAACTACTTCAGCACCACCGTGATAATTGGCTGCCAGTACAAAATTTCTTGTTTTCTCAAACTCCATAAAAGCAAGCGTTTCCGGTTGGTAAGCATAACCGTCAGGGTGAAGACCGTCAATTGGGTCAGGATAGTTTCTGTTGAGGTCGACTCCGGCAGAATTGGCACGTGTTGCCGTATTTCCCGTTGAATTCATAGTGTCGTTTCCGGCAGTTTTATAAGAACCGTCTGGATTGGCCAACGGACAGATAAAGATTTCGGTATTGTTGACAATATCGCTGATTTCGCTGTTTGTTGCATAGCCTGTCAGCAAATAATCAATAAGACGTAACATGGTTGGATATCCGGTAATTTCATCTCCGTGCATGGAAGAAGTGTATAGAAATTCCGGTTCGGCTTCATCAACTTGTGCGTTGTCGGAAATTTTTAATACATAGAGTGTCCGTCCGTTTGGGGTGGTGCCAATGCTCTGAAGCTTGCATAAATTGGGATAGGTGTTTGCCCAATATTGCATTTTGGCTACGTACTCGGAATATTTTGGATATGCATTCCATGTGTCATCCCAGGCTGAAGTACCATAAGCAAGATATTCGTCTGCAATAAATTCATTTTCGGAAACGCTGACTTCATATGGAATGCCATACGTCTGAAATTTTTCGAATTGCTCCGGATTGGCATATGCCTCCACTTTCAATTCGTTTTGGTCGACCCTCTTGTGGCTGATTGACAAGAAACGCGCCAGTTCTTTAAATTGTTCTTTGGATTGAGCCTGAAAAGTAAAGACTACTTCTCCTTTTTCTTTAAGATAGTGTTGCGCTTTTTCAAGTGGGGACTTGTTTTCAAACACAACCTGACCTTGGGTTATGCCCATAACGAATAGGCATAACACTCCTAATAAGGTAGTTTTATTCATAATTAATATTAGATTTGGGATTACAAACGTAGGAAAAAAGATTTAAATAATGTTAAATTGTTGTAAAATATTTCCTTTTAAGCCAAAATACTGCCATTTTGTAAGTTTTTTAGCAAATGGCTCAAGAACTGGCCCAAATAGTGGGTAGTTGTGGTAGTTGATAGTGCATAGTTGATAGTGGATAATGGATATTGGATATTGAAAAACATTCCGAATAGTCTTTTAACTTTCGACTTTCCAACCTTTTGACTTTCCAACTTTTCAACCTTATTAATCTTTCGACTTTCCTACTTAATATTTTATTCAATTAAAATTGTTGCGGCTATTGTAGGACACCTGCCGATTGTCTAATTTGGCTACCTAATTAATTAAAAAATATGGCTTCAGGGATTTTTGCCGTTTTAGATGATATTGCGCTACTCATGGATGATGTAGCGATGACTACAAAGTTAGCAACCAAGAAAACCGCAGGGATTTTAGGTGATGATTTGGCAGTGAATGCAGAAAAAGCAACCGGCTTTTTGGCTTCCAGAGAAATCCCTGTTCTTTGGGCAATTACTAAAGGTTCGTTGCTTAACAAGGTAATTATTGTGCCTATAGCTTTACTGTTAAATGCCTTTCTTCCGCTGGCTATTATAATTATCCTGATGTTTGGTGGGGCTTTTCTGGCCTATGAAGGAGTAGAAAAAATTGTTGAATATCTTTTTCACAGAAAAACGGCCAGTCATGATGCGCCTGCAGTTGAAGAAGTTCGAAATGACAGGGATGCCGAAAAAACAAAAGTCAGGTCGGCTATCACCACAGATTTTATACTTTCGGTCGAAATCGTAATCATTGCTTTGGGAAGCGTATTAACAGAACCCTTGACGGTACAGATAATTACGGTTTCAGCCGTGGCACTCATAGCCACGGTGGGTGTGTATGGTATTGTGACACTAATTGTTCGTATGGATGATGCAGGTTACAATTTGATTAGGCGTTCAAAAGAAAAATCGTTTTTGTTTTTAATAGGGACATTGCTAGTGAAATCATTGCCTTTGATTATAAAAGGATTGGCAGTAGTAGGTACTGTTGCCCTAATTTTGGTTGCCGGAGGAATTTTTGTGCATAATGTACATTTCCTGCATGAATTATTTCCTTCCATACCTTCAATAGTTAAAGAATTTGGTATTGGTCTGGTTGTTGGAATTATAGTAGTTGTTTTGGTAACTGTAGTAAAAAAAATATTCGGTAAGAAAACATCTGCTTAATTATAAAAATATCTTTTTGGAAAAACAGGAGCGGCGGAGTATTCACTTCCGCCGTTCCTGTTTTTATACTAATTGCTTTGCGACTCTGCGCCTTTGCGTGAAAAGAATTACCCGTTGCAAAACCGTCAGATTATTTATCAAAATCGGGATAAGGAAACCCTTTGCCGGTTTCGCAAAGAAACTTCAGGCTTCTAAAGAAAAGTGCCCAATCAAAACTGCACGACGCCATTTCCGGTGTATAGGCTTCCCAACCGTCATGATGAAACAATAGAGTGCATCCTTTTTGATGGGCTTCCAGTTCAAAAGTGAGCGTGGTGCCAATCCAGTCTTCAAAAGCTTTGATACACTTCCATTTTATAAAGCTGTACGGTTTTAACTCTAAAACTTCCATTTGTTTGAAATACTCCGGACCAAATCCAAATCTCAAAATACTGCCCACTTCGGGTTTTGCAATAGTGTCCGGCGTCCACCATCCGGCTAATCCTTCCTGTGTGGTTAGCGCCTGATATACTTTTTCCAAAGGCGATTTAATCAGTAATTTGTGGTAGATGCTTTTTGTATCGGATGGGTTGTTGTTTTGTTTGGTTACGGCTACCGATTCCGTTTCTTTTGGTGTTGGCTGACCTTTGCCAGTTTCGACAAGCATTTTCAGGCTTTCCTGTATGTAGTAGGTCCATGCATCTTGGCATACCTGATAACATTCATAGGTTGGAACTAACCCCTGATGTGTGAATTTCATCTCCGTCCGGCCATTTTTTTCAGTAATTTCAAAAATCACATAAGTATCTTTCCATTCGCTTTTGTCTTTGGTAAACTTAAAATGGTTGTCAAGTACATGCCAGACTATTTTAGTATCGGGCTGCATTTCCGTTACTCTTATCCTGCAACGGTGAACATCCATATAATGATAGGAAAACTCGCCGTTAAGTTTGTCTGTTGGGCCTTCTATGTTTTCGGACCACCATCCGCGTACATTGTTGATGGCATCAAATACTTTTCGCGGCGTAGCGTCCACGGTAAATGAGGTTGTAAAATCTTCTTGTTTCATGATTTGTTTGCTATTTTGATTGTTTTTATTCTCTAATCAAAGGTATTGACAAGAAACTACCTGTATAGGGTGTGAAATAGACTTTATAAGAGGTTGATTTGGACAAAATGCTTTTTTAACTTTGTAGTAACTATGGAGTTATAAAATGAAATGGTTTTAAATCTTGTCTTATGAAACACCTTACCATATTAGTGCCCGATACACAGGCCGGACCCAACACGCTGTCGTGTATTATTGGTGCCTATCATATTTTTACGGAGGCCAATAATTATTATATCCGGCAACATAAGGACCCGGTATTTACTATTGAAATGGCGGGTGTTTCAGAACAATCCAATTTTGTAAATGGTTTGCTTACCGTTATGCCACAAAAAGGAATAAATTCCATTCCCAAAACAGACCTGATTATTATTCCTGCAATACTGGCTGCTTTTAAAAAAGTAGAAGGAGGAAATGTTCTTCTGGTGGATTGGATATTGGAGCAGTACAAAAAAGGAGCTGAGGTAGCGAGCATGTGTACCGGAGCCTATATTTTGGCTTCGACAGGTTTGTTAGACAAGAAAAGCTGTTCCATTCACTGGAATGCGGCTGCGAATTTTAAACAGTTGTTCCCGAAGGTAAACCTGAAAGCTGAAAAACTCATTACAGATGAACAGGGAATTTATACCAACGGCGGCGGTTATTCATTCCTGAATCTTATTATCTATCTGGTTGAAAAATATTATGACAGGCAAACAGCCATTTATTGTTCCAAGGTTTTTCAAATCGATATTGACAGGCAGGCACAATCTGACTTTGTGATTTTTAACGGGCAGAAAACGCATGGGGATGAAGTAGTTGTAAAAGCACAGGAATATATTGAAAAGAACTTCACAGAGAAAATATCGATAGAAGAACTCTCGAAGAAATTTACTGTTGGTCGAAGAAATTTTGACCGCAGATTTATAAAAGCAACGGGCAATACGCCGGTTGAATACCTGCAAAGAGTAAAAATCGAATCGGCAAAAAAAGAACTCGAAACTTCCAGAAAAACAATCAATGAAATAATGTATGAGGTTGGTTATGCCGATGTAAAGGCTTTTCGCGAGGTGTTTCGGAAAATTACAGGTTTGTCGCCATTGGAATATAAAAACAAATACAATAAAACAGGTGTGGTGGCTGAGTTATAATGGTTATTGCGGTATGCTGAAATATTTATAATTGGGCTGATAATCTACATTTTCATCCCTATAATTAGGCTGTAACAAATAGGTGCTTTTAAATTCTTCGGCGTCTGCCAATCGAAAAGTTATCGAAAGTAATTCCACTCTTGGGTCCACTTTTGAGGTTTTCAACGGCTTATTTCCCTGTGCAACTCCATAATTTGAAATACAAAAAAGCCGATACTCCGGTACCGACTTTTTAATCAAAAAGTAATAATGACTTTGTTTATTTTTTGCTCCGGATTCTGTGAATAGATTAAAAAGATTGTATTGTCTGTTCCAGAGATAAACGCGATTTGGCTTTAACCGAAGGCTGGTTGAAATCTTCCGGATTTCTGTAACCAATGGCAACAGCAAATAACGATCTATAGCCATCCAATTGCAAAATTTTGTCGTATTCTTCATTTTTTATGCCTTCCATAGGTGAGCTGTCAATATCCATACTCGCACAAGCCGAAAGGAAAAACCCGAGTGACAAATAAACCTGATGTTCCAGCCACGATTTGATTTCAGATTCCGGTTTTGGCTTTAGAAATTGGTTGTAATAATTTACCGAACCTTCAGGTAAATTTTGCCTGATTTGATTTTCAAATAACTGAATGTCATCAATCACGCTGAAAACAACCAGGTGGCTTGCGTCATTGATTTTTTGCTGGTTGAAATAAGAAACGCCGGCCAGTTCGCTTTTTAGTTTCTCATCGGAAATAAAAATAAATTTCCAGGGCTGGCTGTTAATAGAAGAAGGGCTCAGGCTTAAAATCTCTTTTAGTTCTGCAATGGTTTCTTCTGAAATCCTTTTATTCGGATTGTAGCTTTTTGTTGTGTATCTGCTTTTTGCAAGGTCTAAGAAGTTCATATCTGTTCAGATTTTTATACTATATATTTTATAGTTACAAAATTAAGTATAGTTAGATAACTTTGCAATAACGGTCAAAAAAGATAGTATAAATGTATTGCATAGACGACAAAAAATATCCCTGTACTACCAGCCTTACCATGAAATATATTGGTGGGAAATGGAAAGCGGTCATTCTTATTCATTTGATTCGGAAATTACGCTATAGCGAATTGCGAAAAGAGCTGCCAATGGTTACAGAACGTACAATAAGCCTACAATTAAAGGAACTGGAAGAAGACGGTTTAATTAAGCGTACAGTCCATACCAGCAAACCACCATTAAAAGTAGAGTACGAGCTGACAGAATTTGGAACAACACTAATCCCGTTACTCCAGGCTATTTCTGAATGGGGAAGGGAAACGGCAAAGAGTAATAAACGTATTGATATTGTTGCGTAATGGCAAAGTCATTATAGGTTTTTTATCCAATTGGCTATTTCATTGGCAGGCGTTTCATTGATAGCATACATACTTTCAGATGTAAGTAATGTATTGCCTAAATAATGATTCAGCTTATCATAGACTTTTACGGTGATGTTTGGATTTGCAAAATTCTTTAATAATGCAGTTTCTGCATTGGCATCTACAAAATCATCTGCGCTGCCAACAATATATAAAAGTGGAAAATCTGCATTTTTATACAAAGGCTCCAGATTTTTCTGCACAACAGCCTTTTCAGAAGTAAGTGTCATATAAGGAAACCTAGTGTAGCGTTTTTCATCATAACCTATTTTTTTAGAAACCTTGTCAAGCTTTTTAGAAAGTGGCCAGCTATCCAGCTCAGGATTTTCTTCCGCAACTTTATGCAACGATTCCATTACAGTAAGCTTTTCTTCTAAAGTTTCATATTTAAAAATATCAGTAAACCGTTCTGGCCTTTTTGTTAACTGGTATTTCAGGAAAGCACCATGTTTTTGCACCGGCGTTGCCCATTGAATAAGAAAATCAGGTTTTGCGCCAAGTTTATAGGCGCCCATTGTCACCATTCCACCCTGGCTATGGCCAAGCATTCCAATTTTTTTGCCATTTAATTCGGTAGTTTTTTTCAAGACTTTGAAGGCATTGTATAATTCGGCACTCATCTGGTCGATGGTGTAATTGGCGCTATTGTTTTTACCGCCGGATTTGCCCGTACCGCGATCGTCATATCTGTAAACGGCGATGTTATGTTGCAAGAGTTTATCCGTCAGTTTATAATGGCTGTATTGGGTATCTGCTCCTGAGCCCGGTACAATGATTACTAATTTTTCAAACCCAGATTTAGGCATCGCCAATGTTCCATAAATGGTAATACTGTCTTTCTTTTCTGCTGCTTTAAATGAAATTTCTTTGAGGATATAATTTTCCTTGTTTGAAATATCTCGCTCATAAGGAAACATTTGTTGTGCAGTAACAACTTGCGTAAATAATATCACGGCAAAAGAAAGTAATGCTGAAAGCTTCATAGGCTATAGAGTTGGTAAAGAATATAGCCAAAGTATTACAAATAATGATAGATATAAAGATGTTTATAATAACCTTAACTATGCAGATGGAGTCATTTATAGTTTTGGTACAAACAAAAAAAGCTAACAGATTTTTCTGTTAGCTTTTTTGATGTAGTAATTTGAACGAGAGCTTTTTGAAGTAAATAATTCCTTTTTTACTTTATCTTAACTAGTTCTACCCGTCTGTTTTTTGCTTTATTACTCTCTGAATCGTTTGGAACTAACGGACGTTCTGCCCCAAAACCTTTGGCTGACAGTCTTGATTGGTCAATTCCCTGTGATGTTAAGGCAGACAATACAGCTTTAGCACGATCATCGGACAATTTTTTATTGTGAGCGGCATTACCTGAATTGTCAGTATGTCCTTCTATGGCAATTTTTAAAGAAGAATTTTCCTTTAATGCTCCTGCTATTTCTTTTACGATTTCCTTACCGTCAGGTAAAATGGTAGATTTATCTACATCAAAATTAATGTATAGGATTGATTTGCCTTTTTCTGCTAAATCTTTTGCTATTTCATCTGCTGTAACCTTTGTTATGGTTTGTTTGAATGCTTCTTCCTGAAGAATATTAAGCTTTCCGGCAGCATTATTGGCAGAAAACTGAACATAAATATTTCCTTTGTCTTTTGTACGGATAATGTAAAATTTAATCTGTTCATCTGCATAACCAATATCTCCTTCATCTCCTTTATTAGGATCCTGTTTGTTGTATCGGTCATATTCTTCGGAAGAAATTTTTCCATCAAAAACCTTTACTGCTCCCACTGAAGTGAGATAATCTTCAAGACTCTTTTCGAAATACCGCTGCGAAAATTCTTCGTCCGGCTTGGAAGTTATATTAGCTTTGTAGAGCCTGCCTTCAAATGGAGTCATTATGCCGTCAACAGGGAAGTAACAAACATCGAATTTTTTTTCCAATGGTTTGTTTTGCTGCGTTAGTCCTTGTGGTAGAGTGAAAAATGGGAAATCGCCTATACTGGCATTCGAAAAAGCGATGTCTTCAATATTGAATTTTTTTTCTGTCTCCGGGTGGTTGTTTTTTTCAGAAACTTGCTCTGTTGCTACTTCCGTATTCTGGTCGCCTTCAGATTTCTTGTTGCACGAGAATATCATTGATGTTAATGCGAGTAAAAGAATTCCTTTTTTCATTGTGAATTTTATAAAATTTTAGTTTTTAAATGTCTTATTTAATTTTGTAAAAAGCAATATTTGATTGGGAAATCAGTCCATAATAATTAAGCCAAGTTGCCGAATACTCCCGTATAAATAAGCAATAGAGTGATAGTATCAAATAATGCATGTGAAAGAATGACTATCCAAAGATTGTTATTGTATTTTCGGTATAGAAATCCCCAATATAGTCCTCCCAGCGTCGCCGCTATAATACCAAAAGTGTTCTGTTGCCAATGGTAAAGGCCAAATAATAGGCTTGTAATAATAATGCTCCATGGAATCCTTGAGCTTTTGGAAATCCATTTTTCAAATAGTGATTGTATATAGCCACGAAATACAATTTCTTCATAAAAACCGCCTATGAGCCATGCAGCGCTAATGGTCATTATGAGCTTGGAGAGGCTGCCCTGTATGAAGTTGTATTCCGTATAATCCGGTACAACAAAGAGGCTTTTGATTACAGGAATATAAATAAACTGCATAAAAACTACCCATACCAAACCGGAAATTATACCTGCCAAAATGGTTTTAGGAGTAAAGCGGCTTTTAGAAAGGCCCAGGTCACGGAATGACATTCCTTTTTTTCGCAGGAGGAACCAAATTAGCAATAAGCATATAACAGCATACGAGTAGAATGGCAGTGGGGCAAGGTGTGGGAATAAAATAAGAAATGCTATACTGCACACATCCAAGAGAGTTGTACGGGTTTGATTTCTTACTTTATCCATAGTTTTGTTTAAAATTAATAATCATTAGGAACTTTATGTCTAATTCAAAAAACAAAGTAAATTTTGTGTTGAGAATTTAAGATGCAAATTTTTATTCATCCGTACCAAAATGATTATAGATTTAAATTCCTCTGTTAATTATTTAAAATTACAATAAAGTTTTCTTGCATTTCATTTAAAATTAAGTAAAAAATAAATTTTACATAGATGATTATTGTGGCGCGTATCTAAAATTCTAATCTGATTTCCGACAAATATGTTTCATTCCTCTTCCAGATTTAAATTTTTAAATATTTCTCGTGTAATAATTCTTGTGTTACAGATAATCTGGTCAAAAGTACAGTCCAGCATTGCTATGGGTAGTGGTATTCCATCTTTCATTTCGGTAAAATCCATAGTCAGAACGGTTTTGTCTGAGATATCTAATGAACCATGCAGCTGGTCAAAAATTGCTTTTGCCTTCTCTTTGTTCGAACCGAGATTGTAGGTTGCATAGTTTTCAAAACCGGATGCTGTTTTAATATTGAGTGAGATGAAAAATAAATTGTCCATTTCAAATACTATTAAATTAATTGTAATTGTAACGACTTCGCCTGAAATTGTCAGGTACATACATGTTTGTAAGTTCTTTATATCTTAATGTTCTTTGCAATTGGTAAACGATAGATTAACTGTTGTATTATTGTCAGCCATATTGTCGTTAGAAGCATGGTGAAAGTAATAACAGCAAGTGTAATCTGATACGTATAACTTGTAACCAATCCCAGGGAAGCTCCTAATGTAGCAAGCATAAAGCTAAACTCTCCAATCTGTGATAAAAGTGCGCCGCCATATATGCTGTCTCTCCAATTATTTCCGGTGAGCTTAAAAAGCAGGCTGTTAATTAGGCTGTTTATTAGCAGTACACTTACTGTAACCATAATAATTGTATCCATATTCTCAACAAAAAAGCGGATGTCGAGCTGCAATCCTACTGCCAGAAAGAAGAAAGCCATAAAAAATACCCTGAATGGAATAAACGATTTTTCAAGCCATCGTGTCGCTTTGTCCCGGCCAATTATTATTCCTGCGGCAAAAGCACCGAAAGCATGCGACAGGCCAAACCAGGAGCTAATCCATGCCATTCCGAAACATATACAAAAACCAATAAAAACCTGCAGATCGTGGTCGGCGATAATTTCTCTTCGCATTGGAATCCGGAAAAGTTTCTTTGTAATAGCGGCTCTTAAAAATAAAAGTATCAGTATGCCGCCTACGCAAACTTTTACCAGGTCCTGCATGGATGCGTTACTGCCCGACATAAAATTTAGCGTTAGTATCATTGGTACCACAAGAATATCCTGCATTAACAATACGCCACAGGTAATGATGCCAAGCTGACTCTTAATTTCTCCTGTCCTTGCCAGATATTGGAATACAATTGCTGAACTGCTCAGGCTTATAATAAAAGAGGTTAAGACAATCGTATTGATATTCCATCCCACCTGTTTGCCTATACAGTACATAAAGAGGAAACTTAATGCAACTTGTACAAAAGCTATTAATAATGGTTTGTAAAAATTTTTGCTGAGATTCCGAAGGTCAATATGAGCTCCAATCGAAAACATGAGTAGCACTATACCAATTTCTCCTAATTCCGACACCACTTCCGGCGAATGGATAATATTTAAAACTTTTGGACCAAGAAGTAAACCGGATGCAATATAAGCAATGAAATAAGGTTGCTTCAATCTGCGCAGGAGGAGAATAAGCAACAATAGTACAAAGGACAGCACAGCTATCCCTGAGAATAATTGTGATGACATAGTAATGGCTTTTAAAGATAATGCAAAACTGCCCCGAAGGGCAGCTTTTAAATGGTAAATGATTGGTATTATTGGATTTCAATCATTCTTGGAGGCTTCTGTTTAGCTTCTTCTTTTTTTGGAATAGATAACAGCAACAGCCCGTTTTCATATCGGGCGCTGATATTTTCTTCATCGACCACATTTTTTGGTAATTCAAAACTGCGTTGAAATGATTGGTAGCTGAATTCCCTGCGTGTGAAATTTTGTTGCTCGCTTACCTGCTTATTTTCTTTTTCTGAAGAAATAGTCAGCAAATTGCCGTCAAGAGTGACTTTGAAGTCGTTTTTTTCCAGTCCCGGAGCAGCGACTTCAACTTCATAAGTGTCTTTGGTTTCTTTGATGTTTACAGATGGCAACGTTGTGCTTGTAGTAGAAAAATTGTTGTTTTCCCAATTGAAAAGCTCACGGCCAAAAATGTCATCAAAAAACGAACGGTGGAAACCTGGTGTATGATTTCCGTTTCTTTTGATAAGATTCATAACATTTAACTTTTAAATTGTTTGACAATATTTTTTGAATAATGCACAATTTGATGTGTGCTACATGTGAAAATCCAAAAATGTGCCAAGCGAAAAAAATGACAATTTTTCAGTTTCTGATATGAAAAATTGTCAATGAGAATGTGAGTGTTGACTCGCAAATGTTAGACTATAAATTTGATTAGGAGAATGTATAAAGGATTATACCTGCTGTGTAGGAAAACAAAAAAAGGCTGACAGAAAAACTGTCAGCCTTTGCCATTTCTAGTAGCGAGGACGGGAGTTGAACCCGTGACCTCAGGGTTATGAATTTCATATTTTATCGAAATTAAGCCCTTTATATTATTGATATGTAGAAAATCGTGTACCATTTCGTGTACTCAAATTGAACCGCAATGTAATCATTTTTTTAAATGATTCTAATTCCGTTTTCCTTTTTCATCACTGAGGTCAAAAATTTCAACGAGTAAATGACGGTGCTGGAAATAATGGTGCACCACATGAAATTGGTTTACTAAGGTATAAGATGAATCTTGAAAAAAATACAAGTAATTGGCTATTTTTTTTTATCACATAAAAATTTAAATACATTTTTATATGACATTGACATGTTTTTTATAAATACTGTCAGAATGTTCGCAATTTGACATTATGTCGGAAAAAAAATATTTTTCTTTGAAGTTGCTGATTGTTAAAGAATTACAAAAAAAATGCAAAACACCATTGTTAAAATATACGAAGTAATCGACAAACGGGTACAAAATTTGATAAGTTCAAAATAGTTCTTGGTAAAAGAACAGTGGTAGAAATTTTTCTAATCATAAATCATGTAAATTATAAATTGTTAATTAAATTGTTTATAAGTCTTGATTGTGAAGTGTTTATAAAAAAAATAAACATGTAATTTTATCAGTCCAAGTGCAGGCTTCGGTGCGCTAACAAACAGAAATCTTTTGTTGAAAAGTGTTTTTGTTGAATTGTTAAAAAAAGACCGAAGCACGTGGATAAGGCTTCGGTCTGAAGAAATAAATGGTTGGACCCTATAATTATTTCTTCTACAAAAATAATAGAATTCTATTCATTACCTAATTCTTCCACAATTTTTTTATTTCGGCGCGTCTGTCAGCGTCAAACGTAAGATACTTCAGTTGGTATTATAAACCTTCTGCGAGCCATCAAACAATAATTTATTAACCCCCCAAATGGCACTAATGCTATTTGACCAAAACTTTATTTATTATGGCTAAAGACCACGTTGGGCATAACGAGATTGCCCAATTTGCTAAAGACCGCGTCAACTTGCCCCCAGATTGGGCGAGTGATTACCGTGCACAGGCTGCACGATTACGCGAAAAATTAAAAATTTATCTTGCAGAGCATCCTGACTTCACCTTACGAAAGATGTTGCTCTCGGGTAGCCTTGCAAAAGGAACTGCACTACGATCACTGAATGATATTGATGTAGCAGTTTATATAAGCGGGTCGGATGTACCACAAGATATAAGTGCTCTGATGGATTATCTTGCTGAAAAGCTGAGAGCTGCTTTTCCAAATTTTTCTCCAGATCAGGTACAACCAAAAACGTATTGTGTAACTGTTTCATTTCGTGGCTCAGGGCTAGATGTAGATGTAGTACCTATCCTTTATAGTGGAGACCCAGATTGGTACGGTGATCTTGTAAGTCAGGAAGATGGTTCATTTTTGGAAACATGTATTCCTAGACACTTAGAATTTATTCGAACTAGGAAGCAAAAACAAGAGACACATTTTGCGCAAGTGATTAGGCTTATCAAATTCTGGGTTAAAAAAATGAAAACTGAAAATGCAAATTTCCGGTTCAAGTCATTTATGGTTGAACTTATCATGGCAAAATTGCTTGACGAAGGAAAAGTCTTTTCAGATTACCCAGAAGGATTACAACACTTTTTTACCTATTTAGCTAAATCGGATTTGAGTGAGTTGGTGAGTTTTGAAGATTACTATTCAAAATCAAAAATACCAACATTTAGTAATCCAGTGCGAATTATTGACCCTGTAAATCCAAAAAACAATGCTGCTAAACTCTACACCAGAGCCCAAGCAGACTTGATTATTGAGGCAGCCATTGATGCAGGTGATGCAATTGATGCGGCACTAGCTGCCACAACAAAAGAGAAGACAGTTTATTACTGGCAAAAAGTATTTGGTTCAACCTTTAATGTTTAAAAAAAATGAGTAGTAGCTTTACAAATTCTACAACGGGAACATTTACCGTCACACATGCTAAACATTTAGCATCAAAGGTTGCCGCAGACCTTAAAAGAATTCAGAGATTTTATAATGAGCCATCAGATGCCTCAATTGCACAATATGAAAGTGAATTGATAGAATTTCTGAAAGCAGGATATCTGGAAGAAGTAGTATATGGTTTTAAAAAAGACGGCAAATGGATTGTCCCGACAGTTCGGTATAAAGCAAAAGATTTGACGAATATGATGTATGCGGATGATGATGATCCAGGAAAAATTGTGCCGAACGCAAATATATCCGGTGCATCGTTCAGTTCATTCATGTCTTACAAATGGGAATATCATATGTTAGATGATGTGGAAAAAAATAAATTTAAAGCATTGTTACCCTTTCAGCGTACAACGGGTACTTCACCAACTTATTCAGGTTATATGAGCCAAGATAAATCATACTCTTCCGGCTCTCGTGGATTGGATCGTTCATCACTAAAAAATTTATAAGATATGGAACAGTCAAAACCACAATTCTCGGAATTGTTTGAACAAACAATTTTGTACCCAGATCCAGAAATGAAAAGCCGACTTGATTTACTTGTCGGACTTGATGAAAAAAAATTAAGAATGTCAAAAATTCTTGGACTTTTAGTCAATCCGGATGGTTTTTTACAATGGATAAAAAAGCATCATGAAGGAGCGCGGGGGATTTCTAACGCTGTTTTGCGTAGGCCACCGTTAATTATTTTGGCGGGCGACGTAGGAGCAGGTAAATCCGAACTTGCAGTTACTATTGGAGATTTGGTTGCCAGACAGGAAAAAATTGACGTGGAACTATTACCGTTAAGTTTAGCTAGCAGGGGGCAAGGTCGTGTCGGAGAAATGACACAACTTATCTCGGCTGCATTTGGTTACACAATCGAAAAGGCGAAAAAATTACAAAATGGCAGTAGTAAATCCAACGGTGCGATAATTCTTTTGGTAGATGAAGCGGACGCTTTAGCCCAATCGCGGGAAAATGATCAAATGCATCATGAAGATAAAGCAGGGGTGAACGCATTTATAAGAGGTATAGACAGCTTGGGTAATGGAAGATTACCAGCTGCTGTCATCATGTGTACTAATCGTCCTGAGTCACTCGATCCAGCTGTAAGAAGACGTGCAGCTGAAATCTTTATTTTTAATAGACCTGACGAGCAACAGAGAGCCGCTGTATTGAGCAATCCCTTAACGGAACTTGGCATTGATGCTCCAACAATTCAAAAGATTGTTGAATTGACAGGAGCCAGTGGTGGCAGAAACTACGGCGTGACTTACTCGGATATAATGCAACGAATTTTGCCTTCAATTGTATTGGATGCATATCCTGACAAGTCTGTCACAAATGAAAGCGCACTAAAAATTGCCGAAAGTATTGCGCCTACACCGCCTTTTAACGAAAATTGATATGGCAGAATGGAATTTATCGACTCTGCTACGGAGTCTTCACGATGATATTCATCAGAAATTGGAAACTGCTAGAAAATCAATTGGACATTCGGTGTCTAAAGGTGATGCTAGTGAAGGTGTATGGCTGGAACTTTTTAACGAGTACTTGCCGCAACGGTACAAGGCAATCAAAGGATTCATAGTGGATAGCAAAGGAAACTTTAGTGAACAAATAGACGTAATCATAATTGATCGTCAGTATTCACCATTTATATTTACATTTAAGGATTTACTTGTTGTGCCTTCGGAAAGCGTTTATGCTGTATTCGAGGCAAAGCAAAGTTTGACAGCAGAGACAATTCAGTATGCTAATGATAAGATTGCTAGTGTGAGAGCATTGGAAAGAACTAGTCTTCCTATTCCTCACGCTGGCGGTACCTATGCGGCAAAAGCTCCGCATCATATCACAGGTGGAATTTTAACCTTCGAGTGTGATTGGAAACCTGCTTTTGGAAAATCTTTAAACAGCGCTTTAGATAAAGCACCTAATATTGATATGGGTTGTGTTGCCGCTCAGGGGTACTTCTATCAGAATGATCTAGATAAAACCATTTACGAATTGGTTCCAGACGGAAAGCCTGCAACTGCTTTTCTTTTTAAACTGATTTCGGATTTGCAATTTAAAGGAACAGTTCCAATGATTGACGTCTTGGCTTATTCAAGCTGGATTATTGATTAACTAAAAAAATAAAAGATATGTCATTTAAACAAAGTGAAATGCTCTACGACGACGGCAAACATTACAAGTGGGTAGCAAAAGCTGACCATGATAATCCTTATTATACGGGAGGAAAAGACCGTACAGAGTTGAATAGAACAGAAGGATATGAAGTTTTGTATTTTATTAATCATATTGGAGGTAAGCACTGGAATGTTGTATTAGGGACGACTACCTACCAAAAAATTGAAAAAATGATTAGGTATTCAGTGCCCTCGCCTATAAGGTCTCATAAAGGTATTGCAGATTGGATTGTCAGCAATTGGAATAATGTTAATTACTAAAATTGTCTATCAAAGCCCTCATTGAGGGCTTTTTTTAATTATCTTCCTCCTTGTCTTTCCGTTCAATTTTAACTTCCCGTAGTACTGCTTCATTAAGTTTTCCACTTCCAGCTTTAGCAATTCTTTTGTTCACCTTCGGGAGGTATGAAATTCACGGGCTTTATCATCCATCATAATTCTGACCTATTCACTTGCTGGATCATATCTATTATGCACGATGTCATATAATTCATGGTGTTTATAATTTTCACCTATACCTGCCTTATCACTTAGGTAATTATAAACCTGTCCTAAAGTTAATGAATGGCTCTCGATTAACCCTTTCATGATTGTAGCTAGATATTCTCTACTTGGTTTTACCTTAGGCTCAATTTGAACCGTACTCGTTAAAGTGAAAATCGGCATGCCTGAATCTTCTCCCAAATACAGAAGTAGTCCATACCATGATGGGGATTTAAAAATATGTCTTCCGTTTCTTTCCGCAAAGTCAAAATCAAGTTCCGGTCTTTCATTGGAATTTGTTTCCTGCATTGCAATATCTGCTAATTGTTCCTTAGTGATTAGATAAAGGCGGGCGTACGTCTTTGAGTCCGTTTCACTGGGTGTAATAAATGCTACTCCGCCTTGTTGCCATGTTTTGGAGTTTTTGGCGAAGTACAAGGTATGACTAATTACAGCATTTTTAGTTTCCTTCGGAAGTGTAGTATCTAAGCATCCCTTATAGTCGGATCCACTTCCGGCTGGCATGCCACCCGTGATATAACAATTAAACCTTGAAGATGCCAAATTTGACCCGTAAGCCAAGTACCACACTAGATTACCCATGACGATTATTTTGTGACTCTAAATAACGGAAATTTTGTTAGAACTAAGAATCAGAATTAAATTTTTTAGACTGAAATAATTTTTGAACTAAGAATATTTGTAGTGGAGCAGCAAAAGCAAAAAAGAATAAATCTCAAAAATGAAGCCCTAACGGTTGTTGAAAATAAATTTTGAATAAGAATGAGGTAACGATTATAATTTTAGTCGAAATTATTCTGTTTTGTTCGGTCCAATAATAAGATTGGCGAAGGATAAAGTTTTCAGTGTGGCAACGTTTACAATTAATGTTGGATTTGAGAAGGCGAAATATACAGAGAATACATGGGATAAATTCACTGTTTAGGCTTCTGCTGCAATACCTTTTAACGTATTTGAAAAAAGGGAAGTGACACTAAATAAGTTTTAGTATTGTTTTAGTAAGAAAATAAAAAGGCTGTAGAAATTTCTACAGCCTTTTATTTTCAAGTAGCGAGGACGGGAGTTGAACCCGTGACCTCAGGGTTATGAATCCTGCGCTCTAACCAACTGAGCTACCTCGCCATTTCTGAAGAAATGCATCCTTGAATGCGGGTGCAAATATAAAACTAAATTTAAAGCTTGCAAATATAAATGACCAAAAAAAATAATTTTTAAATTATAGTTATCTTGAATTTATTCTATATATTTCCAAAAAAAATTAGAGCATACTATGGAAAGTAAAATACGTTACGAACTAGAATTTCCTTTAAATTCCTCGCCTCAATTGCTATATCAGTATATATCAACACCTTCGGGTTTATCGGAGTGGTTTGCTGATAATGTCAATTCTCGCGGAGAGCTTTTTACGTTCATATGGGATGACGCAGAAGAGAAAGCCAGACTGGCTTCCAAAAAAACAGGTGAAAAAGTAAAATTTCGCTGGATTGATGAAAACGGGCAGGACGGAGACTATTTCTTTGAATTGCGAATCCTTGTGGATGAAATCACAAAAGATGTTTCCTTAATGGTGGTTGACTTTGCCGAAAAAGATGAAGTGGCCGAATCAACTCAGTTATGGGAAAACCAGATTTCCGATTTAAAACATGTAATCGGATCGGTATAGCAGAATTCCCTTTTTAAGACTTATATTTGCCCTGATTTAATTTCAGGGCTTTTTTTATGATTAATTTCAACGGAACTATTACAGACGACGCAAATTTATTGGCTGGTAACAGAGCATTTCTTTACGGAGATTCGGTTTTTGAAACAGTAAAAATTTTAGATGGGAAAGTGCTTTTTCTTGAAGATCATTATTTTAGGCTGATGTCTGCCATGCGGATTGTTCGCATGGAAATCCCGATGAACTTTACGATGGAATATTTCGAAGAGCAGATTTTGTCTACGGCTGCTTCGGAAAATTTTTCAGGTTCCTGCCGTGCCCGTATTTCCGTTTACAGAAAAGAGGGTGGCTTTTACCTTCCTAAAGACAATAACGTGTCTTTTTTGATTACGGTATTGCCATTGGAAGATTCGGTATACCGAATTGAAAAAGACCAATATGAAGTCGAATTGTACAAAGATTTTATCGTTACCAAACATTTGCTTTCTACAATTAAATCGTCCAACAGGATGATAAATGTCACGGGAAGTATTTTTGCAGACGAGAACGGCTATGATAACTGTCTTTTGATTAATGATGAAAAGAATGTTATTGAGGCCTTAAACGGGAATCTTTTTATGCTTATGGGAAATAAACTGGTAACGCCGCCAATTTCTGAAGGATGCCTGAATGGTGTCATGCGTAAGCAAATTTTGGCTCTTGCTAAAAAAATAGAAACGATAGAAGTGGAAGAAGCTCCAATTTCTCCTTTTGACCTTCAAAAAGCGGATGAATTGTTTATAACGAATGTAGTCAGAGGTATTCAGCCTATAACAAAATATCGTAAAAAAGAATATGGGATGGGCTTGGCTAAAGACTTGCTGCTTCGATTAAACGCGCAAATCCGTTTGGGCTAATTCAGTATCGGATTTTCGGGGGCATTCGACCATATGACATAATCACCCCCTAACTCGAGGATTTTCTGCTTCCAGAAATCAGTGGTGGATTTGCCGATAATCTTATTCTCATAGATATTCTTGGAAATAATCCAGGAATTGGCCTGCATTTCCCTATCCAATTGTTGTGCATCCCAACCAGTATAGCCTAAGAAAAAGCGGATGTTATTCTTTTTGATTTTTCCTTCGTTAATAAGTGCTTTAGTCGATTCAAAATCGCCGCCCCAATAGATTCCGTTTGAAATTTCAATACTGTTTGGAATCATTTCCGGAATATTGTGGATAAAATAAAGATTGTCCTGTTCGACAGGTCCGCCATTATAAATCTTAAACTTGGCATTGATTTCAGGAATCAGATCTTGTATGGTATATTCCAAAGGTTTGTTAAGGATAAATCCTACAGAACCTTCCTCGTTATGATCTGCCAGCAAAATCACTGAGCGATTGAATGATAGGTCTCCGATTATGGATGGTTCCGCGATCAGAAGTATTCCTTTTTTGAGTTTTTCTGAAATCATTTGGATGCATTTTTCATTAAATTTAACAATAAAAAGTTTTTTTTCCAAATTAATTCGACGAACAGTATAAAAAAAGCCTCCCAAATGGAAGGCTTTAATTTATATCGGGACAAAAAACTATTTAGAGTTAACTGATCCTTCTAATTCAGCACCAGCTTTGAACTTCACTACATTTTTAGCAGCGATTTTGATAGTTTTTCCAGTTTGAGGATTTCTTCCTTCTCTTGCAGCTCTAGAAGAAACTGACCAAGATCCAAATCCTACTAAAGATACTCTGCCACCTTTTTTCAAAGTGCCACCTACGTTATTTAAAAATGACTCTAAAGCTAATTTTGCAGCTGCTTTAGAAATTCCTGCGTCAGCAGCGATAGCATCAATTAATTCTGATTTGTTCATAATAATAGTTTTAATTGTTGGTTAAACATTATGTTAATTATAACAAATTTAATAGGATTTCCTTACTGGGCAACACATTTCGGGTGTTTTTCGCTGTTTTGTTGATAACTTGAGGCTTTTGTTAATAAAACCGACTTGTTTTTCTCGAAATCGCTGTGAAATCAGTGTTTATGCGGGGTCAGAACGCTTTGGCATTCGTTCCGAAACTGATACCATTTAATAGTTCGGACGTCTTTAGGTTTTTCTTTCCCGGAAACTGTAATTGGATAATTTCTATATAGCCGTCACTGACCGCAATTTTCATTTCCTTTTTTGTGGTAATTATTTTTCCAATGGTTTCGGCATGCGTTTGGGCTATAAATTTAGCTTCATATATTTTAACGTTCCATTCCTGACCGTTGTCGCTAAAGAAACTCCAGGCGGCCGGATAGGGAGATAGTCCGCGTATCTGGTTGTGGATTTCTTTTCCCGGACGGTTCCAGTCAATCTTGCAGTTGTCTTTATTAAGTTTGTATGCCGTTTTTATTTCAGCAGAGTCTACCTGTAAGGTTGTTTCTGCTTTTCCGTTTTGGATTAGTTCTAAGGTTTCGGCAACAGCCTGGCTTCCCAGATGCATTAAGGTATCGTGCAGTTGTCCTGCATTTTCGTCCGAAGTGATGGCAACTTCTTTGCTCAATATCATCGCGCCGGTATCTATTTTGTCGTCAATAAAAAAGGTAGTGACGCCGGTTTTGGTTTCGCCGTTTATAATGGCCCAGTTGATAGGAGCGGCACCCCGATAATTTGGAAGTAAGGAAGCGTGCAGATTAAACGTGCCAAATTTAGGCATGTCCCAAACCACTTTTGGCAACATACGGAAAGCTACTACTACCTGAAGATTGGCATTTAAATCTTTTAGCTCTGCTAAAAAAGCTTCCTCTTTAAGATTGGTTGGTTGCAGTAATTTCAGGTTTTTTTCTAAGGCATATTCTTTTACGGCCGAGTATTTGATTTTCTGGCCACGACCCGCCGGCTTGTCTGGAGCAGTAATTACTCCAACGACTTCAAAATTAGTATTCAAAATGGTGTCCAGTATGCCTACGGCAAATTCCGGAGTTCCCATAAAAACGATGCGTAACTTTTCCATTCTATTTTAAAGTGTATTTGTTGTTGGGCAACAATTCTATTTTGTTTGTTTCTAAAAGCTGTCTCAATGCAAAGATAAGTGCCTCATCCGGAAATTTGGAATGAAACTGAATTTCTCTCGAACTCATTGGGGCCGTTTTTAATAAATGCAGTATTTTTTCGCCGGCAGTAACCGGAATTGCAATTTTGTTTTTTTGAATACAATAGGAGCAGACACCGCAATCTTTACTGTCTTTTTCTCCAAAATAACTCAGGAGTTGTCTGCTTTTGCAGGTTGTATTGTTGGTGGCATATTCCAAAACCGCTTCAAATTGCTCTTTTTTCAGGCTGTTTTGTTCTTCCAGGTATTTTGAGACCCGGTTGATGGTCCGGTCATCTTCACGTATTTCATTAAAGGTAACGGTAGAATCGTTATTTTTTGCATGATATTCTATAATTTGCCTTTCCTGCAGCTTTAGCAGCACGGCCATTACCTGCGTTTCTTTAGCACCTGATTTTTTTGCAACCAACGGAATATTGATGGCGGTGACAATTTCATAAATGCCGGGATAGGTACGTAACAAGGTCAGGATTATTTCTTCATCCTGTGGGTTAAGGCTCATGTACCTGATTACTTCTTTGGATTCGATAACAAACCGTACGGTTACTTTTTCTGAAAATTCCTGCGAAAGGGAAATGATTCCCTGTCGGTCTAAAAACTGAAGGCTGTTAAATGTCTTTAATGCAGGAAAGCCATATTGGACACAAAACTGGTTGATATTGAAAGAAAACTGTTCATAGATTCCTTCTCCGTAGGCAATCTGGAAAAAATTACAGAGTTTGACATACATTTCTTTTAGGAACTTTTTGTCGGGAAGGCTGTTCAGTATTTGGTTTTCGGAATATTGAATGTCAGAAGGACTGTTCAGTAAAACGGCAAAAGCCTTTTCTCCGTTTCGTCCGGCACGTCCGGCTTCCTGATAATAGTTTTCCAGATTTTCCGGTAATTGTATATGGATGACTGTTTTTACGTTTGCCTTGTCTATTCCCATACCAAAAGCATTGGTCGCTACGATGACCTGAACCTTTTCTTCCATCCACAGTTTCATGTTTTTTTCTTTTTCGGTGATATGGAGTCCGCCGTGATAATAAGTAGCTTTTATGCCTAAGGATTCCAGTTGTGAAGCCGTATCAAGGCAGCCTTTTCTGTTTCGGACGTAAATAATGGATGGTTGTGGATGTTTTTTTACGATTTGCTCTATCCGGTAAAGTTTGTCTTCGGCCTCAAAAACCATATAGGCAAGGTTTTCCCTTACAAATGATTTTTGAAAAATAGCCGGATTTTCCATGCCAAGCTGGGCAATGACATCTTTTTTTACACGCTCCGTAGCAGTGGCGGTTAATGCCAGAAAAGGAATTTTTGGGAAATGGGTCTTAAGGGAAGCAATTTTTAAATAAGCCGGACGGAAATCATGTCCCCATTGCGAAACGCAATGTGCTTCATCAATAGCAATGAGATTTATGGGAAGGTTTTTGAGACGTTCGACAATCCAGTCGGCTTGTAATCTTTCCGGCGACAGGTATAAAAATTTATAATTGCCAAATTGGCAATTGTCCAAGAGGTCGCTGATTTCATCGGTAGAAATGCCTCCTGTGAGTGCAATCGCCTTAATGCCTCTTTTCTGAAGATTGGCAGTCTGGTCTTTCATCAATGCAATCAGAGGTGAAACTACGAGGCAGATACCGTTTTGCATTAGGGCAGGAACCTGAAAACAGATAGATTTTCCGCCGCCTGTTGGCATCAGGGCAAAAGTATCCTGTCCGTCTAAGACAGAGGCTATAATCTCGGCTTGCGGAGTTCGGAATGAATCGTATTTCCAGTATTTTTGGAGAATCGATAACGCTTCTTGCATGTTTCTAGTTCGAAAGATGCCCTAATATAAAAAGAATTCTGTTATCAACCGTGTCTTTTGGAACTTCAATCAACGAATAGCCGTAACTTTCGTAAGTTTCTTTAAGGTGCTTGTAGATTAGGGTTGCCTGTTCGTAATTTTCATAGCGTGCTTCATCACATTCGTAAATGTCTTCCCAGGGTGGCAATATGAAGATTTTAGTGTATTTGTGTTCGCGGCAGGCTTCGTCAAAGAAAGCCGGATAAGCATCGCCTATGTAGTGCATATAGGCTAAAACGTCAGGAATACCGCGGTCAATAAAAACTACAGGACTTTCCTCTTTCAGGGCATCATGGTATTGTTTTTTTCTTCCTTCCAGAAGCAATTCGCTGAAAAGCAGCGGATTTTCAAGAAACAATTGTTCGATTCCCTGTTTTTTTGCTTCCATTGTTACTTCCCGTGAAATTTCAGGGTAACAGCAGTGTCCGCGTTCAAGCAGTCCATCAAT
>OGQD01000569.1_pt1 | contig 27163 bp, 21 predicted proteins | sample 1553091 | NCBI WGS metagenome assembly OGQD01 (sample SAMEA2580290, study PRJEB22360) | human gut metagenome | biome: human gut; feature: human-associated habitat; material: faeces | place: Denmark | collected 2008/2010
TTCTACCCAACAATTCTCTGAGTGTGATGATTTTATTGGAGGTTTTCATTAATAGAAGTTCAGCCAATTCTTTTTCAGGATCGTTTAATTCAGAATTGTCTTTTTCTTTAAGTGTTTTTGTTTTTTCAGTGTCTAAATAATAAATTTCTTCGCCCAGCAGATTGTTTTCCTGCTTCATCACATATTTTTCCCGAATGATAAATTCTTTGAGTGCTGTATATTTTTTATTTTTAAACTGATTAAAATCTAAAGCGATCTGCATAGATTTAACGTTTTCGCTTCTGCCGATTTTACCGGTTATCACATCGTTAATAAATTCATTTCTTATGCTGTATTTTTCCGTGTCATTTCTTATCTGAAATTCATTTTTATCGATGAAATAGATGTCTTCCTCCGGAAAAAATGCCTTCAATTCATTAATTAAAATATGTTCTTCTTTTAAGTCTGAAAGCAGCGTCTGTAAGTAGGCTTCGGATTCAAAATTCTGAGAAAAATCGATGGCTAAATTTTGGGTCATCCGTTTTTTTAAGGGCGGATTTGCAGGAGATAAAGGTTCTTTTTTATTCTTTTTTTCCAGTTCGATCCACGACCACTGATAGCGATTATCTTTAGCAATGGATAGCTGAAGGTTTTCTTTGGGCGTTAAAACAGGCGCTGTTAATAACGTAAGTTCAATTCTTCTCAAAGCATCTTTAATGGCATTGTACGGCAGTCTTATGCGCTTTTCAGGTAAAATTCCTGTTTTAATATTCAGGTTTCCTTTAGGATGAATCAGAAGATATCTTTGGCAGGCATTCAGCGTATCATTCAGAGCCAGAAAGCTTTCTTTGTCCTGATTTTTATAGCTTATTGAAGAGCTGTACATTGTTTTACCTTCAATTTCGTTCCATTTTTCTCTTCCGTCGATTGGGTTTTCTTTCAGAAAATCTTTCAGAGAATAGTAAAAACGGCTTATTTTCTTTTCTGCATCATTATTAAAATAAATTTTGCTTTCCAAAGCTTTCAAACCTAGTTTTTCGTTCTGTTCTTTATTTTCCAGATGATAGTGCCAGTAAGCCAGAACGCCGTCGTTATACTGATTTAAATCTCCAATGGACATCGGGATTTTCACTTTATCATATTTTCTCTGGCTGTTGTAGGTATTGATCGTGATGTTTTCTGAATAACTGATGTCATGCAATGCTTCTCCTCTGGTGAATAAATTGATGTTCACTAAAGTAATCGCAACAGGTACGGAAGAAATGGTTTCCAACAGAGACGGATTGGCATAATCTTCGGGTGAAATATGCTCCATTGTTCTCTGCAGTTCTTTTATAAACTGATCTTTTTTGTTGGTTTTGCCAATTCTTTCAATAATCCAGTGAATAATTCTTCTGAGATGAGGATTTCTAACAACTGTTGTATAGTTTGTATTCTCCTGAGCTAAACCGGCATCAAAAGGGGAAGATTCCCACGCTCCTTCTGTGTCTATTGCCCCTAAATGTTTTCCGTGTGCATCAAAAAATTCTATCCGCTGATTAAGATACACCGGAACCATCCATCCGAGTACAGGAGATTTTTTCCCTTCTGTTGCTGTTCTGGTAAATCTTGTGCTTACGGCAGAAGGCTGAAGATATCTTGGCGGCAGTACAACCCAGTTATCTTTATTTTCGATTTTCTGCACATGGGTGGTAATTATTTTTTCCGGCTCGATGATTTTGTTTCTTCCAAAAGAATCTACAATTCTCAGTCTGCTCATTTTAAAGGCTCCGTTTCTGAACGGATTGAATATGGATAATCTGTTTGGCGTTAAAAGATCAAGGCTGTTTCCATATTCTTTGCATAAATCTTCTATGCTTTTTGCCATCTCTTTATGATCTGTAAATCCGTTGGGAATGAGGGGTAAGACGGACAAGCCATTGCTTCTCTGAAGCATTAAATTATTGAAATCTGAAAGGGTAAGTTCAAACAAGGAAGTTTCCTCCAGTTTCTGAAGAAATATTTTTATTTTTTCTATTAATTCTGCGTTGTCTTTTTCATCAATACGAAGAAGATTTTTGCCTAATTTTTCTTTTACATATTCTTTAACCTCATCGCTTACAAAAGAATGCCCGTAGTAGATATTAGGATTCGGCATATACGCAATATCATGTAAAGGATAGGCTTTTATTAAGTCTGCATTAAGCTCATCCAAAATGTAGGAGTCCTGTAAAAAATTTTCTGTAAAATTAGTATCGGAAGCCAGATAATGGCCTTCTTTTTTAGGCAGAAATAAACTTTCCCATTCTACTTTATAGGTATGCCACTGATTGGTCTTGATTTCCTGAGAATTGACCACATTCAGCACATTTTGACGGTTTTCTTTCTTTTCCGGCTTGAATAAAGGTACCGACTGTATTTCTTCCGGAGCAGACGGATTGCTGAAAAGATTGAAAATGCTGTTTTTTTTAGGAGACGAAATAATAACGCTTGGCGGCAGCGGTTCGTAATAATCGGTTCTGCTTTTTTTGGACAGAATCATTCTTGTTTTATACCGCTGATGCAGGAGCTTCTGAAGTTCTTTTTCATTTATAATCTCTTCGGTCTGTTTTGCTTTTAGTAGAAATTTAATGAGGGCATAATCGCGGTATCTTGTGTAATGTTCTGATATTTTTTCGGAAAATAAATCTTTTGCATTAAGAGCTTTGTCTTTTGTATTTCTCAGCTTATCTTTTAAGATGCTGATCTGTGAAATTAACAGTTTCAGATCTTCTTTAAGCTTATTGATGTTTTTATCTTTGCTTAAAAATAAAGCGTTTAAATACGTAGACCAGTGCAGATACAGACTTTCAATTTTAGCCTGTAATCTGAAGGTATCCAGCTCATAGCTGTTTTGTATTTTGTTGAGATTTTCCAGCTCATCTTCCAAAGCTTCGGTATAAGAAATCTTGAGGAAATCCGGTAAAGAAACGCCTTCCCAAACCGCAAGAATTTTATCGGATTTTGCAGACTCATCAAAGGTTTTAAGCTTATCTTTTATCTTTTCATACTGTAAAGCCACATTTCCGCTGAACTCAAAATCCAAAAGACTGCTGTCTACATCATATTCCTGAACAGCATCCTCCTGATCAGAAATAACAATATTCAGAACATATTTTGTTGTTCCGGATGTTTTATTAAACTGTTGCTCGTGCTGTTTATTCCTCAGTCTGGAAATCCAGTCCAGATTCAGCTCCTTCAGTTCATCAAAATTAATGATTGAAGCAATCTGTTCTTCCTGTTTCTGAAGATCCTGCCTGGAAAGATCAGGGTTATTGGTATTGATGATTAATGCAGAAAGTGTCTCGGGCAAAGTATTGGCAATAGCAACATCAAAGGATTCTTCATTTTCTGTGGCTTCTCCTGATTTTAACTGAAAATTACCTGCAACGATATATTCATCGGCTGCGTTTTGTCCGTAATGATCTACCCATCCGATAACCTGATATATTTCGTTTTCTGTTCCGTCTTCATCATAAAATCCAAATACACTTCTGCAATTGGGATAATGAATATCGAATGAAAAGCTTCCCCATCCCAAAGCACTGAGATTTTTTAAATAATTCGCCTGAGCGTTGGTCTGATAGATCCAGTCGTTCAGTTTATATTTTCTTCCCACATATGCAAACTGAAAAGTATCTGTTGCTTCTTCCGCGTAGGTACAGGTATTGTTTTTATTCAGTTTAGGATCGTTAATGTTCCATATATAATCGCTTTCCACAATCCATTCCTCACCATCACGCTGTCTTTTTATATACCAACGATTGGGAGCTTTTGGCAGATTTCCTTTATCATTAAATTTTTTAAAGAATGAAGGAAGAATAAAATGAAGATGAACTCCCTTATCCAGATAAATGGAATTATCCCATGAAAAAGGTCTTGGAATAATCGAGTTTGTTTCGAGGGGAACATTGGGATTTTCAAAGACATGACGCTCTGTATTCATCCAAGGAACATTTTCAAAACGGATATCCTGACCAATTACCTGTTCGGGCGAATTGAGATACAAAGCATTTATCCGGAAAGGAAGTATATTGGACATAATTACTTAGCAGAGTCTTCTAACTGTTTAAAGATATCATCCGTAGATCCCAAAGTCATCATTTTCTTCACGACGTTGCGGTCTGTATTCCAGATAGAAAAATTAACTGAATTGATGGACATAGTTTCAAATTCTGCAAAGAACGCCTTACTATCTATACTTATGGACAGTGCATATTCCCATTTTGCTTTTTTGTCACCATTTAGCTTAGTTCCGCTTTCATCGCATTCTTCCATTACAGGTGGTTTGCTTGAATCTGCTTCTGTATTAATATAATATGCCTTTTTATATAAATAGGCAGTTTTCAGATAAAAATGAATTTTATTGATGTCGAATTTATTATCCGAACTATTCTGTTTTAGCTGATCTGTAACCTGTTGTGTAGCGGCGTTAGAATCACTTCCAAATATTTTATCAAAATCATTTTTTAAATCCTTGAAAGTTACAAAATCATCCGATGAAACTTTTGTAGGAACAAGAAGATATTCTTTCGTTGTAATTTTTTTTGTATCAACATCTTGTTCCGTACTTTGAACAACTAAGGCTAAATCTCTTTTTAAAAAAGTCAGGGATATTCCCAATTGAAATTGACTCATGATATAATTTTTTAAAATTCCTACTCGTGTGGCTTTTCAGAATACGCCCCGTTTTGTAATGGTTTCTGGTCTCCATGATTATTGTTTTATTTTTACGCCTGATTCAGAATCGGGTTATGTAAATTTAATAAAAGATTACACTCGGCATCATTTTCTCTATCATAAATTTCTGATTTTTAAATCATTAATAAATAGTGAGCGTTTTTTATTCATCATCTCCGTCATTTGTCGCGTTTAGTAACCAAAATTATAGGAAAATAATCCTATTCATTTCAGTATAAATACTGGTTTTACTTCTAAAACAATGTTGCTTTAAAGGAAATATTGGTACATAAAAAAATCACGTCACTTTATGAAGCGACGTGATGGTATAAAATTGATAAATTTCTGAACACTGTTCTATTTGGAAAAGAATTACATCAACCTGTCAAAATGAATAGGGAGATCATAAATTCTCTTTCCGGTTGCATGAAAGATGGCATTGGTAATGGCAGGAGGCATTCCTACTCCACCGATTTCGCCTACTCCTTTTACTCCCAAATCATTTACAAATGAATCATTTTCTTCCACAAATACCACTTCCAGATCGTGAATATCTGCATGAACAGGAATATGATATTCACCCAGATTGGCATTCATATATTTTCCCAATTCATGATCGAGTATGGTTTCTTCATGTAAAGCTTTGCTGATTCCCCAGATCATGCCTCCCAAAACCTGACTTTCTGCTGTTTTAGGATTGATAATTTTCCCTGCTGCAACGGCTGTAACCGCTCTTTTTACTTCAATGATTCCCAACTCTTCATCCACTTCTACCTCAACGAAAACCGCACTGTGAACAGCTCTGGCTTTTTTTCCGTATTTTAAAGGATTAGGCATTGCAGAATTTGTGGTTCGAATTGCTTCTCCGCCATTTTTTTTGAAAATTTCTTTGACATCCAACTGTATTTCAGGCTGATCTTTTACGGTGATAAAACCATTTTTGAATATAACGTCTTTAAAATTTACATTTTTTAAAACGGAATCTTTCAAATCTTTAGCTTTTTCGAAAAGTTTCTTATTTAAAGCCTGACAGGCATTCTGTACCGCAGGTCCCACTGTTGCCGTAGTAAACGACCCTCCCTGAATCGGAGCAAACGGCATCTTACTGTCTGCATACGAAAACGTAATATCTTCCATGGAAAGTCCCAGTTCATCTGCCGCAATCTGCGTCATGATCGTCTTCGTTCCGGTTCCGATGTCGGTCACGGCACTTTTTATTTCAACTTTTCCATCCGGTGTCATAATCGCTTCCGCACGTCCTAAAATCCGATTGGCATCCCAAATTCCGGTAGCCATTCCATAGCCGACCAGCTTATTTCCGCGCTTCATGCTTCGGGGTTCAGGATTTCTCTTATTCCAGCCAAATTTTTCTGCTCCTTCCAGATAACATTTTCTGAGTTCCTTGCTCGAATATTCCTTATCACTGCTTTTATCAATTTCTGAATAATTGATAAGCCTTAATTCCAGCGGATCTATATTTAATTGATAGGCAATTTCATCCATTGTTACTTCCACAGCGTGCATTCCGGTACTTCCGCCGGGTGCTCTCATATCAAGCGGGCTGTAAACGTCTAACGGAACAATTTCATGTTCCAGCAAGGTATTTTCTGCGGGGTACAGCATATTTGCCCAGTTCACCACAATTTCCACATAATCTTCAAACCGCGAAGTTTCCCCAGTCGCTTTATGATAAATTGCATTGACTTTACCTTCTTTATCCGCACCGAATTTTGTATGCTGCAACGTCGGAGGTCTGTGTCCGATCATATACATCTGCGCACGATCCAAAGTGACGCGAACATTACGTTTTAAAGCCAGCGAAGCCATTACCGCCATAAAAAGCTGCTGCTGCGGACGAAGCCCCGAACCAAAACCACCGCCTACAAAAGGTGAAATGACCTGTACATTTTTCATTTTAAGCCCAAAAACATTCGCAACATACATTTGGGAATTAATCGTTCCCTGTGTTTTATCGTAAATAGTGAGTTTGTCTTTTCCTTCGTAGATCACGGTGGAAGCATACATTTCCATAGGATTGTGATGCTCGGTTCCATGACTGAAATGGCTGTCGGTTTTTACCAACGAATTTTCATATTCTTTTTCAAAATTACCGGTAGGCTTTGGCGGAGGTGGTTTCAGTAATGAAGCCAGTCCTTTTTTCGGATCTCTGGCTTTTTCAAGATTTTTCTTCAAATCCGTTTCAAAATTTTCGTCTTCTTCATAAACCACTTTTATTTTTGCTGCCGCATAACGTGCCATTTCAAATTTTTCTGCAACCACCAAAGCAATCGGTTGTCCGTTATATCGGATTATATTATCTTTAAGAGGTTTAAAAACAGTTCCGGGAGGCGCATCCATATCGGCATACTGAAAATCAAACCAGGCAGTTGAAGGTTTATTTTCATGGGTGAACACCTCAATAACTCCTTCTAATTTTTTTATTTCTGATGTATCGATGGTCTTGATTTTACCTTTTGTAATCGAACTGTTCACAATGTACCCATACAATAAGTCCGGAGCATCATATTCTGCTGCATATTTTGCTTGACCTGTTACTTTCAGATGACCTTCCAGACGATTTATTGATTGTCCGACAGACGGTGTATTTTTCATAAAATTTTCTTTAGCATTCATAATAATTTATAAAGAAGGTTTAGCACCCGGTCTCTGAGACGTCGGATCAAGAGCCATCATACAGTTTCTGACGATTGCTTTTTTGGCGAGATTAATTTTAAAACTGTTATGCTCAAAACCTACGGCTCCTTCCAAAATAATGTCAGCCGCAGCCGCAAAGTTTTCCGGATTCGCTTCTTGACCTGCTAAAAAATCTTCAGCTTCTTTTACACGCCACGGTTTGTGCGAAACACCTCCCAAAGCAATTCTTGCTTCTTTAATTATTCCGTTTTCCAGTTCAAGACCAGTAGCAACGGAAACTAATGCAAACGAATAAGAACTTCGGTCTCTTAATTTCAGGTAAGAATAATTTTTTGAAAATCCTTTTTCGGGCAGTTCAATTCCTGTGATAATTTCTCCTTTTTTCAGGTTATTATCAATCTCCGGAGTATCTTCCGGAAGTCTGTGAAAATCTGAAAATTTCAATGTCCGATCTCCATCCGTTCCCGATATATGAACGACTGCCCCCAAAGCTGCCAGAGCAACACACATATCTGAAGGAAAAACAGCAATACAGTTTTCGCTGTGTCCTAAAATTGCGTGAATTCGGTTGTACCCTTTCATCGCAGAACATCCGGAACCAGGGTTTCTTTTATTGCAGGGAGTGTGAATATCATAAAAATAATAACATCGGGTTCGCTGTAATAAATTTCCGCCATTGGTCGCCATATTTCTGATCTGTGCCGAAGCTCCCGCCAAAATAGCTTTAGAAAGAATCGGATATTTTTCTTCAATAATTGGATGATAGGCTGTATCTGCATTCGTCATTAAAGCACCAATACGAATTCCTCCGTTATCAGATTCAGTAATATCAGCTATTCCGTCAATGGGATTAATATCGATTAAAGTGTCTGCCTCGGTAACAAAATATTTCATCAGATCGATGATATTGGTACCTCCGGCAATGATTTTATTTTCTTCATTTGCATAAGTCAATGAAACCGCTTCATCAACGCTATTGGCTTTTGTGTAGGAAAAATTATTCATAAAGACCTTGTTTTACTACTATTACAGCGTTAATAATTCCTCTGTTGGCACCACACCGGCAAAGATTTCCGCTCATCAGTTCCTGAATTTCCTCCCGCGTATTTGCCTTATTTTCATTCAGCAGTCCTATGGCACTACAAATTTGTCCCGGAGTACAGTATCCGCACTGGAAAGCATCATGTTCAATAAAAGCTTTCTGAACGGGATGCAGGTTTTCACCGTCGGCAATCCCTTCTATGGTCGTAATTTCAGCATCATTTTTCATAACGCAGAGACTGAGGCAGCTCAAAACTCTTTTGCCGTCAATCAGAACCGTACATGCGCCGCACTGCCCATGATCACATCCTTTTTTTGTTCCGGTAAAATGCAGATTTTCTCGAAGAGCATCAAGAAGTGATACCCATGGAAGTACATCCAGATGATGTTCCTTTCCATTTATTTTTAATGTAACAGATTGTTTTCCAGTGTTCGCCATAAATCGGTAGTTTGGTTATGGGTAGTGATACAAAAAAAGAACCGTTATTATTGAAAATATCCTTTCCGTGGTATATTAAAGCCTGAAATTGATTTAAATATATTCAATCTAAATAAGGAAAACAGATCATGAAAGGATAAAAAAATATTCTGTACCGTTCAGATACAGAATATTGATATGATTCTAAAATAGAAAACAGCAGTCTATTTGTGTGACAATGCCATTAAAATTTTATCGGGAGTAATCGGCAAATCTCTCATTCGTATACCAATGGCATTATAAATTGCATTGGCTATCGCAGGTGCTGTACCAATAATTCCTACTTCTCCGAGACCTTTCGCGCCGGAAGGGTTAATATTCGGATCGGGTTTATGAATAAAGTCGACTTCAATAATCGGAGCATCCGCATTAACGGCAAAATGATATCCTGCAAGATCATTACCGATTAACGTTCCTAATTTTGCATCGATCTGGTTTTCTTCCATCAGCGTCATTCCGATCCCGCCAACTGCGGCTCCCGACATCTGATTGGCTGCTGCCTGACTGTTGATAATCTTTCCTCCGTCTGCCACGACTGCCAGTTTTTCAATTTTAACTTTTCCGGTTCGCTTATTAACGCGGACTTTGCAAAAATGTGCCGCTGATGAACAGAAGGCAAATTTCTCACGCTCGCTTCCCGGTTTTGAAGCTACTTCAAGACGAATTTCAGCCAGATTATTCTTTTCGAACAGTTCTTCATAAGAAACAGAAACAGTTGAATTATTTTTTAAACTGATGCTTTTATCTGAAAGAAGAATATTTTCCAGAGCAGCTCCTTTAAAGCTTCCATTAACTAAGGATGCATATTCCGCCAGTTTTTGTTTCAACTGATTGCTTGCATCGTACACCGCACCACTTACCGATGAAAGCCCCGTACTTCCACCCTGACTTGGCGCAGGAGGAAGCGCAGAATTTCCCAATTCTATATTGATTTTATTTTTTGAAATTCCGGTAATTTCGTGGGCAATGTTCTGCATTCCGGTTCCGGTTCCCGTCCCGATGTCTGTCATCGCGGTCTGTACAATGAGACTTCCGTCTTTGCTCATGATAATTGCTGCTTTGGCTTCTGCTCTTCCTGCATTCCACATTCCGACAGCCATTCCGTAGCCGATGTACCAGTCTCCTTCAATTACCGTTGCGGGCGTTGATTTTCTTGCGTTCCATCCGATCATTTTAGCACCTTTGTTTATACATTCATCCAGAAAATGAGTAGACCACGGCAAATTTGAATCGGGATGTTTTTCAAGTGAAATATTCTTTAACCTCAACGCTACAGGATCCATTTTCAGTTGGTAGGACAGTTCATCAATAGCGGATTCCAAAGCGAAAACTCCGGTACAGTCTCCCGGACCGCGCATCCACGTTGGTGTGCTTAAATTTAACGGAACATTAACTGCTTCCGTTTTTAAATTGGGAAACTTGTAAATTAATCTTGTCACGCGGGTAATACCGTCGTTAAAATTTTCATAGACTGAAGTTTCATTCTTTGCCTGATGTAAAATTCCTGAAAGATTTCCCGACGGATCTGATGCCAATTTTATTCTCTGCCATGAAGCCGGTCTATAACCTGTTGCCGCAAACATCTGTGGTCTTGTAAGCATCAGTTTTACAGGACGTCCAACCTGTTTTGCTCCCATTACTGAAGCTAAAACATGAGGCCAGACTCTTAATCCTGATCCGAAACCGCCGCCTACAAATTCACTGAACACCTCAATGTTTTTTTCAGGAAGTGCAAATAATTTAGCAAATGTTTTCTGAACATTATTTACCCCCTGGTTTTTGTCATAAAGCCTCAACGTATCATTGCCTGTCCAATGAGCAATCGTGGCGTGCATTTCCATGGGATTATGCACATCTGCCTTAATATTATACTGCTGATCTACCGTGAATGGTAGATTCTGCCAACTGTCAAAATTTCCTCTTTCTTTTCCCTCCGCTTTTAAAGCAACTGTTTCTTTCTCAGAATCAAAATCAACTGCAAAACTGTCTTTCTGATATTCAGCCTCCACTAATGATGCGGCAAAAGTTGCGTCTTCCAGTGTTTCTGCAATCACCATCGCAACAGGCTGTCCTTTGAAAAATATTTTATCCGTATGAAAAATCGGCAAGCCAAATTTTGCTTCTTTGATCTTTTCTTCAGTTGCCATACCAGGAACCGAAGGTTTGTGAAGATGGGTAATGATATCAATAACGCCTTCCACTTCTTTGGCTTTATCAACCGAGATCGACTGTATTTTTCCGGAAGGAACCGTACTGTTGACCAACACGGCGTAGCACATATTTTTAACTTCGTATTCAGCAGCGTATTTACCGCTTCCGGTAACTTTTTCCACTCCTTCAACACGTCCTTCGGGTCTTTTGGATCTGATGTTCAGTAATTCGAGTAATCCCATAATTGTTACTTTTTAATATATCCCGATCTTATTGATTTACACAATTTTGTAATGCTGTAACGATAGCTCCCTGAAGCATTGGTATTTTGTAACCGTTCTCAGACAAGGGTTTCAGATCTTTGGTTGCCAGTTTCGCAGCTTCTTCAAAGATTTCTACCGTAGCTTTTTTCCCGTTCAGAAATTTTTCTGCCTCCAACCATCTCCAGGGTTTATGCGCCACACCTCCTGAAGCTAAGCGGGCATCTTTTATTCTTTTCCCATCCAAATCCAGTGCTGCTGCAACCGAAACCAATGCAAAAGCGTATGAAGTCCTGTCTCTTACTTTTACATAGGCAGAATGTTTCCCGAAAGTATTATCTGGAATTTCTATATTGGTTATTATGGCATCCTGTGGTAAATTATTATCCAGCCAGGGCGTATTTTCCGGCAGTTTATGAAAGTCTTTAAATGGTATTTTAATTTCTTTCTGATCTTTTGTCTGAGCGGTAACGGTGGCATCCAATGCAGCCAGAGCCACACAAAAATCTGAAGGATGAACCGCAACACACTGATTATTATATCCCGCAACGGCACTCATTCGGTTGGCACCATCAATTGCACTGCAACCGCTGTTGGGTTTTCTTTTATTGCATGGCGTTGTAACATCGTAAAAATAAGGACATCTGGTTCGCTGCAACAGATTTCCTGCTGAACTTGCCATATTTCTGATCTGTGGTGAAGCACCTGCCAAAATAGCTTTTGAAATGAGAGGAAATTTTTCAGTCACATCTTTACTGTTTGCAACTTTGGTATTACTTGCCATTGCACCAATCTGCAATTTGTTATTCTGATGAATTACCGCATCGGATAATGCCGTGGTAACATCAATCAGCTTCTCCGGCTGGGCAATGTTTTTCTTCATCAGATCTACCAGATTCGTTCCGCCTGCAATATACTGACTGACTGCTGATTTCATGGCTGAAGCTTCAGCAGCAGATTTTACTTTTTCAAAATTAAATGGTCTCATTGGGCTGCAACTTTTTGAATGGACTGAACAATACCGTTATACGCTCCGCAACGGCAAAGATTACCGCTCATATATTCTTTAATTTCTTCTACAGAACCTGTATGACCTTCATTAACGCAGGCAACAGCAGACATAATCTGTCCCGGCGTGCAATATCCGCACTGGAAACCGTCACATTCTATAAATGCCTTCTGCATCGGATGAAGCTCATCTCCGTTTGCCAGACCTTCAATGGTTGTGATCTCTTTTCCCTGAGCCATTGCCGCCAAAGTAAGGCAACTCAGTGCTCTCTTCCCATTGATGTGGATGGTACAGGCGCCACATTGTCCGTGGTCACAGCCTTTTTTAGATCCGGTAAGATTAAGCTGTTCCCTGAACAGATCTAATAAGGTAGTTCTCGTATCCACATAAAGGGTATGACTTTTTTTATTGATGGAAAGCGTAAGTCTGGATACGTTCTTCTTGGGAACAAGATACTGTTTCACATCCTGATAAAATGCTTTTACCGAAGACGGAATAGCCATAAAACCAGCCAGTAATCCTGAAACTTTGAGGAAGTTCCTCCTGCTGTATTGTCCTTTTAATTCCATAAGTTATTTTTTAATCAATATAATTGTATACGGATAGGTTTTAACAAATATCATCAATTAAAATAAGAAATTGATGATATACATTACAGTTTTATATACCAATATTACAGTTTTTGAGTGTAGCCCGAAAAAAAACAGATAATATTTATGTAAATTTGAATATATAATAACTTTTTAATGATTTTATCTCAACAAAAATCATACATAAGTTGAAAAAACAATGAGTAATCCATAAAAATGTTTTCGGATGAAAGAGATCAATGATATTGTAAAAGCATATAAAAAGGCGCATTTAAATGGGTTAAAGGCTGCTTTGGCAACGGTGGTAAAGGTAGAAGGTTCTTCATACAGACAGGCAGGAGCGAGAATGCTGGTTACAGAAGACGGACAGCTTACAGGCGCCATCAGTGGAGGATGTTTAGAAGGTGATGCTTTGAGAAAAGCGCTGCTTGCCATTCATCAGAAAAACAATAAGCTCATTACGTATGATACCAGTAATCCGGATGATCTGGAATTTGGCGTTCAGTTGGGATGTAACGGAATCGTACATATTCTTTTTGAATATATTGATGAAAATTCTACTAAAAATCCAATCTCCCTTTTAGAGAAAACAACGGAAAAAAGAGATGAATCTGTTATTATCACCATATTTTCACTGGAAAAAAGAAATAAACAGACCGGAACTGTCGGATTGATAAAAAAGGAAAATACAATAATATCGGACTCAGGTTGTATTTCAGAAAGTGAACTGAATCGTTTTTCTTCAGAAGTTTTAGAAAAAAAACAAAATATCCTCACTCAGATTTCGTCAAATGAAATTCTACTGCAATATGTTCCGCCACAGACCACCCTGATTATTGCAGGAGCAGGAAATGACGTTAAACCTTTGGTAGAAACGGCTTCCATTTTAGGCTGGAAAACAGTAATTGCAGACGGAAGAGCTACACACGCCCTGAAAAAGAGATTTCCTCTTGCGGATGAGGTATTGCTCGCAACACCCGAAGAAATCATGAAGACCATAGAAGTTGATGAAGCAACGGTTTTTGTGATGATGACGCACAATTATAATTATGATCTCGCTCTGCTGAGGCTCATCATCCATCAACCTGTACAATATATAGGATTATTGGGACCGAAAACCAGATTCAACAGAATGATGGATGATCTTAAAAATTCAGGAATTACGGTCGGCGAAAAAGAATTAAATAAACTTTTTGGTCCGGTTGGAATAGATATTGGTGCAGAGACTTCGGAAGAAATTGCCATTTCCGTAATTGCAGAGATCAAAGCGGTCTTAAGCGGAAAAAAAGGTTCCTCATTAAGGGATAAACCAGAAAAAATGCATACTGATATTCTCAGTATATAAGGAAATTATGATAACAGATCAATTCGGAAGAATCCATAATTATCTTCGGATATCTTTAACGGACAATTGCAACCTTCGCTGCTTTTACTGTATGCCGGAAGAAAATTATGATTTCACACCGCATGCTAAACTGATGCAGGCGGATGAAATTGATACCATCGCAAAAATATTCGTTAAGCACGGCGTTACTAAAATCAGACTTACCGGAGGTGAGCCGTTCGTGAGAAAAGATGCTTCAAAGATCATCAGAAATCTGGGAAAACTTCCTGTACAATTGACGTGTACTACCAACGGAATTCGAATTGATGATATGCTTCCCGAAATTATTCAGTCAGATTTTCAGAGCATCAACATCAGCCTTGATACTTTACAGAAGGAAAGATTCCTGAAGATTACCCGCCGCGATTATTTTGACCGCGTCCTCAGAAATATTTATCTTTTACTACAACATAACATCAAAACCAAGATTAATGTTGTTGCCATGAAAGATATTAATGATGATGAAATTTCAGATTTTATCGCTTTTACAAAAGATCATCCTGTAGAAGTGCGGTTTATCGAGTTTATGCCTTTCAGCGGAAACAGATGGAGCAGCAATCAGGTCATGACACAAAAAGACATTCTGGATATCATCAGGGAAAAATATGATTTTAATCCGCTTCCTGTCGGTTTTCATGACACGGCAAAGCCATACAGTATTGATGGGCATAAAGGAAGTTTTTCGATTATAAGCACGATGAGCGAACCGTTTTGCAGCGGCTGCAACAGAATCAGGCTTACCGCAGACGGAAAATTAAAGAACTGCCTGTTTTCAAAAAAAGAAACCGATCTTCTTACGCCTTTACGAAACGGTGAAGATATTTTACCGATTATAGAATCTGCGATCTGGTCTAAAGCAAAAACGCAGGGCGGACAACTGAATGAACAATTTGAAAAAATAAACACATCAATCATTCAGAACAGAAGTATGATCAATATTGGCGGATGATGAAAAATACAGGAATTATATTACTGGCAGCCGGAAATTCTTCCAGAATGGGATCTCCGAAACAGCTTTTGGTGTATCAGGGAAAAACATTTTTAGAAAGAATAACTGATACTGCTTTAGAAGTATTTGATCCGAATCAAATCGTTTTGGTTCTCGGAGCCCGTCATCATGAAATATCTTCTGTCATTAAAAATAAAAATATACACATCGTTATCAATGAAAACTGGGAATCAGGAATGGCTTCCTCCATACAATCAGGAATGAAAACACTGTCCGTTCTGTTTCCGGAAATGGAAAGATGTTTCATTTCGGTATGCGATCAGCCTTATCTTACGAGTGATTTATTTTCAAAAATGCTTCATTTGCAGGAAACTTCAGGAAAGGAAATTGTTGTTACAAAATATGCCGATACATTGGGCGTTCCTGCTTTATTTTCTAAAAAATATTTTAAACCGTTAACGGAACTTACCGGTGAACAGGGCGCTAAAAAAATCATTCATCAGAATATGAGCGATGTGGAATCTTTTGAGTTTGAGAAAGGCGCTGTTGACATTGATACTCCGTCAGATTATAATCATTTAAAAAAACAACCATGATAAGCGTAGAAGAAGCAAAAAAAATAATCGAACAAAATATTCCGGAAAGAAAAACCCGGATTCTTCATTTGAAAGAAGCATTCGGACATACAACCGCAGAAGATATTTATTCAAAATATAACATCCCGAATTTTTCCCAGTCCTCAATGGATGGCTACGCGATCCGTTTTGAAGATAAAGATCTAAAGCTGAAAATTTCGGGCGAAATGCAGGCGGGATCTACAGAGCAGTTTCATCTCGAAAAAGGGAATGCCTGCCGTATTTTTACGGGAGCTCCCCTTCCCATCGGCGCAGATACCATCGTTATGCAGGAAAAAGCTATAATAGAAAACGGATATCTCACGGTTCAAGATGACGACCTCGAAAAAGGGTTACATGTACGAAATGCAGGAAGCGATGCGAAAAAAAACACTGTGGCAATACGTTCAGGAAGTTATCTTTCGGCTGCTGCCATCGGATATCTCGCCGGAATCGGATGTACGGAAATCAACGTTTTAGCTCCTCCATCGGTTTCGTTAATTCTTACGGGCAACGAACTTGTACAACCCGGAGAAAATTTAGCTTTTGGTCAGGTTTACGAATCCAATTCCTATCAGTTGGAAAGTGTTTTAAAACAATGTGGAATTACTACTATTAAAAGCTTTTGGGTAAAAGATGATCCTTCTGAGGTTGAAAAAACGCTGGATCTTGCCATTTCCAAAACAGATATTGTGATTTTGGTGGGCGGCGTAAGTGTCGGCGATTACGATTTCGTAATTGATGCCACTAAACAATGCGGCGTTGAACAGAAATTTCATAAAATCCGCCAGAAACCCGGAAAACCTTTCTATTTCGGAACGAAGGGAGAAAAACTTGTTTTCGGATTACCCGGAAATCCGTCATCGGCATTAACCTGTTTTTATTTATATATTGCGCCATTACTTTCAGAAATGATGAAACGTGCGGCGATTACGGAGAAAACCAATGCAACTTCCACTTCTTCGTATGGAAAGAAAATCGGTCTTACCCATTTTCTGAAAGCAACCTATGAAAACGGAAAAGTAACGCCGCTTCATGCGCAGGAATCGTATCGTCTCCAGTCTTTTGCAGAAGCCAATTGTCTGATGATTTTACCTGAAGATTCGGAAGGCTGTAAAAAAGATGAAGAGGTCGAAATTATAGTGTTAAAGTAAAGATCAAATAATGAATTTAGAATTTTTTTATCTGATTTTATTTGTCATCGCAGCTTTATATGCAGCAGTCGGACACGGCGGCGCAAGCGGTTATCTGGCATTAATGGCTTTGTACGGAATAGCACCCAAAGAAATGAAACCGACCGCTTTGGTGCTTAATCTTTTCGTCTCGCTTACTTCTTTTATACAATATTATCGGGGAGGACATTTTAAACTCAGGATCTTTATTCCGATTGCTTTGGCATCTATTCCTCTGGCTTTCGTGGGTGGAATGATTCATATTGAAGATACGCTCTACAAACGTATTTTAGGTATTTTATTATTATTTCCTGTTTTCCGTTTTTTCTTTTTTAAAAGTCCGGATGACAGCGAGCTGAAAGATCCCCAAATCTATTTATCCTTACTTTTCGGAGGAGTTATTGGTTTATTGTCCGGAATGATCGGCATTGGCGGCGGAATTTTATTATCTCCGGTTCTTATTTTACTGAAATGGACCAACCAGAAACAGACCGCCGCGATCAGCGCAGCTTTTATTTTTGTTAATTCCGTGGCAGGTTTAGGAGGAATGTTCACCAAAGAGATTTCTTTTACCAGCGATATGTGGATGTACATCATCTGTGCGTTTGCAGGAGGATTGCTTGGTGCTTATCTCGCTTCAAAAAAACTGAACCAAAACGGTCTGAAATATGTACTTGCTGTTGTACTTTTAATGGCTTCTTACAAATTAATATCAAGCACTATTTAAAGATCATTAAATGAGAAATTTAATTTTACTTCTTACAGTTTTCTGCACTTCTGTTGCTTTTGCCCAATCTGCAAAAAGCATTGAGATTATCGCTCCCGATAACCAGAAAACAATTGTTACATCCGCCGAACTTTTGAAATATCCACCACATACAATAGACAGTATACAGATTACCAACCATTTAAAAGAATATAAATCTACCCTTAAAAATATAAAAGGGGTTTTGCTGAAAGATGTTCTTTCAAAAATTTCATTTAAAGAAAAATCACCAAAAGTTTTAAGCGAATACTACATTACCTGCATTGCAGAAGACGGCTATAAAGTTGTTTTTTCGTGGAACGAAATTTTTAACACGACTGTTGGTGATAATATTTTAATAATTCCGGAAATCGAAAACAGACCAAAGGATGGTATTTCTACCCTGTCTCCCACCGATTTTGCCACTGGAAGACGATATGTAAAAATGCTGAAAACAATCCAGCTAAAAAAAGTAAATGAATGAGTACTGTAAAAATAATAAGCTTTGGCAGACTGAAAGAGATTTTAGGTTCGGATTTTGAAGCGGAAGCGGAAAATACCGATGAGCTGATCAATAAGCTGAATGAAAAATTTCCCCAGTTGAAGGATCTAAAACTGAGAATTGCGGTGAATCAGAAGATTATTTCAGAAAACACCGAACTACACAATAACGATGTGGCAGCTTTAATGCCACCTTATTCAGGAGGATAAATTATGTTGAATTCAGAACGCTACGACAGACAGATTAAATTACAGGGTTTCGGCATCGAATCTCAATATAAACTTGCTTCAGCGAAAGTTCTGGTGATTGGAGCCGGAGGTTTGGGCTGTCCTGTTCTCCAATATCTCACCGCAGCCGGAGTCGGCAATATCGGTATTGTAGATGATGACCGTGTTTCGCTGAGCAATCTGCACCGGCAGATTCTTTACAATTCTGATGACATTGGAAAACTTAAAACCGAAGCTGCTTTAGAAAGGCTGAATGCGATGAATCCCGAAGTACATTTTAAGATTTTTTCCGAGCGGATAATTTCCCAAAATACAGTTACAATTGTTTCTGAGTATGATATCATTATAGACTGTACCGACAATTTCGTAACACGCTACTTGCTTGATGATGTTTGCCGGATTTTAGAAAAACCTCTGATTTTTGGGGCAATTTATCAGTACGAAGGTCAGATTGCTGTTTTTAATGTCAGAAATAAAGAAGGTTTTACAACGCATTACCGAAATCTTTTCCCTGAACCTCCAAATCCGGGAGAAGTTCCTGACTGCAATGAAGCAGGAGTTTTGGGCGTTTTACCTGGAGTTATAGGAACTTTACAGGCTACGGAAGCTATTAAATTAATGACAGGAATCGGGGAAACTCTGATCAATCAATTAATGACGATAGATATTCTGAGTTATCAGACTGCTGTTTTTGAAATTCCTTCGTTAAATTTAACCGATAAAAATATTCCGTACAGTATTGAAGAATTTGAGAACATGAACTATCAGCTTCACTGCGGAATTGAATTTGCCGGAATTAAAAATATTTCTCCTTCAGGATTTAAAGAAGCTACAAAACTTCCCGACACAATTGTTATTGATGTTCGGGAACCAGAAGAACAACCAAAACTGGATGTTCCGTATATTTCGATTCCATTATCTCAGCTAAAGGAAAATGTAAGCCAGATCAATAACAGAAATGTCATTGTTGTCTGTCAATCTGGTAAGAGAAGTCTGTCCGGAGCGAAAATTTTACAGGAAATTTTAGGACCAAAATACATCATCAGTCACCTGGAAGGCGGAATCAATCATTTAAATAGAGAAACTCATGAGTAAGATTAAAAATATATTTCAGAACAGTCCTGTTTCACCTTTATTCATCGCGGAAAGCATTACCAAACATTCCGCAAAAACGGAAATTGGAGCTCATCAGATTTTTCTGGGACAGATTCGCGCAGATGAAATTGACGGTAAAACGGTAAAAGCCATAGAATATACAGCTTACGAAGATTTAGCCCTCTCTCAAATGGCAGTTATCAGAGAAGAAATTTTTGCAAAATATAATCTGACCTGCATGCATATTCATCACAGTTTGGGAATCGTGAATGCAGGAGAAATCTGCCTTTTTGTGTTTACCTCATCAAAACACCGCAAAGAAGCAACTTTAGCCTGTAACGAAGTGGTGGAACGTATAAAAAACGAACTCCCGATCTGGGGCAGAGAAATTTTTGAGGATGAAACGCATCAATGGAAAACAAACCAATAAACCATGGTAGATATTACTTTTAAAACCTTTACGCTGCGAAAAGCGATTGCAGCGGCAACGATAAAAACTTCAGCTATTTCAACGGTAGAAGCCGTACAAAACGGAACAGTTCCGAAAGGAAATGTGCTTGAGTTTGCAAGAGCTTCCGCCTTACTGGCGATTAAAAAGACCAGCGATGTTATTCCGGATTGTCATCCTTTGCCTGTGGAATTTGCCGCGATTAATTATGAAATGAGTGGTTTGGATATTAACATCACCGTTGAAGTTCATACCATTTATAAGACCGGCGTTGAAGTTGAAGCCATGCATGGAGCTTCTGTAGCTGCTTTAGTTATTTATGATATGCTGAAACCGATTGATAAAAATGTAGAGATTGCCAATATACGGCTTTTGGAAAAGCAGGGCGGAAAAAGCAGTCAGAAAAATATTGAAACGGAAAATCTTACTGCCGCAGTAGTTGTCTGCAGTGACTCTGTTTCTCAGGGACTTAAAGATGATACTTCCGGAAAACTTTTGGTGGAATCTCTTAACAATCACGGAATCAGCAATGTTGATTATTCAGTGGTTCCTGATGATGTTTCTGCCATTCAGGAAAAGATAGAATTCTTTAAAAATAGAGGCTGTCATCTTCTTGTTTTTACAGGCGGAACGGGTCTTTCGGATCGTGATGTAACACCAGAAGCGGTTTTACCATTCATTACCAAAGAAATTCCGGGAATTATGGAAACGGCAAGAAATTATGGACAGGATCGTGTGAAAACATCCATGCTTTCCAGAGGAATCGCCGGATTTTCTGATGATATGCTGATTTTAACGTTTCCGGGATCTTCCGGTGCGGTAAAAGAATATGTTCAGGCACTGTTTCCGCAGGTTTTACATGTATTTTCCGTAAAAAAGGGAGACGGACATTAATGATGTTGAGTTTCATTTCTATGTAGCTAAAAGTAAATAGTTAAAAAACTCCATGGAGTTTTATCTGTGTAGACACCATATTCGGAAGATGTTTGGCGTTCCGTAGGAACGCTATCTTTAGGATATTTATCGTATTATAGATATCGATCCTACGGATTGATTGATGGATGTATTCTTATTTCTACACAGATTCTGCTCCTAAAGGAGCAAAATTCTTTTACTTTAAACAATCTTATGTAAAAGTTACAAATGAAATTTAATTCTAACTTAAGTTCAATATAAAAAAATTAAAAATTAATTGATAGTCAAAATGTTGTATTTTATCAATTATGCTAGACCTCAACTCGATGTAAGATTCCAAATTAAAATTAAATATCCGAAATCAAGTATAAGTTTTAGCTAAAGCCAATTTTCAATCTTACTCATTAAAATGGGCTAAAGCCCATTCCTATTGATATTTGCGTTGTTCTTTCAAGCTCATGCAAATTATCTATTTCTCAGGAGAAGAACTGTTTTCTCTATTTTTTCCACAGCGGTTTCAATCTCCGAAAGAGTGGTATATTTTCCTATGCTGAATCGTACTGAAGCCAGTGCATCCCGATCACACATTCCCATCGCCTGAAGCACGTGAGAAGGTTTTGTGGTAACGGCATTGCAGGCAGAACCGCTTGAAACGCAGATGTTTCCTAAGGAAAGAATGAGATCTTCGGAGTAAATACCTTCAAAACAGATATTGGTGGTATTGAAAATTCTTGAGGAATGATCACCATTGATGCTTGTCTGAGGAATTTTCAGCAGCTTATTTTCAAGATGATCTCTTAGCATTTTAATTTTTTGAGCATCCTGTTCCATCTCCATAAGTGCGATCTCAGCTGCTTTTCCCAACCCGATAATTCCCGGAACATTTAAAGTACCGCTTCTGAGGTTATTCTGTTGTCCTCCCCCCTGAATTTGCGGCTGTACTTTATTTTTAATCGCGGAAGCAATATAAAACGCGCCTATTCCTTTGGGTCCGTAAAATTTATGGGCGGAAAAAGCCATCAGATCGGTATTCAATTCCTTTATGTTCACAGGTATTTTTCCAACAGCCTGTGTCGCATCACAGAAAACACAGCAGCCTTTTCGATGTGCCATTTCTGCGATTTCCTTTATGGGATGGATGACTCCTGTCTCGTTATTCACCAACATGATACAGACCATCGACGTTTTTTCGGTAATTAATGATTCCAACTCAGCAAGATTGATATTTCCCAAATGATCTACATTGAGATAATCGACCTGAAATCCATCTTTTTCGAGTTGAGAACAGGTGTCTAAAATGGCTTTATGTTCTGTGGCAACTGTTATGATGTGATTTTTACCATGGTCTTTTTTAAGTCCTTTTAAAGCGAGGTTTACAGATTCCGTGGCTCCGGATGTGAAGATAATTTCTTTAGAATCGGCACCAATGAGCTCCGCTACTTCTTCTGCTGCATTTTCAACGGCTTCTTTTACAGTAAGTCCAAAAAGGTGAGAGCTTCCTGAATTGGCATATAACTGATTAAAGTAAGGAAGCATTGCTTCTAAAACCCGCGGATCAACCGGAGTTGTAGCGTTATAATCCAGGTAAATAAAATCATTATCCATCATAACATTTTAATTCATTTATAAAAATAGCGAACTTTTTCAGGTTAATTTTAAATTTAATCCAGAAGTTTGTGTATCGCCGAATATTTGTAGGGTTTAAAGCAATCTTTTTGCCGAAAAACATTCATTATATTTGCAGTATGCTTTCCAAGAATGATTTTCCAAAATTAAACGGACTCGTCCTTGCCGGAGGAAAAAGTCTGAGGATGGGAAATCCTAAAGACAAAATCAACTGGCATGGCAAAGAACAGCGGTATCATGCGGCAGATCTTTTAGCTCCATTCTGTGATGAAGTATTTATTTCCTGCAGACAGGATCAGCTTGAAAATTTTAACAGGGATTATAAAGCGCTTCCCGATACTTTTCAAAATATGGGACCTTTCGGCGGATTGCTTTCGGCGTTTCATTTTCAGCAAGACAAAGCATGGCTGATTATTGCCTGTGATTTACCTCTTTTAGAGAAAAATTCGATAGATTTTCTCATACAATTCAGAGATCCTGAAAAAATGGCAACAGGTTATGAAAGCCCTTCTGACGGATTACCGGAACCGTTAATTGCCATCTGGGAACCCAAAAGCTATCCTTTGCTTCTTCAGTTGCTTTCAACAGGAAACTCTTCATTAAGAAAGGCTTTGATTAACAGTGATGTAAAAATAATGAAAGCTGAAAACCCGGATTTTTTAATGAATGTAAATACGCCCGAAGAACTGATCAATGCAAAGGAAATCTTACGAAAGCAGATTTAACAGAATTAGGAAACAAATTAAAAATTTTCCCTGAAGATAAGTTTTCAGAATTATACCTGTTTAAACAAACTTATTATAAACAACAGTGCTAATCAATAATATTCTGAGACGTTTTTTGAGGCACAGCAATAGATTTTCCAGTGATTTCGTGGATCGTTTCATCGATCATATGGCACATTGTATTTAAGGCTAAATCATTGGCATCCGTTCCAAACGGTTCTTCAATTTCATCGGCAATGGCTTCAAATGCAACAAATGTGTATGCTATAAAGACCACAATAAGCGGCATGAACCATCCGAGCGAATCTACAAGACCGAAAGGTAACAAAAAACAATAAATGTACACTGTACGATGCAGCAGAACTCTGTAGCTGTACGGAATAGGAGTTGAAATGATTCTTTCGCAACCGCCAAGAATATCGGAGAGCTTATCAAAATTTTCGTCAAAACGTGCCTGCTGTACAGAATCAAGAACAGCTTCATTTTTCAATTTCTGAACCCATTCGGCAAGCAGCCGTATAATAACAGCGGGTTTATATTTTGATGCTACAACGATTTTTAGGTGTTCATTATTAAGTCTGGATTTTAAATCTTCGTAGCCATCTGTTCCTCTCAGTTGATGCTTCAGTGCAAAAGCAAATGCACTAATAAGCTGAACGAAATTATGAAGAGAAACATCATCATTTTTATTGCCCAACGTCATTGCCTGTCGCGTAAGTGTTCGTGAAGTATTCAGCAGATTTCCCCACAGTTTTCTTCCTTCCCAGAATCTGTCGTAGCTTGCATTGTTCCTGAAACCAAGAAATAATGCCAGAACAAATCCGAACAGGGTAAGCGGTGCGGGATTCAGCGGAACTTTAAACGAAAAAATATTTCCGTGAAAATAGGTAACCAGTAAAGAAAAAGCCAACAGCAATCCCAGACGGGGAAGCAGAGCGGGCAAAACGGAGCCATGCCATACAAAAAGCATTCTGAACCAGTGTTCCTTTTTTCTTATAATCATTATTGAACTATAAAATTTTTTAGATTTTTAAATTATCCGATGACTATTCCGTAGCTGATATATATTTTAAGTTGTTTTTCAAGCTTAAAATGATTCATAACAGCGATTGCATTACTCCAAACTTGTTCCGGATGCGGCAATAATATGCTCGTCGATCTTTTTAAAAATATCCGGATTGTGTTTTCGGATTTTGATTCGGACATATTTGGAAGCGGGCATATTGGCTCCATTCACTACATTATTGATGGATACCAACACATTGGTTTCCGGGAAATAGGTCATGGTGCTTTTCTGCGGAATAGGATATTTTACCACAATAAAAAGCGGTGCAATTCTTTCTATACCATCATCAAAATTGAAAAGATCTACGTGGTCTCCTTCTTTCAGACCAGCTTTTTCAATGTCTTTTTCGTTCATCATCACCACTCTCCTTTCATTGAAAATTCCACGGTAGCGGTCGTTTAAACCATAAACCACTGTATTGAACTGGTCGTGTGTTCTGGTGGTTCCCATCAGATATTCATCATCGGCAAGCGAATTATCGGGTACGGATGTTATATTGAATGCTGCTTTTCCCGGATGGAATTCACTGTTGAAAGCTCCGTCTCTCGCTGAATTCGGAAGATAAAAACCGGCTTTCTGCACTACTCTTTCGTTATAATTTTCAAATCCCGGAATGCATTGCTCCACATCATCACGAATGGCATCATAACTGTTGATGAATTTATCCCAATCCACTACGGAACGCTCTCCTAAAACCGCTTTTGCCATTCTGCAGGCAACGTGGGTTTCATTGATCAGATGTTCTGAAATCGGGTCCAGAATTCCTTTGGAAGCCTGTATCACGCCCATTGAATTTTCGGTACTTATATGCTGAATTTCTCCGTTTACAATATCTTTTTCACTTCTGGAAATCACCGGTAAGATCAGGGCTTCTTTACCATGAATCAGGTGATTTCTGTTCAGTTTTACAGAAACCATTACCGACATTTCGAGATTGCGCATTGCTTCTGCTGTAAAGCTGGTATCGGGAGCTGCGGAAAGGAAATTCCCTCCCATACAGAACATGAATTTTACTTTTCCTTCATGCATCGCCTTCAGCGATTTTACCACATCATAGCCTCCATTTCGGGGTACTTTAAAACCATAATATTCCTCAAGTCTGTCCAGCTGTTCTTTGGTGGGATGATGGTTGATAAGCAATGTTCTGTTTCCCTGTACATTGCTGTGACCACGGACAGGACAAGCTCCGCCTCCACGAATTCCGATGCTTCCTTTCATTAGTAAAAGGTTCACGATATTGTAGATCATTTCCACGCCATTGTGCTGCTGCGTAATTCCCATTCCCCAACAAATAATCATGCGTTTTTTTGAAGCGATCATTTGTGCTGCTTCTTTCAGACTTTCAACAGAAATTCCGCATTGTTCAGATAAAAAATTGAGGTCATATCGTTTTAATTCTTCAGCCAGTGCTTCGAAACCAGCTGTTTTTTTTGCTATAAAATCCTGATCCAATACTTTTCCGGGATTTTTTGCTTCTTCTTCCAGTACAAGGATCTGAAGGGCTTTTAAGAGCGCCATATCTCCATTGATCTTGACAGGAAGATACAGATCTGACAATTCAAAAGGCTTATTGAGTAAGGCACGAACGTTCTGAGGATCTTTAAATCCTTTCAACCCTGCTTCCGGAAGCGGATTGATGCCTATGATTTTTGCTCCGTTTTTCTTTCCTCTTGTAAGGGCAGAAAGCATTCTCGGTGAATTGGTTCCCGGATTCTGTCCGATAATTATGATAAGATCGGTATCATAAAAGTCTTCCAGTTTTACGGTTCCTTTTCCGATACCTATGCTTCTGGAAAGTGCATATCCTGAAGTTTCATGGCACATATTGGAACAATCGGGGAAGTTATTGGTTCCGAATTCACGGGCAAACAACTGATATACCCAGGTTGCTTCATTGCTGGTTCTTCCGGAGGTGTAAAATATAGCTTCGTCGGGAGAATCCAGAGCATTTAATTTTTCTGAAATTTTTGCAAAAGCATCGTCCCAACTTATCGGCTGATAATGTGTTGCTCCTTCCGGAAGATACATCGGTTCTGCAATTCTTCCCAACTGGCTGATTTCAAAATCCGTCATTTTGGCCAAATCGTATACAGAATTCTCTTTAAAAAATTCTGCTCCGATTTTTTTTGAAGTGGCTTCTTCAGCCAGAGCTTTTGCTCCGTTTTCGCAGTATTCCCCCAGTTTGGAACGTTCGTCATCCGGATCGGGCCATGCACAGCTTGGACAGTCGAATCCGTCAAACTGGTTCATGGTAAAAAGTGCTCTTCCGCCACGAAGGACTGAGGCATTGAGAACCAGCTGTTCCAGTGAATGAACGACTGCAGGAACTCCTGCTGCCCAATCTTTTGGCGGCTTAAGCTTAAGATTCATTAATTTATAAGGAGATTCCGCCGAAGGCTGTCCGCTGTTTTCTTCTTTTTTATTGAATACCTCTTTATTTCCCATGACTTCTACATTTTTAAAAAATGAAAAAAATTAGCATTTTAAATTCGGATTAGGATAATTGTCGCTCTGATCTTCCAAGGTATTATCGATGCAGACAAAATCTTTCTCTACCAAAATTTTCACCAGACCGGATTGTCCGTCAAATCCTACCCTGTCGGTGGAAATCCATTCAGCGATCATGGTTTCAGGCATTTTTAAAACCATGGTATTATCGATGAAAGCCGATGAGAGTTCTGCGTCTTCTGTTTTTTCAATAGAATAGATAAAAGGACGGTCTATAAATTGTGTGATACTTGAAATTTTTCCGTTTTTTCCGAGTTCTGCTACTTCAGACTGAGTGAGGCGGAATCTTACGGAGTTGTCTTTTATTCTTATTTTCATAATAGATT
>OGQD01000570.1_pt1 | contig 27162 bp, 26 predicted proteins | sample 1553091 | NCBI WGS metagenome assembly OGQD01 (sample SAMEA2580290, study PRJEB22360) | human gut metagenome | biome: human gut; feature: human-associated habitat; material: faeces | place: Denmark | collected 2008/2010
GCGGGTTGGTCCCGCCGCGGGCCGCCGCCGCCGCGCCCCCCCCCCGCGAGCAGGCCTTGCGCGACGAGCGCGTCACGGCCATCGGCACCCTGGCCGCCGGGGCCGCGCACGAGTTGGGCACACCGCTTGCCACCATGGCGCTGATCGCAGGCGAATTCGAACGGGATGCGCATCTCCCTGCCGAAACGCGCGCCGACGCCGCGCTGTTGCGCCAGCAGATCGGCCTGTGCAAGGACATCATCAGCGGCCTGTCGCGCCGCGCCGGGGCCGAGCGCCTGGAAAACATCGAACGCCTGCCCGCCGACCGCTGGCTGGATCGCCTGCGCCAGCACTGGCACAGCCTGTGCCCGCAGGCCGACAGTCGGCTGGAAGTCGTCAGCCCAGGCGCAGCGCCGGAACTGGCGGCTGACCCGCGTCTGGCGCAGGCCCTGTTGAATCTGCTCAACAACGCCGCCCGGGCCAGCGCCGCGCCGGTGGAGATTCATCTGGGCTGGGACGAGGCCTGCATCAGCATGGAAGTGCTCGACCGTGGCCCCGGCCTGCCGCCGGAGGTGCTTGACCTGTGCGGGCGCAGCGCCCTCCCGACGCATGCCGACGGTTGCGGCATCGGCCTCTTGCTCACCTGCTCCGCCATCAACCAGTTGGGTGGCAGACTGCACCTTGCCCAACGCGAGGGCGGCGGCGCTCGTGCCCGCATCGACCTCCCCCGCCTGCCGACATGATCGCACCATGAACACACCCATTCTCGTCATCGACGACGACCCCACCTTCAACGCCATCCTGGTGCGCACCCTGAAACGCCGGGGGCTGACGGCGCTGGGTGCCGAAACCATGGACGCCGCCGAACGGCTGATCGCCGAAATGCGCCCGCAGCGCGCCGTCCTCGATCTCAACCTGGCGGGCAACTCCGGCCTCGGCCTGATTCCGCAACTGCTGTCCGCCAACGCCCACTGCCGCATCGTCATTCTCACCGGCTATGGCAGCATCGCCACCGCAGTCGAAGCCATCAAACGCGGCGCGACCCAGTATTTCACCAAACCCGTCGACCTCGACGCCCTGCTGGCGGCTTTTGCCGGCACCCCGCAAGACGGGCCCGCCCCACCGCCAGACGCGCCGCTTTCGGTCGACCGCCTGGAATGGGAGCACATCCAGCGCGTGCTGACCGAGCACGCAGGCAACATCTCCGCCACCGCCCGCGCCCTCAAGATGCACCGCCGCACCCTGCAGCGCAAACTCGCCAAGCATCCGGTGCGACAATGAGATCGGCCCGGGCGGCAGCCTGACCGACTGCCCTCTTGCCCTGAGCTACCCGGCAAATCGCGTAAAATGCGCGTTTCTCGCAGCAAACGGCCTCAGCATGTCTCCCAATACCATCCAGATGGTCGGCGCAGCGCTTTTCGCCATCGCCATCATTCACACTTTTTCCACCAAGTATTTCGAGCAGCTGGCGCACCGCCGCCCGGCGCATTCCGGCCTGTGGCATCTGCTGGGCGAGGTGGAAGTGGTGTTCGGCATCTGGGCGACGGTGCTGGTCATCGCCATGATGCTGCTGGAAGGGCGCGATTTCGCGGTGGATTATCTCGACAGCCGCAACTACACCGAGCCGCTGTTCGTCTTCGTCATCATGGTCATTGCCGCGAGCAAGCCGGTGCTGCGCGTCACCACCACCCTGATCGACATGATCGCCCGCTATGCGCCGCTGCCCGGCGCGGTATCGACCTACTTCACCATTCTGGCCGTGGTGCCGCTGCTCGGTTCCTTCATTACCGAGCCGGCGGCCATGACGCTCGCCGCGCTCCTGCTGCGCGACCGCTTCTATCAGCACAGCCTGTCGCGCAAACTCATGTACGGCACGCTGGGCACGCTGTTCGTGAACATTTCCATCGGCGGCACGCTGACGAGTTTTGCCGCGCCGCCGGTGCTGATGGTGGCCCATACCTGGAACTGGGACAGCTGGTTCATGCTCAGTCATTTCGGCTGGAAAGCGGCTACCGCAGTAGTCATCAACGCCACCATCGTCACCCTGCTGTTCCAGAGCGAATTACGCCATCTGCCCGAGGGCGCAGCCGAGAACACCGAGGACATTCCTTTTCCGGTCACGGCCCTGCACTTGCTGCTGCTCCTGATCGTGGTGGTTTTCGCCCACCATCCGCCGGTTTTCGTCGGCGTTTTCCTTTTCTTCATGGGCATCGCTTCGGCCTACCCCAACTTCCAGGAGCGGCTCATCCTGCGCGAAGGGCTGCTGGTGGCCTTCTTCCTCGCCGGTCTGGTCGTGCTGGGCGGACAGCAGGCCTGGTGGCTGCAACCGCTGCTGGAAAACATGAACGCCACCACCGTCTATTTCGGCGCCACGGCGCTCACCGCCATCACCGACAATGCGGCGCTGACTTACCTTGGCTCGCTGGTCGAAGGACTGTCCGACGAGTTCAAATACGCCCTGGTGGCCGGCGCGGTGACTGGCGGCGGCCTCACCGTCATCGCCAACGCACCCAACCCCGCCGGCTTCTCCATCCTGCGCCGGCATTTCAACGACGGCGCGGTGAACCCGCTGGGCCTCTTCGTGTCCGCCCTGCCGCCGACCCTGGTTGCCATTTTTGCTTTCCAGTTGCTGTAATTTCAACCCGCAAGAATATTGACACTTATTCTCATTTGGTTGGATAATGCGACGAATTCGCGTTAACAACCCTCTGAGGCGGCCATGTACATTTGTGTGTGTCATGCAGTGACCGATCGGCAAATCCGGGAAGCCGCCCAGGCTGGCGCGCGCACCTTGAAAGACCTGCGCCGCGAACTCGGCGTCACCCGCGACTGTGGCCGCTGCGCTTCCTGCGCGCACGATTGCCTGAAAGAAACGCACGGCACATCGGCCAAGCCGGGCAAGGCCGCACGCCGCGCGGCATAAACCGCCGCACCCTGTCTGCACGCCCCGTTTTCGCGGCCTGCTGCGGCAAGAGGCAGGATTAGCCGGCGCGCAGGCGTCCGGTCGGCAAGGACTTCAAGATACCCAGGGAAGTTCTGAATAAATCAAAACCATTCGGGCTGAGCCTGTCGAAGCCCTTGATTTTGCAGGTGACGCCCTTCGACAAGCTCAGGGCGAACGGATTTGTTCAGAGCCTCCCTGGCGGACCAACGGCGCTGAACCCTGGCATCCACAGCCCGTTTGCACGGGCTGTCTGCATTCAGTGAGCCAGCAGCAGCCGGAATTCAGGTGCGGAAACGGCTGGCGGCGGTATTGAGCTGGGCGGCAATGCCTCGCAGATCGTCGGCCTCGCCACGCACCTGACGCACTCCGGCGCTGTTTTCCTCGGTCATCTGGGCGATTCCCTCGACGCGGCGGGCGATGTCGGCGCTGGCCGTGCTCTGCTCCCCCATCGCCGCGCTGATGTCGTTGATGGCACCGAGCACCTGCTGCGAACTGGTGCGGATGCGATCTATCGTTCCGATGGCCTCATCGGCAAGACGCACGCCTTCCTGCACCTGCTCGGCCTGCTGGCTCATGCGCTCGGTAACGCTGCGCGTGCCGTCGACGATGGCGGCGATCATCGGGCCGATTTCCTGGGTCGACTGCGTGGTGCGTTCGGCCAGCTTCCTGACCTCGTCGGCAACCACGGCGAAACCGCGCCCCTGCTCGCCGGCACGCGCAGCCTCGATGGCGGCATTGAGCGCCAGCAGGTTGGTTTGATCGGCAATATCCTTGATGACACCGACGATGGAGGCGATGCGCTCGGTATGCTCGCCAAGCGCCTGCACTGCCTGCGCCGATGCTTCGGCGGTGGCGGCGATGCCCTGGATGTCGGCAGCAACGCGCTGAATCGCCTCGACGCCGTTGGCGGCTTCGGCCTCGGCACTGGCAGCGACGTCACGGGCGCTTTCGCTGCTGCCGGCGACGGTGGAGATGCTGACGGTCATTTCCTCGACCGAGGCGGCCATCGACGATGCGGCTTCCGCCTGATACTCGCTCGCCGAGGACATCTGCGACGTCGAGTTGGCCAGATTCTCACTCGACCCGGCGAGATGCTCGGCATTGCCGCGAATGGTGCCGATCGTCTCGCGCAACTGGTCGCGCATGCGCAGCAGTTCATGCAGCACGGTGCCGATCTCGTCGTTGCGGCGCACATCGATGTCTGCGCCAAGATTACCGGCAGCGATTTCGCCGGCGAAGCGCCCGGCTTCGGCAAGCGGCGCGCGGATCACATGCGCGATCAGGTAGAAACTGACGCCGAGGCCAATCAGGATGCCGACGGCAATGAGGGCGGTAAGCAGCATGAACAACTGGTCATACTCGGCGTGAGCGGCCTCGTACTCGCGCTTGGCGATGGTGAGTTGGGTATCGATCAGTTGCGAGAAAGCCTCGGACACCGGATCGATGGCCGGGTAGAGCGCGTTTGCCGAGAAGAGCGTGAGCGCGCCGAGATTCTCTTCCTGCAGCAGCGATTTCAGTTTGGCCTTGGCCTCGTCGGCCACCTTCATGCGCTTCTCGATTTCGGGAACCTGGCGGCTCTCCTCGGCATCGAGCTGGGTCGCCAGAAAATCCTTCCAGTTCTTCCCGATCAGCTTCTCGGCACGCTCGATGGCGGCCAGAGCGTCGTTCGCCGACATGCTGCCGAGGCGTACCTTGTGCGTGACATCGACGACGCCGACGGCGTAGGCATCGGCAATCGCCTTCAGATCGCGCAGCGGCACGACGCGATCCAGATAGACGGTGTCCAGGCCGGCCACCGTGTGACGCATGCCGTTCAGTCCGAGCACGCCGATGGCGGCGGCAAGAATCAGCAGGCCGGCAGCGAGGCCGGCCAGACGGGTGGAAATGTTCATGATGGAAGCCCCTTCACTGTTTTTCTGTCCATGAATTCAAAGAGGCCAATTTTGTGTTTACACCACCACCCGAACGGCCTTGCCAGAATTTTAACTTCCAACAGATTGATCCGCCTAGGTGCCGATCACCGGAATCTACGCGTTTCCTGCGGCGAGCTTCCTGTAATCCACGCACCCTGCCTGGAGCAGCACGGCCAGTATTTCGGGCAGCCCGGCTCTGGTGCAGCATACCTGCAGACGCCCGGCTGCGGGCGGCGCATCGGGGCATTCCCCGGCGCTGATCGTCCCGGAAAAACAGCGCAGCAGGCCGAGCAAGGTCGCGCGTTCCTCGGCGCTGCCTGGAAAATGCGCGGACAGGCGGTAGATGTCCGCGTCTGCAATGGTGTCGCACATGCGGTGCGCTCCCGGTAAAAAATCAGGCGGCGTCGAAGCCGGCGTCCTCGATGGCGGCGCACAGGGCGGCGCGGTCGATCTGCACCGGGTCGAAGCTGACTTTCGCGTTCGCCTGTTCCAGCGAAACCTCGGCGGCGCTCACGCCCGGCAGGGCGGCCAGCACGCCGCCGATGTTCTTGACGCAGCCCTGGCAGCTCATGCCGTCGATCCTGATTTCAGTCGTTTCCATTTTTTCTCCTCAGCCGTTCATTTTCCCGGTCGCCAGCGGCGCAACATGAGCGAACTCGTCACCACCGACACCGAACTCATCGCCATCGCCGCCCCGGCGAACACCGGGTTCAGGTAGCCGAGCGCGGCGAGCGGAATACCGATCACATTGTAGATGAAGGCAAAGAACAGATTCAGCCGAATTTTCCCGAGCGTCGCGGCGGACAGCGAAATCGCATCGGCCACGCCCATCAGGTCGTTGCGGATCAAGGTCAGATCGGCCGCTTCGATGGCCGCATCGGAACCCGCGCCAATGGCGAAGCTGACGTCGGCGGCGGCGAGCGCCGGCGCGTCGTTGATGCCGTCGCCGACCATCGCCACCACGCCGCCCGCCGTTTTCAGCGCGTTGATGGCCGCCGCCTTGTCGCCGGGGAGGATGCCGGCGCGGAAATCGTCGATGCCGGCTTCCCGGGCGATTACCGCAGCGGTGGCCGCGTTGTCGCCGGTCAGCATCACCACCTTGATGCCGCGCTGGCGCAGACGCTGCACCGCCGCCTTCGAACTGGCGCGCAGCGTGTCGGCAATGGCGAGCCAGGCGAGCGGCACTGGCGCGCCGGCGGCATCGACCTCAGCCAGCACGATCACGGTCTTGCCCTGCCCTTGCAGCGCCAGCACCTGCGGCGCGGCGGCCTGCCCAAGCCAGCCGGGCGCGCCCAGGCGGACGAGCCTGCCGTCGATCCGGCCTTCCACGCCGTGTCCGGTCAGGGCGGTGAATTGCTCGACTGCCGGCAATTCCCCCCCTGCCTTGTTTCCCTCCGCCTTATCCTGCCACGCCGCCAGTACGGCGCGCGCCAGCGGGTGCTCGGAATGCTGTTCGAGCGCCGCCGCCAAGCGCAGCGCCTCAAATTCGTGCAGCACCTCGCGCTCGTCGACACCCTGCACCAGCAGATCGGTCAGGCGCGGCGCGCCCTGGGTCAGGGTGCCGGTTTTATCGAGCGCCAGCACGCTGATCTTTTCCGCCCGTTCCAGCGCCTCGGCGTTGCGCACCAGAATGCCGGCCTGCGCGCCCTGCCCGGTGCCGACCATGATCGCCGTCGGCGTCGCCAGCCCGAGCGCGCACGGACAGGCAATCACCAGCACGGCCACGGCGTTGATCAGGGCTTGCGCGAAATCGCCGCCCAGCCACCACCAGGCAATGAAAGTCGCCAGCGCGATGGCGCACACCACCGGCACGAAAACGCCGGAAATCCTGTCGGCCAGCCGCTGCACCGGCGCCTTCGAGCCTTGCGCCTCGCCCACCATGCGGATGATGCCGGCCAGCAAGGTATCCTCACCGACGCCGGTGGCGCGGCAGCGCAGGCTGCCGTTGCCATTGGCGGTCGCGGCGAACACCTGGTCGCCAGGGCGCTTGCCGACCGGCATGCTCTCGCCGGTGAGCATGGCTTCATCGACGCTGGAATCGCCTTCCACCACCTCGCCATCGACCGGCACGCTTTCCCCCGGACGCACCAGAAACACGTCGCCCGGCATCAGGCTCTCCACCGGCACGTCGACCCAGGCGCCGGCCCGCTCGATGCGCGCCGTTTTCGGGCGCAGCCGGATCAGCGATTCGATCGCCGCCGAGGTGCGCGCCTTGGCCCGCGCTTCCAGCAGCTTGCCGAGCAGGACGAGCGTGATGACCGCCGCCGCGCCTTCAAAATAAACATGCTGCCCGTGCAGATCGAACACCGTCACCACGGTGGAAAAAACCCACGCCATGCTGGTGCCCAGGGCCACCAGCACGTCCATATTGGCCCCACCGCCGCGCAGGGCCTTCCAGGCGCCGTCGTAAAAGCGCGCGCCGATCCAGAATTGCACCGGCGTCGCCAGCGCAAGCTGCAACCAGCGCGGCAGTTCGGCGCTGTGGCCGGCTTCGCCGAACATGAAGGCCATTTGCCCGACCAGCGGCAGGGTCAGCGCCACGGCGATCCAGAAATGCCGCAGTTCCTTCCGGTACGCCTTCTGCTTTTCCGCTTTTTCCCGCTCGCGTGTCCCGGCATCGACCACGGCGGCGCTGAAACCCGCCTTGGCAACCGCCGCGATCACCGTCTCCGCCGTCGCGCCCTGCAAGCGCACGCGCGCGCGCTCGGCTGCCAGATTGACGTTCGCCTGCATCCCTGGCTGGCGGTTGAGCACCTTTTCCAGCCGCGTCGAGCAGGCCGCGCACGTCATGCCGCCAATGGCAAACTCGACGACGCTTTCGGCGCTGTCGGTGGTGGTTTCGTTCATTGGAGAGCCTTTTGATAAAACAGCGGGTAAAACCCTGGGTAAAACTTCGGGTAAAAACAACCCTTAACAAATAAGCAATTTCTTATTTTTAGCTTACATGAGCTTACGCTGTGCCGGCAAGCAGCAGGTGGCGCACGCCAAAGAGGCCATAGACACCGAAACCCAGCACCAATATCCCGGAAATACGGCGCACCCAGGTTTTTTTGACGAATTGATTGAAGCGCGCCAGCACGATACCGGCCAGCAGCAGATTGGGCAGCGTCCCCAGGCCGAAGGCCAGCATCAGTCCGGCCCCATGCCAAGCCGACCCCGCCGACAAGGCATTCGCCAGCGCGCTATAGACCAGGCCGCAAGGCAGCCAGCCCCACAGCAGGCCGAGCGGAAAAGCCTGCGCCACGGTGCGGGCGGGCAGAAAACGGCGGGTGAGCGGCTGGATGCGCCGCCACAATTGCTGCCCCGCTTTTTCGGTGACGGCCAGCGCCCCGGTGATGCCCAGCAGGTACAGACCCAGGGCAATCAGCATCAGGTTGGCGAAAACATACAGCACCAGCCGCGCCGTGGTCTGCCCGGCCAGCCCCAGGCTGGCCGCGCCCACCGCCCCCGCCAGCGGCCCAGCCACTCGTTGCCGTCCAGCGCGCCAGCCAGCGCGTAGGAAAGAATCCGCCCGCCGTTGTAGGCCAGATGCAGGCGCCAGCGAGCGCCGCCGCCCATTGACAAAGCGCCGACGATGCCGCCACACATGCCAACGCAATGCGTGCCGCCGAGCAGACCGACGAGGAACAGGGCGAAGAAGCTGGTGGTAAGCATGAATCTGCGGGCGGGTCAGGTGGGTTGGGCGGTGCAGGCGTGCGGATCAGGCTATCCAGCCGATTTTGCGGCATACGGCAACGACCAGACTCGGCAAGCCGCAACCGTAGCCCCACCAACCCGCAACCCGCCTCAAATCACCTTGGAATAGCGCGTGCGTTGGCGGTCGGCGCGCAGATAGCGGTCAAACGCCATCGAAATGACGCGCACCAGCATGCGCCCCGGCGGCAGAACGGTGATCCAGTCCTTCTCGATCTTGAGCAGGCCGCCGCGCTCCATTTCGCGCAACTCTTCCAGTTCGGCAGCGAAATACTTGTGGAAGTCGATCAGGTGTGCGCTCTCGATGCTTTCGATGGACAGCTCGAAATGGCACATCAGGGCCTGGATGATGGAGCGGCGCAGGATGTCGTCGGCGTTCAACTCGATGCCGCGATGCACCGGCAGCAGGGGCGCATCGAGCCGGTCGTAGTATTCGTCCAGCGTCTTGACGTTCTGGTAGTAGGTCGGCCCGACCTTGCTGATCGAGGAAATGCCGAAGGAGAGCATGTCGCAATCGGCGTAGGTCGAATAGCCCTGGAAATTACGGTGCAGGCGTCCCTGGCGCTGCGCCACCGCCAACTCGTCGTCCGGCTTGGCAAAGTGATCCATGCCGATGAACACGTAACCGGCGTCGGTCAGTTTCTTGATCGCCAGGGCCAGAATCTGCAGGCGGGCTTCCGGCGTCGGCAGGTCGGCATCGGCAATCCGGCGCTGTGGCTTGAACAGCCCCGGCAGATGCGCGTAGTTGTAGATCGACAGGCGATCCGGGTCCATCGCCAGCACCCGCTCCAGGGTGCGATTGAAACCCGTCACTGTCTGGTGCGGCAAGCCGTAGATGAGATCGACCGACACCGATTTGAAACCATTGGCACGCGCGGCGCGGATGACGTTGGCGGTTTCATCCTCACTCTGCACCCGGTTGACGGCGATCTGCACGCGCTCGTCGAAATCCTGCACGCCGACGCTCATGCGGTTGAAACCGAGTTCGCCCAGCAGCGCCACGGTGGCGGTGTCGACCTTGCGCGGATCGACCTCGATTGAGTATTCGCCGCCGTCCAGCATCTTGAAATGGCGGCGCGTTTCGGCCATCAACTGACGCATTTCGTCGTGCGACAGGAAAGTCGGCGTACCGCCGCCCCAGTGCAGCTGGATCACCTCGTGCTTGCCGTCCTCACCTTCCAGCGCGGCACTTTGCAAGGCCAGTTCCTTGCCCAGATATTTCAGATACTTGGCGCTGCGCCCGTGATCCTTGGTGATGATCTTGTTACAGGCGCAGTAATAGCAGATGGTGTTGCAGAAGGGGATGTGGAAGTATAATGAGAGCGGTCGGCTGATGCCGCCGATGTTACGCTTGCCCAGCCACAGTTCGGCAGCCTTGGCATCAAAGGCTTCGACGAAACGGTCAGCCGTTGGATAAGACGTGTAGCGCGGGCCATTGACGTCGAAACGGCGGATAAGTTGTGGATCGAAGACGAGATTTTCAGTTGAAAAATTCATTTGGTATCAAAAGGGTAACTGGCTCGATTATGTGGGGGCGGATTATATTCCCGGTTGACGTGGATCAAGCCAAAGCAGGTTGTTCATGCCCAGCGTGCTGCCCTTGAATCAGGACATGTCACTGACCGTCATCAAGACGGTTTGTTCCAGTTGCAACCTGCGCGAACTGTGCCTGCCCTTCGGTCTCAGCCTGGAAGAACTGGAGCGGCTGGACGACCTGATTTCCACCCGCCGCCGCATCAAGCGCGGCGATCACCTGTACCGTGTGGGCGACACTTTCGACGCCATTTATGCCATCCGCAGCGGTTTCTTCAAGACCGACGTGCTGCTCGAGGACGGTCGCGAGCAGGTCACCGGCTTCCAGATGGGCGGCGAGCTGCTGGGGCTGGACGGCATCAGCACCGAGCATCACACCTGCAATGCCATCGCCCTCGAAGATAGCGAAATCTGCGCCATTCCCTTCGCCCGTCTGGAAGGCCTGTCGCGCGAAATCCACACCTTGCAGCGGCATTTCCACAAGGTCATGAGCCGCGAAATCGTGCGCGACCACGGTGTCATGATGCTCTTGGGCACCATGCGTGCCGAAGAGCGGCTGGCGGCTTTCCTGCTCAATCTCTCGCAGCGTTTCACCGCGCGCGGTTTCTCGCACGCCGAGTTCTACCTGCGCATGACGCGCGAGGAAATCGGCAGCTATCTCGGCCTCAAGCTGGAAACCGTGTCGCGCGCCTTTTCCAAGTTCCAGGAAGAAGGCCACATCGCCGTGCAGCAGAAACACGTGCGCATCCTCAATGTCGAGGGCTTGAAGGCGCTGCTCAATCAGCGCGGCTGACGAAAAGAAGAACGAAAAGAGGGCCGCAGACGCGGCCCTCTTTTCATCCGGAATCTTCATCCGGAAAGCCGTTTCACTTCTTCCCGAACTGCTTGCCGAAGGTGAATTGCGCGTAAGCCTGCTCGGCGACGCGGAACCACTGGAATTCGTCGTTGCGGAAACGCTTCCACGGCTCGTAGATCTTCTTGAATTCGGGGTTCTTGGCGGCGGTTTCTTCCATCACCTCATTGGCCGCCTTGAAGCTGTTTTCCAGAATATCCTTGGAAAAAGCCGACAGCTTGGCCCCGGATTTGATGAGCCGCCCCAGCGCCGCCGGGTTCTTGGCGTCGTAATCGGCCAGGATGCGCACATTGGTTTCCGCAGCGGCAGTCTCGAAAGCGGCCTGGTAGGTTTTCGGCAGCTTGTCCCACTGCGCCTTGTTCACCAGGAAGGAAAAGGCCGTGCTGCCTTCCCACCAGCCGGGGTAGTAGTAGTGCGGCGCCACCTTGTTGAGGCCGAGTTTTTCGTCATCCGCCGGGCCGATCCACTCGGCGGCGTCGATGGTGCCCTTTTCCAGCGAGGGATAGATGTCGCCGGCGGCGATCTGCTGCGGCACCAGCCCCAGGCGTTCGAGCACGCGGCCGGCGAAACCGCCGATGCGCATTTTCAGCCCCTTGAGGTCGGCGGCGGTGTTGATCGGTTTTCTGAACCAGCCGCCCATCTGGCAGCCGGAGTTGCCGGCAAGGAAATTCACCACGCCGTAATTGGCGTAGAAGGCGCGCATGGCTTCCATGCCGCCGCCGTAATACATCCAGGCGTTGTGGGCGCGCGCCGACATGCCGAACGGCACGGCGCAGTCGAAGGCAAAGGCCTCGTTCTTGCCGAAGAAGTAATACGGCGCGGTGTGGCACAGCTCGACCGTGCCGGCCTGAACCGCATCCAGCACTTGCAGGCCGGGCACAATTTCGCCCGCCGGGAAGGGGCGGATGTCGAATTTGCCGCCGGTCAGCTCGCGCAGGCGGTTGCAGAAATCCTCGGTGCCGCCGAACAGCACATCGAGCGTTTTCGGAAAGCTCGATGCCAGCCGCCATTTGATGGTGGGTTCGCTCTGGGCGATCGCCGGCGCGGCAAGTACCGTTGCCGATCCGGCGGCAGCGCCCAGGCTGGCTTTTTTCAGAAAGTCACGACGTTCCATGATGTCTCCTCGATGGAATGGGTGGAATGGAGAGGGAAATGAGCCTGTGTTTATTTCAGTTTTTCTCACCCGGCCCGGTGGTGGAGAAATTCAGTGCTCCAGGATCGAAGCCGCCGTCTTCGCTGGCTTCGTCCGCGGCGGCATCGAGATCGTTCCCGCTCTCGAAGGCGTCGCCGGGAATCTGAATTTCCAGCGGCGTATCCTCCATGATTTCGCGCTTTTCGACCGTCACCAGTTGCGGGAAAGCGATAATCAGGCCGACCATGATCAGCTGGATAAGCACGAACGGCACCGCGCCCCAGTAAATCTGCCCGGTCGTCACCGGCGCGGTGTCCTGGCCGGTGACGCTGTCCTTGTAGCGTTTCATCGGTGCCACGGAGCGCAGGTAAAAGAGCGCGAAGCCGAAGGGCGGGTGCATGAAGGAAGTCTGCATGTTGACCGCCAGCAGCACGCCGAACCACACCAGATCGATGCCCAGAGAATCCGCCACCGGAGCCACCAGCGGCACCAGGATGAAGGCCAGCTCGAAGAAATCGAGGAAGAAGGCGAGCACGAAGAACAGCACGTTCACCGCGATCAGGAAGCCGACTTCGCCGCCCGGCAGGGAAGTCAGCAGATGCTCGACCCACAGATCGCCATTTACCCCGCGAAACACCAGACCGAACACCGTGGCGCCGATCAGGATGAACATCACGAAGGAGGAGAGTTTCGCCGTCGATTCAATGGCCTGACGCAGCAAAGGGAAGCCCAGGCGGCGTTTGGCGAGCGCCAGCAATAAGGCACCCGAGGCGCCCATCGCGCCGCCTTCGGTGGGCGTCGCAATGCCCAGGAAAATCGTGCCCAGCACCAGAAAGATGAGGAACAGCGGCGGCACCAGCACCAGCAGGCAGCGCATCAGCAGGGCCATGCCGCTCACGCTGCGCGCCGCAAGCGGCAGGGCCGGCGCATATTCCGGCTTGACCAGGGCGACGATCACCACATAACCCACGTAGAAACCGGCCAGCAGCAGGCCGGGAATCATCGCGCCAAGGTACATTTCGCCCACCGAGCGCCCGATCTGGTCAGCCATCACGATCAGCACCAGCGACGGCGGAATGATCTGCGCGAGCGTCCCGGACGCAGCGATCACGCCGCTCGCCAGACGCCGGTCGTAACCGTAGCGCAGCATGATGGGCAGGGAAATCAGGCCCATCGAAATCACCGAGGCCGCCACCACGCCGGTCGTCGCCGCCAGCAATGCGCCGACGAAAACGACGGCGATCGCCAGACCGCCGCGGATCGGGCCGAACAACTGGCCGATGGTGTCGAGCAGATCCTCGGCCATGCCGGAGCGTTCGAGAATCAGCCCCATGAAGGTGAAGAAGGGAATCGCCAGCAGGGTGTCGTTGGCCATGATGCCGAAGATGCGGTTCGGCAGGGCTTGCAGGAACTCGACGTTGAACAGCCCCATGCCAATGCCGAGCACGGCGAACATCAGACCGTTGGCGGCCAGGGAAAACGCCACCGGGTAGCCGGAGAGCAGGAACACCACCAGGCAGCCGAACATGATCGGTGCCAGCGAATCACCGATGATGGGAACGAGAAATTCTAAAGGCATGGCCGTCCCCTCACCCTTCGCTGGCGGCAGGCGCGGCAGTTTCCGTCCCGCTGCCTTTTTCAAATTCCCTGGCCTCGATCAGACCAGCCAGAAAAGCGAAACGCTTGATGATTTCCGAGCAACCCTGCGCCAGCAGCAGGGCAAAGGCCACCGGAATCAGCAGGCGGGCCGGCCACAGCACCAGACCACCGGCGTTGGAGGACACTTCACCGGAACGAATGGCATCCATGGCATAGGGCGTGGCATCGACCAGGATCAGGATGCACAGCGGCAACAGGAACAGCAGGCCGCCGACGATATCGACCCAGGCCTGCGCGCGCGGCGAGAAACGGCCAATCACCACGTCGATGCGGATGTGCTCGTTGCGGCGCAGCGTCCACGCCGCGCCGAGCAGGAAAACGGCAGAGTAGAGATACCACTGCAATTCGAGAAAGGCATTGGAGCCGATATGCAGGCTGTAGCGGGCCAGGGCGTTGAGGGTGCTGACCAGGACGGCCACCAGAACCAGCCAGGCGGTGGCCCGGCCAATTCCTTCGTTCACCCGATCCACCCAGCGGGCGAATAGGAGCAGTTGTTTCACGGGATCATCCTCGATTGGTGTGCGATGTATTTCTTGTTTTTCCCCGGCGCGCCGCTTGTGCCGCGCGCCGGGGGGTACAACGGCCCTACGCCTTATTTCTTGCCGAACTGCTTGCCAAAGGTGAATTGCGCATAGGCCTGCTCAGCCACGCGGAACCATTGGAACTGATCGTTGCGGAAACGTTTCCACGGTTCGTAGATTTTTTTGAATTCGGGATTCTTGGCGGCTGTCGCCTCCATCGCTTGGTTGGCCGACCTGAAGCAGCCTTCCATGATCTCCCTGGAAAAACCGGAGAGCTTGGCGCCGGATTTGATCAAGCGTCCCAGCGCCTGCGGATTCCGGGTGTCGTAATTCGCCATGACGCGCACGTTCATCTCGGCAGCCGCCGTCTCGAACGCCAGTTGATAGCTCTTCGGCAGCTTCTCCCAATGCCCCTTGTTGACCAGCAGCGAGGTGGCCGTGCTGCCTTCCCACCAGCCCGGATAGTAGTAATAGGGCGCGACCTTGTGCAGCCCCAGCTTTTCGTCATCGGCGGGGCCGACCATTTCGGCGGCGTCGATGGTGCCCTTTTCCAGCGCCGCATAAACGTCGCCCGGCGCGATCTGCTGCGGCACCAGGCCCAGGTCGCTCAACACCAGTCCGGCAAAACCGGCGATCCGCATCTTCAGCCCCTTGAGATCGTTCAGCGTATTGATCGGCTTTCTGAACCAGCCGCCCATCTGGCAGCCGGTATTGCCGGCGAGAAAATTCACCACGCCGTAGTTGGCATAGAAATCGCGCATCAGCGCCATGCCGCCGCCGTAGTACATCCAGGCGTTCTGCTGGCGGGTGGTCAAACCGAAGGGCACGGCGCAGTCGAAGCAGAAGGCTTCGTTCTTGCCGAAGAAATAGTAGGGCGCGGTATGGCACAGTTCCACCGTGCCGGCCTGCGTCGCATCGAGCACCTGCAAGCCCGGCACCAGTTCGCCTGCCGGGAAGGCGCGGATGTCGAATTTACCGCCGGTCAGCTGGCGCACCCGCTCGCAGAAATCTTCCGAGCCTTGAAACAGCACGTCGAGCGATTTCGGAAAACTGGAGGCCAGCCGCCACTTGATGTTCGGTTCCACGCTGGCCATGGCTGGCGCAGCCAGCACGCTGGCCGAACCCGCAGCGGCCCCCAGGCTCGCTTTCTTCAGAAAATCACGACGTTGCATACCCTTCTCCAGAAATCATTTTTCCGGCCACAGGCGCTTTCCCCAGGGAAAAACGACACCGCGCCGGGACATTGAAAAGCCCGCAAAGCAAGCACTACAGCGCGAAACTTTCCCACAAAGCAGGCATGGCTTCAAGCGCACTTGCATTTTCGAGTGTGCGCCACACACCGCGCCATACATAATTTTTTTGACAAATTTTTTTCCAAAAGTAGAATAGGCGGGTTTGACGATTTTCAGAGGACTTCGGACTCTCTTCCCCCGACCGCATGATTGCCCCGTGAATAATTCAGCCAACAATTCCCTCATCATCGGCAAGACGGATTACCTCTGTCTGATGCACCTGCGCCCGCCCGAAGAACTGGCCGCCGAGCTGGAGCGCGCCAGCGTGGTGGCCGACGACGCAGTGCCGGCCAACGTGGTCTGCATGGGCGCGCGCGTGGCTTACGCCGAGAAGGAAACGGGCAATCGCCGCGAAGTCGAAATCGTGTATCCATCCGACGCCAATCCTGCACAGGGCAAGGTGTCGGTGTTTGCCCCAGTCGGTGCTGCGTTGATCGGTCTTGCCATCGGTCACGAAATCGACTGGGAATTTCCTGGCGGCAACAGCCGCCGTTTGATCGTCGTGGAGGTCGTCCACCCCACGACCAATCCGTCGGTGCTGCCACCGCAGCACTGACATTTTCCTCGGGAGAACCCTATCGTGCGCTATACCTCATTACAAGATTTCCTCAACCAAGTTAGCACACGAAACCGAGGACAGCCCGAGTTCGAGCAGGCCGTTACCGAGGTGATCGAAAGCCTCTGGCCCTTCCTTGAGCAAAACCCGCGCTACACCGATCACGCCCTGCTCGACCGCCTGGTCGAGCCGGAACGCGTCATCATGTTCCGGGTTTCCTGGCTCGACGATCGCGGGCAAGTCCAGGTCAATCGTGGCTACCGGATCCAGCACTCTTCCGCCATCGGCCCCTACAAGGGCGGGATTCGTTTCCATCCTTCGGTCAATCTCTCCATCCTCAAGTTCCTCGCTTTCGAGCAGACCTTCAAGAACGCGCTGACCACGCTGCCCATGGGCGGCGGCAAGGGCGGTTCGGATTTCGATCCGAAGGGCCGCAGCCCCGGTGAAGTCATGCGCTTCTGCCAGGCTTTCGTCAGTGAATTGTTCCGCCACATCGGCAGCGATACCGACGTGCCGGCGGGCGACATCGGCGTCGGCGGGCGTGAGGTCGGCTTCATGGCCGGCATGATGAAGAAGCTGTCCAACCGCTCCGACTGCGTGTTCACCGGCAAGGGCATCAGCTTCGGCGGCTCGCTCATCCGTCCGGAAGCGACCGGCTACGGCACCGTCTACTTCGCGCAGGAAATGCTGAAACTCCAGAAAAAGAGTTTCGAAGGCATGCGCGTCAGCGTTTCCGGTGCCGGCAACGTCGCCCAGTACGCGGTGGAAAAGGCCATGGCCCTGGGCGCCAAGGTGGTCACGGTGTCGGATTCGTCCGGCTGCATCGTCGATGAAGCAGGCTTCACGCGGGAAAAACTCGCCATCCTGATGGAAATCAAGAACGAGAAATATGGCCGCGTCAGCGATTACGCCAGCCGCGTCGGTGCACAGTTCGTCGCCGGTGCGACGCCCTGGCACGTTCCGGTGGACATCGCCCTGCCCTGCGCCACGCAGAACGAGCTCAACCTGGAAGACGCCAAGACCCTGGTCAAGAACGGCGTCATCTGCGTCGCCGAAGGCGCCAACATGCCTTCCACCGCCGATGCCGCCAAGTTCTTCGAGCAAAACGGCGTGCTCTACGCACCGGGCAAAGCCAGCAATGCCGGCGGTGTGGCCACTTCCGGTCTGGAAATGAGCCAGAACGCCATGCGTCTGTCGTGGACGCAGGAAGAAGTGGATGATCGCCTGCACAAGATCATGTGCAGCATCCACGAGGCTTGCGTGCGCTACGGCACCCACGCCGGCGGCAAGGTCAGCTACGTCGACGGGGCCAACATCGCCGGTTTCGTCAAGGTGGCCGACGCCATGCTCGCGCAAGGCGTCATCTAAGGGCTGCTAAAACAGCCCCAGGCTCGCTTGCCGGCTCAAGGCCACGCCTACGATGTAGGCGAAAGCCAGAGCGGCAAGCAGGCCAAATTTGAGGCGCGACACCGGCGCCCGCCCGGGTTTCAGAGCCATCGCCCCAAGGACGATATACGCCAGCAAGACCAGCACCTTGGCCGTCAGCCAGCCTTGCACGAACGGATACTGGCCACTCATCCAGACCATGAAGAAGGCGCTGAAAAACAGCGTCGAATCGACGAGATGCGGCAAGATTCGCGTCCAGCGCGCGCGCAAGCGCGGCGAATCCGTCATCGCCCAGAAAAAGCGCAGGGCAAAACCCAGTCCTGAAAGCACGACGCAAGTCACGTGCAGATGTTTCAACAAGACGTAATTCATGCTTCCTTCCCGTTCACGAGCGCCGGCTGGCGGAATTTACGGTAGCGCCAGACCGCGCGTGCCAGATTCAGAAACAAGCCCGCTCCAGCCAGGACCACCAGGAAACCAGCGGGGATGGACAAACCGGCAGGCCACAACCATGCTCCCAGCAAAAGGGCGCAGGCCAGGTGAAAAACCCGCAACTGGCGCAAGGCTTCCGGTTCCCCCAGCAGACGGTTCATCGCCGGTGGCGGCTTGCCGATCGCCGAGCGGTTCTGCAAATCGAACCAGAGCAGGAACGGCACGATCTTGTACAACATGCCGGTAATGAAGGCAACATAACCGCCCATCAGGACCAGCAGCCCCAAAAGGAGCGGCCAGGCATCGGATTCAGCCAGCCGCGGAAGCAAACTCCCGACCAGCACCATGAGCAGAACCAGCAGCAAGGCGTACAAACCGAACTGCCAGTAGCGCAAGGTGGCATCCGGCCGCGCCCGACGCCGCCTGCGCTGCAGTTGCAGGGTCTGGATGACGAAAAACAACCCGATCAGCGACAACAGGAAGCGCGCATCGCCCACCAGCCAGGCGGCATCTGTCAGCGTGCCCACGCTCCACAGCAGCAGCGTCAGAAAGATCAGGCGCGGAAACCACCAGGCCGGGCGCGCCGGATAACCCGGCGTCAACTGGAACATGGGCACCACCACGTAAGCCACCGCCGCCAGCAGAATGGCCGACCAGCCCCCCAGCCCCCAGCCCGCGTGCAGATTGGTCAGCCGCTCCAGAGCCACCGGCCAGCCGCCGGCCAGGGCAAAGAGCATGTACAGACCGCTGGCGGCGGTAATCGCCAAGGCCACGAGGGCCATTTTCAGGCCACGTATGCTGGGGCTGGTCGAGCGCACCCGCCACAAGGCCCAGCCGGCCGCGCCGACAAAAAGCCCCAGCGCACCGATCAGGAAGGCCGCTGCCGCATACATCCAGCCACTCGCGGATTGCAGGAAACCCAGCACCAGACAGAGCACGCCGCAATTGAGCAAAGGGTGCACCAGCGCGGCAATCAGGCGCGGACGCGGCAGATTGGCACCGGCCACCACCGGCAGAATCTGGATCAGCGCGCCCAGCATGATCTGCAGCATGAAACCCAGGGTCAGCAGGTGGGTTACGGCGAGCGCCGCCGGCGTCCAGCGCGAAACGAAAATCGTCTCCCCCTCGAAAGCAAGCAGCAGGCCTGCCAACACCAGATAGAGCGGTGCCGTTACAAAAAAACGTAACGGTGCCGCAACCGGCGGCCCTTGCTCAAACGCGAGTAAGGCTTGCATCCAGGCGCGGTATCAGCGGGTGATACGGATGGCGAAAGTGCCATCGGTCCGCAATTCGCTTTCCCAGCTATGGCCGTTTTTCTGCAGGACGCGATACAAGGGGTGCGGTTCGCGGTAGAGCAGCAGCAGCATTTCCTCGCCTGGCTGCAAGGTATCGAGCATTTCCATGGTCGCCACGAAGGGTTGCGGCGGCTCCATGTAGCGTGCATCGACGGTGCGTTCGGCGGGAAAATCCATCACCCCTCCCGCAAGGCGGCCTGCAAGCGTTCGAGCAGGGCCGGCGCGTCCGCCGCCAGATGCTGGTCGCACATCGGATAAAGCACGTTCTCTTCCTTCATGTTGTGCTGCTGCATGGTAATCAGGAGGCTGTCCGCCTGCCCGAGGAAGCCTTCGCGGTCGCCCGCGGCGAGCGCGTCGCCGGCGGCGTCCATCATGCCGCGCATCTGCTCGTGTTCCATGCGCATCACCTGGGTCGGTCCCATGCGCATGCCGGTACTGTCCTCGAAAGCAGGAAACAGGGTGCTTTCCTCGGCAGCGAAGTGGCGCAGCACCGCCTGGTGAAAGCGCCCGAAGCTGTCCGCCGCAGCCGTCAGATCACCGTCGCCGGCAGCTTGCTCGGCAACGGCGAACAGATCGTCGCAATCGCGGTGGTCGTGCTGAAGAAACTGCTGCAGGCTCATGGTGCTCATTCCGAAGGATTCATCGATACATCGCCATTTTCTTGGATGCACCGCAGACGGTGCCTTGATGGGTATCAAAGCACGCCTGACCCGTCTTATTATCTTTTTCTTATCTTGCTTGCCGCCTACTTTTCCAGCACGTAGGTGCCCGGCGCATCGGCCAGGGCCGGGAACCTGCGATTCGCCGCCGGGTAGGCATCGACCTGCGCGCCACCGCGCTGGCGCAGCCAGACCGTCCAGTCCTCCCACCAGCTTCCCGGTTTTTTCTCGGTGCGCGCCTGCCAGCGTTCCCAATGCTCGTTGTGCTCGGGTTCGCCCACCCAGTAAGCGCGCTTGGGCGGATTGACCGGCGGATTGACGATGCCCACGATATGCCCGGAAGTGGACAGCACGAAGCGCACCGGGGCCGCCACATTGACGTATTTGCGGATGCGGTAGCACTGCTTCCACGGCGCGATGTGGTCATCGACCGCCGTCACCGCGTAGAGCGGCTGGGTGATGCGTCCCAGATCGATGGGCTCGCCGGCAATCGTCAGGTGATCGCGCTTGACCAGATTGTTGTGCAGATACATTTCGCGCAGGTAGTAGCTGTGCATGGCCTGCGGCATGCGCGTCGAATCGACGTTCCAGAACAGCACGTCGAACGGCGGCAAAGGCTCGCCCAGCAGATAGCTGTTCACCCAGTACTGCCAGATCAGGCTGTTCGAGCGCAGCAGGCGGAAGGAGGATGCCATCTGCGCGCCGTCCAGGTAGCCTTGCTCGGCCATCATCTTTTCCAGGGCATCGATGCACACATCGTCGATGAACACCTCGATGTCGCCCGGATTGGAAAAATCGGTCAGGGTGGTGAACAGCGTCCAGTCCGCCACCGGCATCTCTTGCTCGCCGTAGCGCTTGTTGGCCCAGGCCATGTAGGTGCTGACCAGGGTGCCGCCGATGCAGTAACCCGCCAGATGCACCTGCGGCACCTTGCAGAACTCGCGCGCCACGCGCACCGCCTCGCCGACGCCATCGGTGAGGTAATCGTCGAAACGCACGTCGTGCATCGTGTCGTCCGGGTTCTTCCAGCTCGTGATGAATACCGAGAAACCCTGATCGGTCAGGTACTTGACCATGCTCTTGCGCGAGGTCAGGTCGAGGATGTAGAACTTGTTGATCCACGGCGTGACGATGACGATCGGCATCGCCTGCACTTTTTCCGTGGTCGGCGTGTAGTGGATCAATTCCAGCATGCGGTTGCGGAACACCACCTTGCCCGGCGTCGTCGCCAGATCCTTGCCGACGGTGAAGGCATCGCGCTCGATCATCTGAATGTCCTTCGCCTTGACGTCGCGCTGGAAATTCGCCCAGCCCTGGCGCAGGCTCTCGCCGCCGCTCGCCGCCGCGCGCTCGATGGCGGTCGGGTTGAGCCAGAAGAAATTGGTCGGCGCCACCGCGTTCAGCCATTTGCGCAGCCAGAAGGCAGCGCGGCGCTGTTCCTTTTCCGACAGGCCCGGCGTCTCGAAAGCCATGTCCTGCAGGCGGTGCGTAAATGCCAGATACCACTCCTTGACGATGTCCCAGGTCGCGGAATCCGTCCATGCGGCATCGGCAAAGCGGGCATCATCCGGGTGCGGCGTGACCACATCGGTCGACGGCATGCCCAGCGCACGGCGCGTCACGTGAGCCTGCAGGGCCAGCAGATCGCCACTCAGGCCATTGAGGGCGCGCGACAGTTCCACGGGGTGCATGTACCAGGCCAATTGTGCCCGCAGCATCGAGGACACGACGCCAAAGGGGTCGATGGCATTGCTCATCGAACGCAGGGCGCTTTCCACAGGGCTCAAGGCACGCAGATCGAGCGCACCTTGCTCGGCGACGGGGGGGTGTGACATGAACATCTCCTTTCGGGGCAGGGCATTCCGGCTTTCGACCTGTCATTTTATACCGTCTTGCCAGCCACACAGGGCAAATCGGAGAAGCGTTGCCGACACGCCATTTGCCACGCCTGCGGCATTTTGTTTTCCCCCAACTTGGCGTAGCATCGGTCCGATCCGGCAAAAACGAGCGCCGGCCCGCCTTTTGAGGAGTTTTCACATGTTCAAGCACATTCTCGTTCCCACCGATGGTTCCGAACTGTCCAGCGCCACCGCCAAACGGGCCGTGGATTACGCCAGGGAAACCGGCGCGCGTGTCACCGCCTTCTACGCCAAGCCGGAATACCGCATCGCCTATTTCGGTGAAGGCGCATTGATCGACTCCACCACGCCCGCCACCTTTGCCGAAATGGCGGAAAAACAGGCGGCCGAAGTGCTGGGCCAGGTTGCCGCCTGGTGCCAGGAAGTCGGCGTCGATTGCAGCACCCGCTCCACCACCAGCGACCTGCCTTACGAAGCCATCATCAATGCCGCCACCGATGCCGGCTGCGACCTGATTTTCATGGCTTCGCACGGTCGCCGGGGCATCACCGGCCTGTTGCTGGGCAGCGAAACGAACAAGGTGCTCACCCACTCGAAGATTCCGGTTCTGGTCTATCGCTGAACCGATCCGCCATGCAGGGCGGGCGCGGCGACCAGGTGTCGTTACGCCCGCCCTGAACCGTCCACCCGGTCCGCCGTAAAAAAAGATTCACACCGGATGTGGTAACCTCTTCGATTGCTGCACTGCACCAACCCCAACCGTTCAAATTCTCACAAGGAAGAACATGACGACCCAAACCACCTCCGTCGCCCTCCCGCTCACCGGCAAAAAAGGGCTGATCACCGGCATCGCCAACGACAAATCCATCGCTTACGCGGTTGCCCAGGCCATCGTCGCCCTCGGCGGCGAAGTCGCCATCACCTACCAGAACGACAAGACCGCCCGCTACACCCAGCCGCTGGCCGATGCCCTGGGCGCAAAACTGTTCCTGAAACTGGACGTGGCCGAACCGGGCAGCCTGGAAAACGTCGTCGCCCAATGCGGCGAAGCCTTCGGCCAGATCGATTTCGCCATCCACTCGATGGCCTTCTGCAACGCCGACGACCTGCACGGACGCGTCATTGACGCCACCGAACAGGGCTTCGATTCGGCCATGAACGTTTCCTGCCACAGCTTCCTGCGCATGGCCAAGGCGCTGGAACCCTTGATGACCAACGGCGGCTCGCTGATTACCATGTCCTACCTCGGCGCCGAGCGCGTGGTGCGCAACTACGGCGTCATGGGCATCATCAAGGCGGCGCTCGAATCCGCTGTCCGCTACATGGCCTACGACCTCGGCCCCAAGGGCATCCGCGTCTTCGCCGTGTCGCCCGGCCCGATCATGACGCGCGCCGCGTCCGGCATCGCCAACTTCAACAACCTGCTGGAAAACGACGCGCAGAAAGCGCCGCTGGGCCGCACCGTGACCATCGAGGAAGTCGGCGCGCTGACCGCCTTCCTGTGCACCGCCGGCTCTTCCGGCATGACCGGCCAGACCATCTACGTCGACGCCGGCGCGCACATCGTCGCCTGATTACCGGCACCTCCCGCCGCCGCCGCCCCCCCCCGCCGTTATATCGTTTCGTTTACAAAGTCTGCGCAGGACGTTGCGAATGTGTACGAGTTGGCGCGCCTTGCCTTTGCTCACGCGCAGGATGTGCCTGTCTTGGATGTTATCCCGCTCTTTGAGCAGATAGAGGACCTCGAAAATGCTGTAACAACGCTCGATGGCATTATTGCTCTGCCTGAGGTACAGCAGCGTCTCTCCGAAACGGGGCGTCGCCTTGAGGTTATGCTCGGCTATTCGGACTCTTCAAAAGATGCCGGTCCGACCTCTGCCACGCTTGTGCTGCATGCAGCGCAGGCAGCCATTGCAAAGTGGGCTGACGAGAACAACATCGATTTGGTACTTATGCATGGTCGCGGTGGCGCTGTTGGACGCGGTGGTGGTCCTGCTAACCGTGCGGTGCTTTCACAGCCGAAAGGTTCGGTTAACTGCTGCTTCAAACTTACTGAGCAGGGCGAAGTCATTTTTGCTCGCTACGGAGATCCCACCCTCGCGCGGCGCCATGTCGAATCGGTTGCAGGCGCTACACTCCTACAATCTGCACCATCTATCGAGTGGGTTAATACCGAGACGATGGATAAATTTGCCGATGTAGCCACTGCGCTCGATGAGGCATCTCGTGAACGCTATCTCGATCTTCTCAACACCGAGAACTTCCCAGAGTGGTTTAGCGAGGTAACGCCGCTCAACGAGATTGGTCTTATGCCTATTGGTAGCCGTCCTGCGAAGCGCGGCTTGGGCGCAAAGTCTCTTGATGACCTGCGCACCATTCCTTGGATTTTCTCGTGGTCGCAGGCGCGCTCCAATTTGGCCGCATGGTATGGCCTGGGAACGGCATGTGAGCGCTTTGGAGATCTCGACCGTTTGCGTGAGGCCTATGCGGAGTGGCCCCTGTTCACTACGTTTATCGACAACATAGAGATGTCACTCTCCAAGACAGACGAGCGTATCGCGCGTATGTACTTGGCTTTGGCAGAGCGTCCCGATCTCGATGAGAAGGTCCTCTCTGAAATGGAGCTCACACGTAAGTGGGTTCTGGCGATTACCGGCGATAACTGGCCGCTTGAGCATCGCCGTGTGCTTGGTCCGGTTATTAAGATGCGTCTGCCCTTTGTAAACGTGCTTTCGATTGCGCAGGTTCGTGCACTCGATGCCGTTCGTACGCATACCGATAAGCTTACGCCTGAGGAAAAAGAGCGCTTTATTTACCTTATTCTTTGCACGGTTTCTGGCGTTGCTGCGGGCCTGCAAAACACAGGGTGATGTTCAAAGAAACGATGAGATTTACAATGCGCTGCGTCTACGTGGCGCATTGTTTTTATAGCGACAAAAGATAAAAGCCCGTTGGGCTGTATGGGCTGTGTATACTTGACGGCTAGTGCTTGCGTGTTGAGTATGCTGGCGAGAAGGGATTGCACAGATGGCGCAGAGGGTGCAGGGAACTGAAGATCTGTTTGGCGATTACATGCGTGCATGGCAGCGCATGTGTGATATAGCGCGTGATCTCTTTGGAGCTTACGGCTTCGACATGATAGAAACGCCTGCACTTGAACAGGTTGATACGTTCGTACACGGTATTGGTGAGTCCACCGATGTCGTGCGTAAGGAAATGTTCCGCGTATTCTCTGGCGCCTTGCTTGAAGGCATGCTTGAAAAAGGTACTGAGAAACACCTCAAGCCGCGCCAGCGTATGGCTATGCGTCCCGAAGGAACTGCGGGTGTGGTCCGTGCAGCTGTTGAGCACAACTTTGTGCCTCAGGGAGCTGCTCCTGCAAAGCTGTGGTATGCCGAGGCAATGTTTCGCGGTGAGCGTCCGCAGAAGGGTCGTCTGCGTCAGTTCCATCAGATAGGCGTGGAGTGGCTTGGAGCTTCTGATCCTGCTGCAGATGCTGAGTGCATCATCATGCTTATGGAGTTCTACAAGCGTCTAGGATTTAGTGATTCAGATCTAAAGCTCTCTATCAACTCTATGGGCGATGCAGCATGCCGCCCCGCTTATCGCAACAAAGTCCGCGATTTTATCCTCGACCATGCCGATGAAATGTGCGAAGAGTGTCGTGAGCGTGCAGAGCTCAACCCCTTGCGTGCTTTCGACTGCAAAAATGACCACTGTCGAGAGGTTATGAAGGCGGCACCGCTTGCACCCGATAACCTTTGTGATGAATGTGCAGCTCATTACGATGCTGTGAAGAAGTATTTGGATGCGGCTGGAATCGCGTATGTGGAAGATCCAACGCTTGTTCGCGGTCTCGACTATTACACCCGTACCGTTTTTGAGGTTGAGGCACTTGGCGCGGGGATTGGCTCAATTGGCGGTGGCGGTCGTTACGATGGTCTTATGGAGCTTGAGGGAGGCCGTCCAACACCTGGTTTGGGCTTTGCAGTTGGATTTGAGCGTATCGTTTTAGCGCTTCAGGCCAAGGGTATTGATCCTTATGGAGAAAAGTCTTCTTGCGTCTATGTAGCCCATACGCCAGGTACCACTGAGCGTGATGCTGTGTTTGATATCTGTTTGATGCTTCGTAACGCCGGTATTCATACCGAAGCCGATTACCAAGGACGTTCACTCAAAAGCCAGTTTAAGCAGGCCGATCGTCTTGCGGCGAAACTCTGTGTTGTTGTGGGTGCCGATGAGGTTGCAGAGGGTGTTGTTACGGTGCGCGACATGGCAACACACGAGCAGACGCGCGTGTCAAAAGACGAGCTTGTAAACTACATTTTGACAAACCTGGCCGAAGCATAGGAGTTGTCCTCATTGAGGCAATACTCTTGTGTACGGAAGTACCTCCATGTCATATACGGCAAGTCATAAAAACGTAGCTTTGGTGCGGGATAATTGCGTCAAGATACCGGTACATGACACGGTATCCGCCCGCACCTCTTTGCTTGATTTGGGAATTAAGCCCCGCGAGGTTCATGTCATCTTTGAAGAGCATCGTCTCACGTGTAAAGGCGAGGTGCTTAAACGCAACGACATGATCTCGCCGGGAATGGTGCTTGATCTCAGGCTTGCTTGTAGTCAGATAGATCTGCCAGATACAGAAGTTCCTGCGTGTCGGGTGGTGTATGAAGATGGTATTGTGCTTGCGTGTGACAAGCAAGCTGGTGTACTTGTTCACAGCGATGGGAATGATGTACCCACGCTTACCGACGCAGTTCAGGCACATCTTGCAAGCCAAGGCATTTATCGGCGTGCACAGGCTGTACAACGCATTGATGTTCCTACCACAGGGTTGGTGCTCTTCTCGACAGCGCGCGAGTTTCAACCTGCTTTGGATGAGCAGATGGCTTCGAGGTCGATGCATAAACGATATCTTGCGATTGTGAAGGGTACGCCTTCGTGGAAAACGCGTCATATTACCGCTGGAATAGGACGCGATCGTCATCATGCGCAGCGCATGCGTGTCTGTGCGCCTGGACAGGGAAAATATGCGTCGACATATGTGCGCGTGTTGGCTCACCACAATGGATTAACACTGCTGGAAGCTGAGATTGAAACAGGCAGACGCCATCAGATTCGAGTGCATCTCGCATCGGTGGGTTACCCCCTTTTGGGTGATACGCTCTATGGAGACGGTTTTGGCGATGTTAGTGGCAAAAATGAGAAGACTGCCTCTTCTCGGATAAGAAAAGGACAAAAGCAGAAAAAGGCTCATGGCAGCGTTTGCGCAGACGATAAATCGCTTATGTTGCATGCCTGGCGTGAAGAGTTTGTGCATCCGCTTACACACGTGCCGCTTACCATAAGAACTGCTTGGCCAGAACGTTTCGAACATTTGGGCTTCTACGAGGACTACTTTGTTTGATACTCTATCCGAGAGGAGAGGTGGCTGAGAGGGGCCGCCTTGG
>OGQD01000576.1_pt1 | contig 27006 bp, 27 predicted proteins | sample 1553091 | NCBI WGS metagenome assembly OGQD01 (sample SAMEA2580290, study PRJEB22360) | human gut metagenome | biome: human gut; feature: human-associated habitat; material: faeces | place: Denmark | collected 2008/2010
CTTCGGCGCCATTGCCCGCCAGCGACAGGCTGGGGCGGCGGCCCGCCCCGCGGCGGACTCAAAGCGCCTTGCTCAGTGCCGGCGTCGGAGCATCGGCCAGGTAGGCCTCCAGCGAGTCGTCCAGGGCATCCAGCCACGGCGTGTGATGTGGCGTAGCCAGGGTTCCGGTGATGAGCGAACGGTGGCACTTGTCGCGGTACCCCATGATGTTCTCGTACTTGTCGTGCTTCCACTGCAGGAAGGTGCGGTTCACCTCGGCGATGTCGAAGCTCGGGTAGTCGGTGGCTTCGATCAGCTGGCGGATGTACTCGCCCTGGAACTCGAACATCTCGCGGGCGTTCTCCAGGGTCTCTTCTTCCTGGCGCCAGGCCAGGTCCTCGGCCTGCATGGCGGCAAGTCCGGGCAGGGCGATGCGCCCGAGGATGACGTCGCGGGCGTACCAGGCCTGGGCGTCGAACATGTTGAAGCTGTACCACTGGTCCTGCATGCCCAGGTACATGAGCTTCGGATTGCGCTCCCAGAACACGCCCTTGTAGAGGTTCAGCGGCCACAGACGGTTGCCGGTCTTGAGCCGCAGCTCTTCGGGGAGGAAGGGGAAGTGGTGTTTGTAGCCGGTACACAGGATGATCGCGTCGATGTGCTTGCTGCTGCCGTCGGCGAAGAACGCGGTGCTGCCCTTGACGTGGGTGAGCAGCGGTTTCTCTTCCCAGTTTTCCGGCCACTGGTAGCCCATCGGCGCACTGCGGTAGCAGCTGGTGATGGAGCGCGCGCCGTATTTGTAGCACTGCGAGCCGATGTCCTCGGCCGAGTAGCTGGCACCGACGATCAGCACGTCCTTGCCGCGGAATTCGAGTGCATCGCGGAAGTCGTGGGCGTGCAGCACGCGCCCGGCGAAGCTCTCGAAGCCGGGGAAGTGCGGCACATTGGGAGTGGAGAAGTGGCCGCTGGCGACCACCACGTAGTCGAACCGCTCGCTGTAGGTGCGGTCGTCGTCGTAACTGTGGGCGGTCACCTCGAAGGTGTTGCTGGCCGCATCCCAGGCGACGTCGCGCACCGTGGTGTTGAAGCGGATGTAGGGGCGCACGCCGGCCTTCACCACGCGGCCCTTGATGTAGTCCCAGAGCACCTCGCGCGGGGGATAGGAGCCCATGGGCCGGCCGAAGTGCTCGTCGAAACTGTAGTCGGCGAACTCCAGGCATTCCTTCGGCCCGTTGGACCAGAGGTAGCGGTACATGCTGCCGTGCACCGGTTCGCCATGCTCGTCCAGGCCGGTGCGCCAGGTGTAGTTCCACATGCCGCCCCAGTCCGCCTGCTTCTCGAAGCAGACCAGTTCGGGGATGTCGGCGCCTTTGTCCCGCGCCGACTGGAAGGCTCGCAGCTGGGCCAGGCCGCTGGGGCCGGCGCCGATGATGGCGACTCGTTGCTTCATGTCCGGTACTCCAGGTTCGGGATTTTTTGGGGGTCAGGAGAAGATCACGGTCTTGTCGCGATTGATGAACACGCGGTGTTCCAGGTGGAGTCTCAGGGCCCGCGAGAGGGCCACGGTCTCGGTGTCGCGGCCGATGGCGACGAGCGCCTCTGGGCTGTAGGCATGGTCCACGCGCTGCACTTCCTGCTCGATGATCGGTCCCTCGTCGAGGTCGGAGGTGACGTAGTGGGCGGTGGCGCCGATCAGCTTCACGCCACGTTCGTAGGCCTGGTGGTAGGGCTTGGCGCCCTTGAAGCCGGGAAGGAAGGAGTGGTGGATGTTGATCGCGCGGCCGGAGAGCTGCTTGCAGAGATCGTCGGAGAGGATCTGCATGTAGCGGGCGAGCACCACCAGCTCGGTGTCGGTCTCGTCGACGATGCGCATCAGTGCGGCTTCTTGCTCGGCCTTGGTGTCCCGGGTCACCGGCAGGTAGACGAAGCGGATGCCTTCGCGTTCGGCCATCGGGCGCAGGTCGAGGTGGTTGGAGACGATGGCGGTGATCCGCATGTCCAGCTCGCCCTTGGCGTGGCGGTAGAGCAGGTCGGACAGGCAGTGGTCGAACTTGCTCACCATCAGCAGCACGCGCATCGGCTGGTTGCCGTCGTGCAGCTGCCAGTGCATGTCGAAGGGCACGGCGATGTCCTCGAAGCCGTCGCGCAGGGCCTGGATGTCGCCCTGCGCGCCGGTGTCGAAGCGGAACACGGCGCGCATGAAGAAGCGTCCGGTGATCTCGTCGTCGAACTGCGACAGTTCGCTGATGTAGCACTGCCGCCCGACCAGGTAGGTGCTGACGGCGGCGACTATTCCGGAGCGCGCCGGGCAGTCGATAGTGAGGATGTAGTGGGGACTCATGGGGGTTCTCGCGTCGGTGTGGGGACCGCCCGGCGCACCGGGCGGGCAAGGCTCAGCCCTTGGCAGTGCGCTTCTTCTTCTCGGGGTCGTCGAAGGGCAGGGTGTGGGCGATGGCGTTCACCTGCAGGCTGCCGCGTACCTGCAGCGGCATGCCCTGTTCGGCGCAGTCGGTGGTCATGCGGGCGATGGCCATGGAACGGCCCGTGAGGCGAGAGTGCATGGCGCAGGTGATCAGGCCGACCTCCTGGCCGGCGTGCCAGAGGGTGTCGCCGGCCTGGGCCGCCTGTTCGCCGTCGAGCAGCACGCCGAAGATGCGGAAGCGCTCCTGGCCCTTGAGCCGGTAGTGCTCGCCGGCGCCGCGGAAGTCCTGTTTGCCAGGCGACACGGTGAAGTCCAGGCCCAGCTCCCAGAGACTGTCGCCGGCCTTCTCGTCGGCGAAGGGGTACATCTGCGAGTTGTCGTAGGGGTAGAACAGCAGGTAGCTCTCGACCCTCAGCCAGTCCAGGGCGGTGAAGGCACAGGGGATGATGCCCAGGTCCGCACCCTTGGCCAGGATGCCGTCCCATATCACCGGAGCGTCGGCGGCCTTGCAGAAGATCTCGTAGCCGCGCTCACCGGTGTAGCCGGTGCGCGAGATCATCACCGGGCGGTCGAACAGCTTGCCCTGCAGGTGGTGGAAGTAGGGCAGCTCGCGGATGCCTGGCACGTGCTCGGCGAGGAAGTCAACGGCGCGCGGGCCCTGCAGCGATAGGTCGTGCAGGTCGTCGTCGAACAACACCGCCACCTGCCGGCCCTGGGCCGAGCGGATGAGCATCTCGTGGCCGATGCCGGCGCCGTGCACCACCATGAAGGCGTTGGGGCCGGTGCGGTAGACGATGCAGTCGTCGGCGAACTTGCCGTCCTCGTCGAGCATGCAGGCGTATACCGACTTGCCCGGATAGAGCTTGGAGATGTCACGGGTAGTGGCCCAGTCGAGCAGGCTTTCGGCATGGGGGCCGACGTAGTGCACCTTCTTCAGGCCGGAGACGTCCATTAGCCCGGCGCGGGTGCGGATTGCTTCGTGGTGGTCGGCGAGGTCGGTGGCATAGGTCCAGGCGGTGCCCATGCCGTTCCAGTCTTCGAGTTGCGAGCCGAGCGCCAGGTGGCGGTCGCGCAGGGCGCTGGTGCGCCAGGAGTTGGCCATGTGGGAATCCTCTTGTTGGGGGCGTTTCAGGCTTGGGAGTCGTAGGGCCGCAGCCAGTCGAGAAGGGCGGCGCGGTAGCGGGTCAGGCCCTTGTAGTCGGCGATCGGGTCGGGCAGGTCGCGCAGTACGCGGTGCAGGCGTTGCGCCCAGTGCGGCTGGGTGGCCAGCTCGGCCATGCTGATCAGGTAGGTGCGGATGCTGAACATCACGGCGTGGCTGCGCGGCAGGCGCGCCATCGTCTGCAGTTCGACGCGCAGGTGCACCAGTTCGCCGGCGTTCTGCGCGGTAACCTTGCCGCGATCGGCGCCCCACTCGTGGTAGGTCTCGGGCGAGGTGTCCAGGCGCGGGTTGATGGTCATGGTCCAGTTCAGCCGGCGCACCGGCTGGCCGACCTGGAGGTTCAGCAGGTACTTCAGCGCGCGGTCGAACACGCCCATCTGGTGTGCCATCGGCACCGGCGAATGCCATTGCTTGAAGCTCATGCCGGCATCGAAGGCCAGCGACCAGTCGGCCGGCCCGGTGACCATGCCGGCGTCCATGTACAGGTCGCCATCGCGCTGGTCGAGCAGAGCGAAGTCGCCCTGCACCTGGCGGGTGATGTACTCCAGTGGCTCGTAGGGCAGGGTGGCGGCGTCGCCGTAGGTGAAGCGCTGGCGGATGCCCAGCACCAGGTTGTACCACTCCCACTGATCGCCCTCGCGGTGCAGCTGGAAGTACTGCGGATAGTCAGCCGCAAGGGTTTCCATCAGCAGCGCCAGGGCGTCCCAGGCGGCCGGCTCCATATGCGGCATGACCAGGCAGCGCGCAGGGTCGCGCTCCAGCACCAGGCCGCGCTCGGTCACTTCGGAGCGATAGTGTTCGTCGATATCGAACAGGTGCTCGAACACCGCACCGGGATCGCGTGGCTTCGCCGGCTCGATGTTCACCGAGTACTGGTACTGGTCTTCCGGGAATGGGAACGGAAAGCGGCGAATGGCCTCCGGGCTGTTGGCGAAGGTGAAGGCTTCGCGGTAACGCTCCACCGGCTTGAGGGTCGTGGGCATGGCGTCGGATCTCCTAGAGGTCGAGCAGGATCGGCCCGCAGCCGCGCGAGACGCAGGGCATCAGGCTGCTGGCGCGTTCGCTGGCGTCGAGGAAGTGGTCGCGGTGTTCCACCTCGCCCTTGAGGTAGCGTGTCTGGCATTGGCCGCAGACGCCGCCGCGGCACAGGTTGGGGACGTCGACGTCGGCCGCTTCCAGGGCCTCGAGCAAGCTCTGCTCGGCCGCGACCTCCAACTGCCGGCCGCTGCGTGCCAGTTCGACGCGGAACGGCAGGCCTGGCTCGGGCGCGGCGAAGGCTTCCCAGTGCATCCGCGAGTCGCACCAGCCCAATGCGGCGGCTTGCTCACGCAGGGGCAGCAGCAGGCGCTGCGGACCGCAGGCGTAGACGTGGCTGCCCAGCGGGCGTTGACGCAGGATCTGGTTGAGATCCAGAGGGCGCTGCGCGCTGTCGTATTCGTGCAGGCGCTCACCGAGCAATTCGCGCAGTTCGCCGCGGTACGCGTCGCTGATGCCGGCGCGGTAGGCGTAGTGCAGCTCGAAGTCCGCGCCCCGCCGCAGCAGCTCGCGGCAATGGGCGATGAAGGGTGTGATGCCGATGCCGCCGGCCACCAGGATGTGCCGGCGCGCCTCGCCGTGCAGGGCGAACAGGTTGGCTGGGGTACCCAGGCGCAGCTGTTCGCCGACCTGCAGTTGCTCGTGCAGGTAGCGCGAGCCGCCCCTGGATTGCTCCTGGCGGCGCACGGCGATGCGGTAGTGGCTGGTCTCGGCGGGGTCGCCAAGCAGCGAGTAGGCATTGCGCACGCCATTGGGCAGGCACAGTTGCACGTGACTGCCGGCGGAAAAGCCCGGCAGCGAGCCTTCCACGGCCTCGAGGGTGAATTCACGGATGACCGGGGTGAGGGCGCGCACGGCGCTCACCCGCACATCGAACCAGGCGCTCATGGGCGGCCCTCGGCGTAGGGATGGTCGGCATCGGCGCAGACGCCCAGGTAGGCTCCCAGGCGGCGGGAAAAATGGCGGCGCACTTCCAGGCGCACACCGCACTGCTGGCAGTCGTGCTGCTCGGCGGGACCGCCGCTCTGCAGCGCAGTGCAGTGCACGCAGTAGATGGCGCGGCGTGCTTCGCCCTGGTGCAGCAGGTGGATTTCCTCTGGGCGCAGTCCGGCCTGACGGGCCAGGGCATGCAGGGGCCAGAGGTAGGCTTCGTCGCCGCTGAGGAAGAGCTGCAGACCCACGCTGGCGCCAGCCAGGACCTCCAGCAGGGCAGGCCCAGCCTGTTGCGCATCCGCCAACAGCACCTGCAAGGCGTCACCACCGAGGCCCAGGCGTTCGGCGAGGGCCGCGGCCCCGACGGGGTCGTCCACCTGCTGCAATAGCACCACCTGACTGCCGGTCAGGCGCGGCGGCGCGTCGTAGCGGGGCAGGCTGGGTAGCGGCAGAGCGCTGTCGGGAAGTGCGGTCGCAGTCATGGCTTCCTCGCGGGTTAGTCGACGGCGTGCCCGATCCTGAGGCGCGCAGCCTTGAGTTGGTGCGCATTGACAGGGAAAGCGGGGGTGTCCGGTCGTGTTTCGTACTGGGGAAGATATTTTCCTGATGCGAATAACCGCTCAATCCGCAAGAGGTGATATCTCCAAAGGGGTAACGGCACCGGTGACGGACGCTGCGGGGCATGAAAGTTGCTGCCCGCAGGATAGGCAGATGAGGAACGTGCATGGCGAAGGCAGGAGGTTGGCTGGAGCACTGGCGGCGACGATGGTGGACTGGTGTCGGGGCGGGCGCGCCGCGACGGGCGGAGGTCGCCCTGTTGCAGGGGCTGCTGGATGAACCAGGAAGCTGGGCGCCGCTTGCGCGCCTGCTCGACGAATTGACGCTGGAGCATCCGGCTGCGCTGCCTTGCCTGCTGCTGGACGAGGCCGGACTGGTGGCGCCGCTGCAGCGCCCGGCTGATTTTTGCGCCGGCGCGGACTGCCCGCTGCGCCACCTTTCAACCCTGCAACCCGGGATGTGCGGGCCGTGCCGGGACCGCGGTGAAGGGCGACCTCTCTTGTGGCCGTTGCAGGATGACAGCCAGGCCATCCTGGTGACTCGGGGGCGCGAGAGGCAGAGGCTGGCCGACTGGCTGCCGCTTCTGGAGGTCTGCGTTCACGGTGTAGCCCGCCAGCGTGCCCGGCAGCGGCTGCAACAGCACGGCCAGGACACACTGCTGGCCCGCGAGCTGCACGACTCGGTGGCGCAGCAGCTCGGCTTCCTGGCGTTCCAGGCGAATCGCCTGCAGGGTCAGCTGCGCCAGCCGCAAAAGGCCGAGCCGCTGCTCGACGAACTGCGCCATGGCCTGCAGGGATTGCAGCGCCAGGTTCGCGAGCTGATCGGCAATGCCCGGCTCAGCCTCGACGGCCGCAGCCTGCGTCAGTCATTGCTGGACTCGGTAGAGGAGTTCGGCCGGCGCAGCAACATCGTCTTCGAGCTGGACAATCGCCTGCCCGACGAACTGCTCGATGACGAGCAGGCCCTGCAGGTGTTGCAGATCGTCCGCGAGGCGCTGGCCAATATCGTCCGCCATTCCCATGCGCGCACCGCGCGTATCGATCTGCGCCTGCTGCGTGATGAGTTGCAGGTGGCGGTGGAGGACGATGGGATCGGCTTGCAGGGCGGCTCGGCCCACGGGCATTTCGGCCTTTCGATCATGCGCGAACGGGCCCTGGCCATCGGCGGCAGTCTGAGCGTGCAGAGCATCCAGCCGCGTGGAACGCAGGTCGCCCTGCGTCTGTGCGGCCTGACCATTACCCCGGAGGACAATGCCGATGCACAGCGCCACCTTGCTGCTGATCGATGACCATCCGCTGTTCCGCCGCGGCCTGGCCGAGCTGTTCGGTGAGTGCTGCGGCTTCACCGTGGTCGGCCAGGCCTCCAGCGGCCGCGAGGGCATCAACCTGGCCTGCCAGCTGAGCCCGGAGCTGATCCTCCTCGATCTGCACATGCCGGGCCTCGGTGGCCTGCAGGTGCTCGACGAGCTGCGCCAACTGGAACTGGACAGCCAGGTGATCGTGCTGACTGCCCAGGCCGACCGCACCGAACTGGTCGCCGCGCTGCGCCTGGGTGCCGAGGGCTACCTGCTCAAGGACACCGAGCCCGAGGCGCTGCTCGATTATGTTCGCGCCTGCAACCGGGGGACGGTGCAACTGGACGACAGCCTGATCGCGCTGCTGGCCGAGCCGACGCTGCCGGTGCCGGGCGCGGACGGCCTGACCGAGCGTGAGGGGCAGACCCTGGCGCTGATCGCCGATGGCCTGAGCAACAAGCTGATCGCCCGTGAGCTGGGCATCAGCGACGGCACGGTGAAGATCTACGTGAAGAACCTGCTGCGCAAGTTCAACCTGAACTCGCGCCTGGAGCTGGCGGCTTGTGTCCATCGCGGCAGCCGCCAGCCGTGAGGGGAGCAAACATGGACCCGCATCCGACAGAAATTGCCGATCTGACCGACCGCTATCCGATCGCATTGCTGCGACTCGACCGCCAGGGCCGAATCGTCCACGCCAATGCAGCCTGGATGCGGCAGATGGGGCGTCCCGGCGGCAGCCGGGAGCTGCTCGCCCAACTGCACCGTGAGGACGCCGCGGCCTGGCGCGCGGCGCTGCGCCAGGCCGCCGAAGGGAAGGATCCGGTCAGTTGCTGCTTGCGCTTCATCGATCCGAATGGCCGCCTGCGCTGGTTCGACCTGCAGGTGAGCGCCGGACCCGGGGCCTTCTACCTGGCGCTCAACGACGCCACCAGCCGACGTCGCGCCGACGCCCGTATCGAGGCCAGCCAGCGCGGCGCGCTCAGCCTGCTCGATGGCTTGCCGGGGCTGATCTACCGAGGGCGCAACAACCGTCAGTGGACCATGGAGTTCGTCAGCGCGGGATGCCTGCAACTGACGGGCTACCCCGCCGCGTACCTCACCGACACGTACGAGCACAGCTACAGCACGCTGATCCTCGAGGAATACACCGAATATGTCTGGTCCGGGGTACAGCAGGCGCTGCTGCGCCGGGAGCCCTACGAACTGGTGTATCGCATTCGCTGCGCCAATGGGACCATCAAGGATGTTTGGGAGAAAGGAGCGGGAATTTACGCCGAAACCGGCGAAGTACTGGGCATCGAAGGCGTCATCGTCGATGTGGCGGGTGGCAAGTTACCGACGGCGTGAAGCTGGCCGCCCAGCTGAGACGCAAATCCGCTTTTGCAGGGGCGATGCGCTCTGGATTGAGCAGTTGCTGCTGCAGTAGGTCTCTCCGGACCTCGAAATCGAGCCGTGCCGGAGGTCTGCTATCTGGCCGATTGCTGGCGCTGGCGAGAGGCAGCTACCGACCCAAAGCGGACTTCGACAAAACGCATTGAATCACTCCAAAAGCGATGTTGGAGCCAACAACGCCTCTGAGGTGGTGATCATGAATAACACTGCCAGCCTCTTCTTGACGAACCTCCGCAGTGCTTCAGATCGTCAGGGCAGCTCTCCCTGCTGAGGACGGCATCTGCTTTCTCGCGTCTTCATTGCGGGTTCAATGTCTCAGCGGCATGCCTGGGGAGGGCGATAGAAATGGCGGCGGCCAGCAAGACAAAGGCCGTCGATATCCAGAGGCAAGCCGCCAGGCCATACGCCTGGAATGTCCACCCGGAAAGCACCGTGCCGATCAGGCGGCCCATGGCGTTGGACATGTAGTAGAAGCCCACATCCAGCGACACGCCGTCCTCCTTGGCGTAAGAAACGATCAGGTAGCTGTGCAGAGAGGAATTCACGGCGAAGAGTGCGCCGAACAGCATCAGCCCGCCCAATAGAACGGCTTCAGCGGGAAGGCCGGTGGCGATTGCCGCTGGCAGGACGGCAAGCGGCAATGCCCAGACCAGCGCCGCGCGGCCGTCGGGAACATGCCCACGCCTCTTGCCCGTCAAGGCCGGCGCGAAGGACTGGACGATGCCGTAGCCGATCACCCAGGCGGCGAGGAAGCCGCCGACCAGCCAGAAATCCCAGCCGAAGGTTGCGCTCAGGTAGACCGGCAGGGCGACCACGAACCAGACGTCGCGGGCGCCGAACAGGAACAGGCGGGCCGCGGAAAGGATGTTGATCGCCCGGCTCTTGGAGAGCATGTCGCGGAACTTGGGTTTGGCCTTGGCCTTGCCCAGGTCTTTCTTCAGCGACAGCATGCTGCCGATCCAGACAAGGCCCAGTACCAGGGCCATCGCCAGTACGGCGCCCTTGAAGCCGAGCAGTGCCAGCAGCGCCCCGCCCAGGAAGAAGCCCACGCCCTTGAGTGCATTCTTCGAGCCCGTGAGGATCGCCACCCACCGATAGAGCTTGCCTTGCTGCGTATCCGACACCAGGAGCTTGATCGAACTCTTGGCGCTCATCTTGTTGAGATCCTTGGCGATGCCCGACAAGGCCTGCGCGCCCATCACCCAGGGGATGCTCAGCATGGCCGACGGAAGCGTGAGCATCAGCAAGGCCACCACCTGCATGGCGAGCCCGATGTTCATGGTGCGGTTCAAGCCAATGTGGGCGCCGAGGTAGCCGCCCACCAGGTTGGTGACGACGCCGAAGAACTCGTAGAACACGAACAGGGTGGCGATCTGCAGGGGCGAATACCCCAGCGAGTGGAAGTGGAGCACCACCAGCATGCGCAAGGCGCCATCGGTCAGCGTGAATGCCCAGTAGTTTCCCGTCACCAGCAGGTACTGCCGGACTTCCGGTGCGAGCGACGATAGCCTCTGCATCATCCTGTGCTGCTCTCTCAACCGGCCAGGCCGACCAGCCTGGCCAGTTCCACGGTGCGGTTGGCGTAGCCCCACTCGTTGTCGTACCAGGCGTAGAGCTTCACCTGGGTGCCATTGACGACCATGGTCGACAGCGCGTCGATGATCGACGAGCGCGGATCGGTGCGGTAGTCGATGGAGACCAGGGGACGCTCCTCGTAGCCGAGGATGTCCTTCAGCTCATTCTCGGAAGCGTGCTTGAGCAGCTGGTTGACCTCGTCCACGCTGGTTTCCCGTTCGACCTCGAATACGCAGTCGGTCAGCGAGGCGTTGGCCAGCGGAACGCGGACGGCATGGCCGTTGAGGCGGCCGCGCAGCTCGGGGAAGATTTCTGCGATGGCGGTGGCCGAGCCGGTGGTGGTGGGGATCAGGCTCATGCCACAGGCGCGGGCGCGACGCAGGTCCTTGTGCGGCTGGTCGAGGATGCTTTGCGTATTGGTCAGGTCGTGAATGGTGGTGATCGAGCCGTGACGGATGCCGAGGTTTTCGTGGATCACTTTGACCACCGGCGCGAGGCAGTTAGTGGTGCAAGAGGCGGCCGTTACGATGCGATGCTGCGCCGGGTCGAACAGATGCTGGTTGACGCCCATAACGACGTTCAGTGCACCTTTCTCTTTGACCGGAGCGCTCACGACAACGCGCTTCACACCTTGATCCAGATAGGCCTGCAGCACGGCAACGGTCTTCATCTTGCCGCTGGCTTCGATGACCAGATCGCAGCCCGACCAGTCGGTGTCGGCAATGGCTTTGTTGGCGGTGACCTTGATGCGTTGGCCACCAATTACTACAGAGTTGCCGTCCACACCGGCCTCATGGTGCCAACGACCGTGCACCGAGTCGAAGTTGATCAGGTGGGCGTGTGTCGCAGCGTCGCCAGCCGGGTCATTGATCTGTACGAACTCGAATTCCGGCCAGTCCCATGCGGCGCGCAGCGCCAGACGACCGATACGACCGAAACCGTTGATACCGACTTTGATGCTCATGTTCGTGTTCTCTGGAGAAGACTGGAATCAGTGGCCTACGTCGAACTGGCTGATCCAGTTGACGTGTGCCGGATGTTGGATAGCCTTGGGTCGCAGGGCCTGTACTTGGGCAACGGCATCGGTGCGGGGCACTCCCGCCTCAATCAGGATGCGCGCGGCAATCAACCCGGTGCGACCCGAGCCACCCTTGCAGTGAATGGCGAGGACTTTACCGCTCAGCAGTAGATCAAGGATCTGCTGCTTCCAGCCGTCCCAGGATTGGTCGAAATCACTCTGGGGTACCTGCTCATCGGCGACTGGCAGGTGGAACCAGGTCAGCCCTATTTGCTCACAATGTTCGGCAATCCGATCAACGCCATTGGCATTGAGTTCGGAGAGTGGCATTAGCGTGATGACAGCATCGGCGCCTGCTTGCTTGAGCGTTTGCAGGGCCTCATCAAGGGAAGTCTCCTTGGTGCCAGGACACGGAGTGAAGATCAGCTTGCCCGGCAAGTTGAGAACACTCAGTACATCGAAGGGGTGAGTCATGTAGCAGATATCCTGCGATCAGATGGAACGTTGATTGACGCGCTTGGAGAGTTCTTCCGCCGACTCCTTGCGTTCGGAGTAACGGTCGACCAGGTAATCAGCGCGGTCGCGCAGCAGCAGGGTGAATTTCACCAGCTCTTCCATGACGTCGACGACGCGGTCATAGAAGGGAGAAGGCTTCATGCGGCCTGTCTCATCGAATTCGAGATAGGCCTTGGGTACTGAAGACTGATTGGGGATCGTGAACATGCGCATCCATCGGCCCAGCACGCGCATCTGATTCACGGCATTGAACGACTGTGAGCCGCCGCAGACCTGCATGACGGCCAAGGTTTTGCCCTGGGTGGGGCGTATAGCCCCCATGCTCAATGGGATCCAGTCGATTTGCGACTTGAATACGCCGGTCATGGCCCCGTGACGCTCCGGAGAGCACCAGACCATGCCCTCTGCCCAGAGCACCAATTCGCGCAGCTCCAGCGCTTTCGGATGATCCTCAGGAGCATCGTCCGGCAACGGCATGCCGGAGGGATTGAAGATCCGGGTCTCGGCGCCAAAGTGCTCAAGCAAGCGAGCGGCTTCTTCGGTCAGCAGCCGACTGAACGAGCGCTCACGTGTCGATCCGTAGAGCAGCAGGATCCGAGGCTTATGGCTGGATGGCTGCTGGGTGGCGAGCTTGTCCAACGAAGGCTGGTCGATCAGCTCAAGGTCAATGTTGGGAATGTGGTCAGTCATGATTTCACTCCTGGGAAAGGGCACCGGACGACGGGTCAAACCAGCGGCGCTTGAGCCACCAGGCCACGCCTACCAGGGTGATCAGTACAGGCACTTCGACCAACGGCCCGATCACGGTGGCAAATGCGACCGGGGAGGCGAGGCCGAAGGTGGCAATGGCCACAGCGATGGCGAGTTCGAAATTGTTGCTTGCAGCGGTGAACGCCAGTGCCGTGGTGCGCGGATAGTCGGCTTCCAGCACCTTGCCCATCCAGAAACTGATGAAGAACATCACGACGAAATAGATGGTCAGCGGGATGGCGATGCGCAGCACATCCAGCGGCAACTGCAACACCATGTCGCCCTTGAGGCTGAACATGGCCACGATGGTCAGCAGCAGGGCCACCAGCGTCAGGGGGCTGATCCTGGGAATGAAACGCTGCTGGTACCAGTCGGCGCCTCTGCTCTTGATGAGCACCTTGCGAGTCAGGAACCCGGCGAGGAACGGGATGCCGAGGTAAATCAGCACGGATTTGGCGATGTCGAGGAAGCTGGTCTGGATGATGCTGCCTTCCAGACCAAACAACGGGGGTAATACGCCCAGGAAAATCCAGGCGTAAACGCTGAAGAAGAGGATCTGGAAGATGCTGTTGAAGGCCACCAGCCCAGCGACGTACTGGTTGTTGCCTCCAGCGATCTGGTTCCAGACCAGAACCATGGCGATGCAGCGTGCCAGGCCGATGAGAATCAGGCCAGTCATGTACTCCGGCTTGTCCGAGAGGAAGACCACCGCCAGGACAAACATCAGCACGGGGCCGATGATCCAGTTCTGAATCAGCGATAGTGCCAGGATGCGCTTGTCCTTGAAGACCTGCGGCAGCTCTTCGTATTTCACCTTGGCCAGCGGCGGGTACATCATCACGATGAGGCCAATGGCGATAGGGATGTTGGTAGAGCCCACAGACAAGCTGTTCAACCAGCCGGGCAACCCTTCGAAGAGGCTGCCCAGGCCAATGCCGAGCCCCATGGCGAGAAAGATCCAGACCGTCAGATAACGATCCAGGAATGAAAGACGGCTCTTGCTCATTGCTGCCTCCAACGCCCTCAGAGTGTTCCGATACGGGCCAGCTCTGCCTTGAGCTGGTCGGCATCGAACTCCCCGAAGGGCAGTTCCAGGAACGCCGAGATTCGACGCTCGATGTGCTTGAGGGTGGCATCGAATGCGGCACTCATTTCCGCATCGCTTCCCTCCAGTTCCGAAGGATCGGTGAGTCCCCAATGCGCCTTGATAGCTGGGCCGAAGAATACCGGGCAGGCTTCTCCGGCAGCCTTGTCGCAGACAGTGATCACGTAATCGGGAGCGAGATCGGCATGCACATCGGACGACTTGCTGCTCAGGCCTTCCGTGGAGATACCGGCCCGTCGCAACGCTGCAAGGCTCAACGGATTCACCTCGCCTTTGGGCTGACTGCCAGCGCTGTACGCTGTCATTCCGGTGGGAGCAAGGTGGTTGAATATGGCTTCCGAAAGGATGCTGCGGCAGCTATTGGCGGTGCAAAGAAAAAGGATTTTCATCTCAATCATCAGCAGCAGGTGGCGACGCGCTCGGGGCGCTCTCCCATGTTGTCCAATCGTGCAGCACTGGAATTCAGCCACTGGCGGTTGGCTTCCAGCGTCGTCTTGAGTACCTCGCGTACCCAGGCAGGAAGTTCAGGGTGCAGCCGGTAATAAACCCATTGGCCCTGCCTGCGGTCTTCCAGCAAGCCACAGGTACGCAGTTGCGCCAGGTGGCGCGAGACCTTGGGCTGGCTTTCATCCAGTGCACAGGTCAGCTCGCAGACGCAGAGTTCTTCCTCGCGGGCGATCAGCAGCATCATCCGCACGCGGTTCTCGTCAGCGAGGCATTTGAAAACCTTGGTAGGCGTCAGGTGATCACTCATGGCAGTGCTCAATGCTTGGTTTTCACAAGGACGAACATCTTGATGCGCTCGTGAATCTCATGGAGCGCGTGGCGGAAGGCGTCAGGCCTCTCGCTGGTCACGGGATCTTCGAAATTCCACGCCAACTGCTCGCCGGAACCAGGCAAGGTCTGGCACTCCTGGGCCGCCTTGTCGCAGAGCGTGATGACGTAGTCGAAGTTCTGGCCCTCGAACTCGTCGAGTGACTTACTGCGTAAGGCACTGGTATCGATGGACAAGTGTTCAAGCGCCGCACAGGTGCGAGGATCGACACCCTGTGGTTGGGTGCCGGCACTGAATGCTTCGAATTGTTCGGAGTTCGTGTGGCGAAGCAGGGCTTCGGCCAGTTGCGAGCGGGCGGCGTTAGCAGTGCAGACAAACAGAACGCGGATCTTGTCGGGCATTGCGATGCACTCGAATCGTATATGGTTTTCCGAATATACGTTTTTTCGCATAAATTGCAAGGAGAGGCACGTTGGGAAAGTCCACTGGACGATGCCGGATTCTGGGTGAAAGGACGAGATGGGAGACAGCACGCGCTCGTCGCGTGCTGTCTCACTACTGTCAGATCCGCTGGCCCCTAAGGGACATCGCACAGGGATTAATTGGGCTCAAGCAGCGCCTGTAGGCGCTGAATACCCACTGGCTCGTCCTTGTAGAGAGGAACGACCGCATACCGCTCGGAATGCTGGGTCGCTACCGAGTGGATCTCACGGTACTCATTCTTCGCTCGCAATCGAAGCAAGCTGGAAGTTGGCTTGGCAGCAGCGACGCTGTTATTGACGATCCAGGCCCAGGGCTCGATGCCAGCACGCCGGAGGTCGGCTTGCAGATTGGCGGCTTCCAGCACGGGGGTTGTCTCGGCAAGCGTGACCAGCAGAACTTTCGTCTTCTTTGGATCCTGGAGTTGCATCATCGGTGTGCTGTATCCCACCTTGCTGTCACCCATCTGCCGGACAATCTCGCGGTGATAGGCACCAGTGGCGTCGAGCAGCAGCAAGGTGTGCCCCGTCGGCGCGGTATCCATTACCACGAACTTCTTGCCAGCTTCCCTGATGATTCTTGAGAAAGCCTGGAAGACAGCAATTTCTTCAGTACAGGGAGAGCGGAGGTCTTCCTCCAGCAATGCCCGGCCCTCGGCATCAAGGCCAGCACCCTTTGTCTTGAGAACATGCTGCCGGTATCGCTCGGTCTCGGCCTGGGGATCGATTCGGCTGACGGTCAAATTGTCCAAAGCCCCCTCAAGGGTTTCGGTCAGGTGGGCGGCAGGATCGGAGGTGGTGAGGTGCACTGGCAGGCCCCGATTTGCTAGCGCGACGGCAATTGCGGCAGCCATAGTCGTCTTACCTACGCCGCCCTTGCCCATCAGCATTATCAGGCCATGCCCTTCTGCCGCGATACCATCGATAAGCGAGTTCAGCGGGGGAAGTTCCAGCTCAGTTGGAGGTTCGACCGTATCCTGAGATTCGGAATGCACCTCTATGAACATCTGCTTTAACGCTTCGAGGCCAACCAGATTGAAGGGTTTGAGCGCGACCAGATCCAGTGGCAACGCACGCAGGATTTCCGGGATGTCTGCGAGAACCTGTTGCTCTCGCTGATAGATGGCAGACGCAAGCTCGTCGCCGGCCACTGCTTCGGCTGGCAAGACGCCGTTCACGACCAGGTACTGCTGCTTCAAACCGATATCAGCCAGCTCGTCATGGGTGCGAGCCACCTCGCGCAATGCGGCTTTCTGGGCGCGAGCCACCAGCACCAGGCGTGTCCTCGATGGATCGGACAGTGCATCAACGGCGGCCTTGTACTGAGTGCGGTGTTTTTCCAGTCCGGCAAGCGGGCCGAGACAAGAGGGATCACCTTTGCCGCTCTCAAGGAAGCCACTCCACGCCCCTGGGAGCTGAAGAAGGCGGATGGTGTGGCCGGTAGGGGCGGTATCGAAAATGATGTGGTCGAAGTCGGTAAGCAGCGCCCGGTCAGTGAGCAGCGCAGTGAACTCATCGAAGGCGGCGATCTCGGTTGTACAAGCGCCGGACAACTGCTCTTCAATGCCGTCGACTACATCCTCTGGCAGCACTCCCCTGACTGGGCCGACGATGCGATCTCGATAGGCCTGAGCTGCCTCCTGGGGATCGATTTCCAGCGCAGCGAGATTGGGCACGGCGGTAATGGCTGTGATCTTGTTACCGATGTCCAGGCCGAACACCTGGCCAACATTGGAGGCCGGATCGGTGCTGACGAGGAGTACCTGCTTGCCGGCATCGGCGAGCTGGATTGCCGCTGAGCAGGCAATGGATGTCTTGCCGACGCCACCTTTGCCGGTGAAGAACAGGAAGCGCGGTGGTGCTTGAAGAAATTGCATGGTCTTCTCCTCTTAGCAGCCCTTGCCGCCCGAGCAGCAAGTGCTGCCGGAAGCTTCGGCGGAAACTGAGGTCTTTTGGGTCGCCTACTTGGTCAGCTCTTCACGAGTGGGGTAACGACCGGCGAGCACGATTTCCCCGTTCAGCAGTGTGAGTGGTAGGCCGCTTTGCCCCGAACGCTGGAGGAAACTCCGAACGACAGGCTGGTCAGCGAAGATCTGTGGCTGATGTGCCAAGTTGAAACGTTCGATCTTCGTCCCCTGTCGCGACGCCCATGCACCCAATTTCCTTGGCCACTGGAACGGCAAGCTGGTCTGTGGCGACTTCCCCAGCTACAAGACCGGCTTCGAGCAGGGCATAACCGAAATCGGCAGTATGGCCCACGCCCGGCGCAAGTTTTTCGACTTGCGAGCAGCGAACAAAGGCCAATTGCCGACGCAGCGAGCGAGATCGGCGAACTGCTGCCGCATCGGTGGAGGCCTGCCTAACTCACGCTACGTGAGTTGGGCGGATGCTTAACAGTGGGAATAGGGCGCTTCCCGTGGGACAAGCGTGAGGGCTTAGCGGGGCGGTGTGCCCATGTGCTGCTGATACTGCATCATCTGATCCATCATCATCTGTTGCATGCCCATGTACCTGTCCATCATGTATTGATGTTGCTTCATCTGCTCAGGCGTCATCTGGGAGTAGTGGCTGCCCATTTGGCCCCAACCCATCATGTGACCATTCCCCATCATATGGCCGCCCATCATGCTCCCCCCACAACAACCCATCATTCCGTTGCCCCACATTCCATTCATCATCTGCATTCCTTGCTGCATCATGGCCTGATGCTCTTGCATCAGTTTCTGGCGCTGCGCAGGATCGGAGGATTTCTGAATTTGGCTCATTTGCTCCTGCATTTTCTTCAGGTTTTCTTGTGCCTTTGCCATCTCCTGGTCAAATTGCTCGATGCTCATCGGCTGCTGAGTCGGCTTAGCGGCGTTAGCGTCCTGTTGCGCAAACGCGAAGGCGGGGAAAAGCACGGCCGCCAAAGTGAGAGAAGCGAGCGTGGATGCTTTCATGGTTCAGATCCTTCCAGAGGATGGAGCAGGGAATAGCTTGCCACTACTCAATATAGTCTTCGGTTAACGGCGCAAACTGATGTGAGTCAACGGCTAGCCCTGACCTCGACGCACGCAATGAATTGGGGGCGTGCGTGCCCGCATTTGGCCGATTTCTGTCGGCCCCACCTGCAGCTTTGAGTCGCACGTTGCGTTGTCTGTGGTGAGGATAGAAAGATTCGCGTCGGGAAGGTGACTTGGCTGGACGGTTACTGATGAAGAACAAGGGATTCCGGACGAGGTACGGCACGAGTTCTTACGCTCGGCTCGTGGGGGAACAGCAACCCGCTTGAGGCGGTTGTAGCTGGCTCGCCTTGTTCGCTGTGTCACAGCAATTGAGAGCGGGTGTTTCCTCTCCGTCTAACTGATGACTGCATACCCCCGTTTCGGGAAGCTCGAGTTCCACCCTGTGGGCTTCTTCCCAGTTGCCTGCAAGCCCTGCCACAACTGAACGCACTTGCTCATAGCCGGTGAGCAGGAGGAAGGTGGGAGCCCGGCCGTAGCTCTTCATGCCGACAATGAAAACGCCGTCGTCCGGATGAGAAAGCTCGTCGATTCCGTGCGGGCGAACAGTGCCGCAGCTGTGTTCATTGGGGTCAATAAGTGGCGCGAGGCGAGTTGGGCTCTGCGTTGCAGGATCCAGGGCCAACCTGAGTTCGTTCAGCAGCCCGAGGTCGGGGCGGAACCCGGTAGCCACGATAATTTCGTCCACCGGCGGCAAGGATCCGGAGTCGCCGTGAACGATAAGCCCCTGGCCTGTGCTCTCGATCCGGTTGATCGAAACTCCCTGGAATAGGGTGATCTGCCGCCGCTCAAGGAGTTCTTTAATCTGTAGGCCTAAGTTGCCTCGCGCGGCCAGCTTGTCGTTCTCCCCGCCACCAAGAAGTTTTGCAAAGGAATGTCCCCGGATCGCCCAGTAGACCTTGGTATCTGGAGCATCAGCCGAAAGCTGAACCAAATCCTGGAGTGAATTGAAAGCGGAGTGGCCGCTGCCCACCACGAGGACGCGACGATCCTTGTATCGTTCGCGAAGGCTCCCGATGACCTCGGGAATGCCATAGAAAACCTGCGATTGAGCGTCCATCTCGCCCAGTGCCGGGATGCCTGATGCGCCCATCCAGTTCGGTGTTCCGAAGGTGCCGGATGCGTCAATTACAGCGCTTGCCAGGATGTCCTCCTCCCCGTGAGGAGCAGACACTCGCACCAGGAAGGGGGCTGCTGCACGCCCTTTGCTGGTCAAACCGTCGACACCTGCTTTGGATACCGCCAGCACTTGAGTTTCGAGGCGCAGACAGTCGTGAACTGCTGGATGGCGAGCGAGGGGCAGAAGATACAGATCGAGGAGCTCACGGCCGGTCGGATAGGCATGCAGGTCAGGAGCTGTCCATCCAGTAGTGGCCAGTAGCTTCGCGGCCTGCTTATCGATGTTGTATTCCCACGGGGAAAACATCCTCACGTGCCCCCACCGACTGATGCTCGCGCCTGCCTCGGCACCCGCTTCAACAACCAATGGGGTCATTCCTCTGGCAAGAAGATGTGCTGCTGCGGCCAGTCCAATGGGGCCGGCACCGATGACAACGACGGGGAGTTTTGCCGGACTCATTCTGCGCCTCCAGTAGCGGGCTGATTGGAGGGAAAGAGACGTTCGACGATGACGCAGTCAAGCCAACGACCCTCGAGGCAGGCGTGCTTCTCATAGACCCCGACCTGCCTGAATCCGCAAGAGCGGCATAGTGCCAGGCTGGCTTCATTGAACGTGAAAATGCGTGAGAGTACTTTCCAGAAGCCCCGAGTTTCAGCCTCTGCGAGGAGGGCATTCAGAAGTACTTTGCCAATTCCTCGGCCGCGCGCATCTCGCCGTAGGTAAATCGAGAAGTCCGCGATCCCGTCGTAGCAGGCGCGAGCGCGATAGCTGCTTAGGTTTGCCCAGGCGACCACCTCGCCATCGATCTCCACGACCAGAACCGGATACCGCGTCATGTCGGTGATGCGCGAGAGCATGTCCGGCACGGTTCGGGGCTGAGTCTCGAACGTTGAGCTGCGATCCTCGATTCCCTGGTTGTAGATCTCTGTAACGGACTGAGCATCTTCTGGTTTCGCGAGGCGGACGAGCATGGAAGAATCCTCTAGGTTGTCAGTGACAACAATTTGGTCAAAAAAAGGGGAGCGATCCTCTAACTCTCGGTTGCTTTGGTCGGGCAGCACTCGTTAGCCAGGCCGCAGCGAATTTCGGCAGCACGAGTGAGTTGGCGCAATAGGGCCAGCGCACCTTGGCGCACGTCTGGCGCCAGACCGCTGATCATGGCGCGCTCTTCGGCAATGAGGTCAGCCCGGATACGCCCATAGAGCGCCTCACCGGCGTCGGTGACCTGCACACGGATTGCGCGTCGATCCTCGTTGTCCGCGACCCTGGAGACGTAGCCCTTGCGCTCAAGGGTATCGACCACACGGCTGGCGGTACTCTTATCTAGGAACATCTCCTCAGCCAGCGTTTGCAGGCGCAGTGGCCCTTGTTTGACCAGGGTCTCCACGGCATAGCACTGAGTGACCGAGACGTCGTAGCAGCAGATTCTGTCGCGATCTCGGAATTGATAGACCCGCACAAGCTGGCTCAGCGCTTCGTAGAGTGCTTCGGCATCCCGGCTGAGGTCATCTTCTCGCTTCGTTGACATGTGCATTCCAATTAGTTGCTACTTACAACATTATGAGGGGTGCTCGTCACCGTCAAGTCACTGCCTATTAACCAGATGCACTCTGATCGCGGGTCAGAGAGCTGCATTGTTCACCGGAAGAGGGATGCGGGATGAGGTCGGGTTGCTCAGCAATTCAGCCGGATGAGGCGGGAAGTCAGTTGCTGATAGGTAAGGCCTGCTTCCTGGTCAAGGCGCACTCACTACCTAATGGATACAACCAGCGTCCGGGAATGACTCTGCTGTTGGCAGCCGACAACGTACCCCTGGAGCTTGAAATCGAAGGGCAGCGGGCTGTTGCTTCAGGCTGGTTGCTTGCTCCCGAACTGCGTCGGCGTTTCATCAACCCTCAGCCTCATATCAGCATCACCATTGAGCCTGAACATGCCGCCTATTCCCGTCTTCTGAGGTGGGCGAGATTGAGCCCGCTTCAGTTCCAGGAGTTGGGGGCTGTTGATCGCAGTGAAGATCTGCTGAATGTAGCCACTCAGCAGGATTTGGACTTGTGGTTGTCGCGCTTGCTCGACGCCAATCATCAGCCCTCGGCCCCGCCCAGTCCGCGCCTCATGTACTTGTTGGCGATTGTGGACGAGGCCGAGCCCGACACCACTGCCGAGGATGTATGGCAGGCTTTCCGTTCTAGGTATCCCAGTACACAAGCCCATTGCTCGCACTGGCTCCAGGAGAGCCTGGGTATCCCGCTGCGAAAGCTGCTGCTTTGGCGCAAGTTGCGCCGTGCCCTGGAGATGGTTAGCGAAGCGAAGCACGCAACGGAGGTTGCTCATGCCGCCGGGTTTGCCGACTCAGCTCACCTTTCTCGGATCTGCCTACGCACATTCGGTCTGAAACCCTCCCAGGCGAACGACCACAAAATCCTTCAAGTCAGGCGCCTGCCGGATTGCTGACACTGGCTCCCTCGAATATTGAGGGAGCCGTCATGGCGCATTTGGATACCTTGGTGGTCAGTGGTCTGTTGATCACTCTCGGGGCATTAGAGCTCGTAGCCGGTCGTATGCTGACCCGGCGCAAATCGGATGAGTTGATCGTCGACGTGGTCAGCCTCGCGCAATTCGCGCTGCTGATTAAGCCTGGCATCATCGCTGGAGCAGCGCTGGCCTTGGGTGCCGTGGCCCCTTCGTCGGCCGGATCGCTCGCCGGCATGGAGCTCTGGCAAGCCTTGCTGCTGGTGATACTACCTGCGGACTTCATGCACTACTGGTACCACCGGCTGGGCCATACGTTGCCCATCATGTGGCGTATGCACCGCACTCACCACACCGCCACAGCCATGAGCATCAGCGTCTCCTACCGGGAGAATTGGCGGTGGTTCTTGTTCATGCCGGATATCTGGTACGCAGGAGTGATGGTTTATCTCGGGCTAGGCGAAGCGGTGTTGATCAGCCACCTCATTTTCGGTTGCGCCAATGTCTTGGTGCACAGTGCCTTTGCCTGGGACAAGATGTTGTACCGGCTCCGTTGGCTGGCACCGTTGACCTGGATCTTGGAGCGTCTGGTTCAGCTCCCAAGCACCCATCGAGCTCATCACGCGGAGCTGGACGAGCAAGGGAAGCCGCCACACCATAATTTTGCCCAACTGCTGTTCATCTGGGACACCATTTTTGGCACAGCCAACTTCACCCGAGATCGATACCCGACTCGCTATGGCATCCCGAAGGATCCGGGCGACCCTTGGTACGCACAACTTTGGTGGCCGATCCTGCGCTCCAGAAAACCTGATAGCGATTACAACTGAGCCTGCAGCATTGGCGAAGAAAGGATGTTCGGAATGAGGGCCTGAAAACGGACGTAAATGAACGTCCGCTTGTGGCCGGAAGCAGCCCTTTGTGGTTGGTAACCATTGGCCAAAATGATCTCGGGCTTGCCCCTCAGGCAGAGGAGCTTTAGCTCGCCCCCGACGGGAGCCGAAGGAATCGCCTGCGGAAATGAGCCGGTGAAATGCCAACCCTCTGGCAGAAAAGGCGGCGGAACGAATTGCTGTCCTCGTAACCGACTCTGCTTGTGATCACCTCGAAATTCAGGCGTGTGGTTTCAAGCAGCTGTTTGGCCTTTTCCAGGCGCAGCGTCTGAAGGTAGGTCAGTGGCGCGTAACCAGTGGCCTCCTTGAAACGGCGCTTGAAGTTGCGCACACCGAAGCCGAATCGCTCGGCCAGCTCGTCAATTCCGCAAGGTTCGGCGAAGTTGGCCTCCATCCAGTCCTGCACCCGCAGTACCGCTTCGTCAGCATGGTCACGTGGCATCGACCAGTTGACGTAAACGGACTGCTCGCGGCGCACGCCGTCGATCAGCAGATAGCTGCAGCACTGTTGCGCCAGTTCGCGTGAGGCAAAGCGGCGGATCAGATGCAGTAGCAGGTCCATGGCCGCACTCGCGCCCGCACTGCTGATCAGGCGCCCATCCTCGCAAAGGATACGCCGCTCATCGAGACGAACCCTCGGATAGTGGCGGCGCATAAGGCCTGCGAAAGCCCAGTGTGTGGTGGCCTCGACACCGTCGAGCAGGCCTGCTTCAGCGAGCATGAACGCGGCGGTACACATCGAAACGATAACAGCACCTTGCTGGTGCTGGCGACGCAGCCATGTGCGATAGCCTTCAAAGGCAGGCAGGGCTTCACGCAAGCTGAAAAGAAAACCGGGGATCAGTACCAGATCGGTTCGATCAAGGGTATCCAGGCCAGCCTCCACAGGCATGGCGTAACCCAGGGCGTTATTTACCGGCAGTCCATCAAGTGAAGCCACACATACGGTAAAAGGGCGTTCAGACGGTTCAGCCAAGCGATTCGCAGCATCCAATACCTCAAGCGCCAGAGCGGCAGAGGCCTGCGAACTGTACTCGGCTAATAGCAGCGTTACGTGCATGTAATACCCGTTGCGTAATCGGCATTAAATAAGTCATTTCTGCATCTACCTTAACCCGAACGCACTACCTAGAGTGCAGCACTCGTCGCTGCAACAGGTATTACCCGTATGAACCTATGGTTTCGCCTTCTTCTGATGCTGTTACGCCGCCCATGGCACAGTCCAGTTCACGCCCTCAGCACCACCGTGGTTCGGTTTCGAGTCTGGCCGCTGGATTTGGACTTCAACAGGCATGTCACCAACGGCCGCTACTTCACCCTGGCCGATGTCGGTCGCATGGATTACGTGCTGCGCAGTGGTGCCTTTCGAGTAGCGCTAAAGCACCGCGCGATACCGATTGTTGGCGATGTATGGGGCAAGTTCCGTCGGGAACTGAAGCTGTTCGAGCGCTTTGAAATTCATACGCGCATGCTCGGCTGGGATCACAAGTGGAGTTTTGTCGAACATCGCTTTGTCAAAGACCAGCGAGTGATTGCTGTCGTGGTGATGCGCGGGCTGTTCCGGGGAGCGAAGGGTACTGTCGCACCTGAAGAGTTCGCCCGTGCGCTTGGATTGGAAGAACAGTCTCCGCCCCTGCCCCGATGGGTATCTGAATGGTCAGCCAGCTGCGACGATCTGAGCTCTGCGCTGCGCGAAGCGGAGTACACAGAGCCACAGCGAAAAACGGGCTGACCACTACAGGCTATCTCGCAAGAGCGTCTTGAGGCGGTATTGATGGACTGCTTCTGCCTTGGTTTATGTACAAAGGCCGGCATCGCCTTGCTGTAAATGATTGAACTCAAACCAGCGGGCATGTCGGCGAAACGTTTGTCGCATTGGGCAGCTACTGGCCGTTTTTGGCCGATTTCCGCCCTAGCCGAGAGGCAGCTTCCAACCCAATACGACGCTCTATGGTCGTCGGGCTATACAGCTACAGCTACAGCTACAGCTACAGCGCTCAGCCGCTCGGCTTCGCCGCGTTTTCGCGCAGTGCGGTGATATCTCGTTTCGGCGCAACGCCGAACATACGTGCATACTCGCGGCTGAACTGGGATGGACTCTCATATCCGACTTCGAACGCTGCCGTCGAAACGTCCCGGTGCTCGTTAAGCATTAGGCGCCTTGCCTCATTGAGGCGCAGCCACTTCTGATACTGAAGCGGGCTCATCGATGCTAGTTGCCGAAAGTGGTGGTGAAACGAAGGCGTACTCATCTGAACGCGGCTCGCGAGGTCATCGACCCGCAGCGGTGAGGCAAAGTTGAGCTTCAGCCAATCGATTGCCTTGGCTATTCGGTATCCATGACCATCGACGGCGGCAATTTGTCTTAACCGGTCAGACTGGTCACTCATCAACAAACGATAGTGAATTTCCCGCTGAACGAGCGGTGCGAGAGTCGGGATCGCTTCGGGCTCGTCCAGCAAGGAAACCAAGCGGAAAAACGGGCCCAGTATTGCGTCGGTGACCGTGCCTATGCCGACGCCGGCCGTTGCTGCGCGATCCCTCCTCGGGGGCAAAGTGCCGCTGGCAATGAGCTCGGCCAAGATGCGCTGGTCCAGCTTGAACGCCAGACCCAGGCACGGGCGATCATGACTCGCCTTGATTACTTCGGAGTTTGCAGGCAGGTCGAGCGAGGTCACCAGAAACCGCGACGGGTCGTAGTCATAGGCATCGCCCCCAATCCACATCCTCTTCGCCCCCTCTACGACCAGGACGATGCTCGGCGGCACCATGCAGCTGTACGGGGGCGCCGTCTCATTACGACGAAAGAGTTCCAGGCTCGCTATTGCCGTACCGAAGTCACCGGTATCAGGCGTTCGCCTGCCGATATGCCTGATGAGCGCGTTCAAGTTATCACCCACTGGATTTCCAGCGGTCGGTGCAGATTTCATGTGGCTCCTCCCGTCTGGATAGCACTGTATCTGCGCGAGCTTCGCCAGCCTACAAAACACCAGCACTTTCATAGGATCAGGCAAGTAAGGCAGAGAAATCCGCTACTGGCCGTAGAGGCCCTCCCTCCAAAATGCCCATCTAAACGGGATCAATAAGCCCGGTCTGCCAAGGCGATGAGTACATGGGGCATTCCGGACGCCCCAGCCCGGTAGCAGAGCCTCGATGGGGCAAAGCCCGTTGCCAGCAGCCAGGTGGATCACATCGCTCTGTCGCGCTGGGCGTTTCCAGCGTTCCCGGGCACGATTCATGAGGGTAGAACCAGTGTTGCCACAGAACATTTCACAACATGATCGCGGCGAAGAACGGCAAGCATGGGGCGCCGTAGTGGCGATGTCTCTTGCCGCCTTTGCCCTGGTCGCCTCGGAGTTCATGCCGGTCAGCCTTCTTACGCCCCTGGCGAGCGACCTGCGGATTTCCGAAGGTCAGGCAGGTATGGGCATCTCCGTATCGGGCCTGTTCGCCTTGCTCGTGGCGCTCGTGATCGCTCCGGTGGCCGCCAAGATGGAGCGCAAGCGAGTGCTCATGTGCATGATCCTGGTCATGGTCATCTCTGGGACGGTGGTCGCGTTTGCTGCCAACTACGAGATATTCATGGTCGGGCGGGCACTGATCGGGGTGGCAATCGGTGGGTTCTGGTCTCTGAGCACCGCGACGGCGATCCGTCTCGTGCCTGCCCGGGACGTGCCGCGCGCCCTGGCTCTGGTCAACGGCGGAAACGCACTCGCTACGGTGATCGCCGCGCCGGCGGGTAGCTACCTCGGCGCCTTCATCGGTTGGCGCTGGGCGTTTTTCACCGTCGTACCGGTTGCCATTCTGGCGCTCGCCTGGCTGATGATCAGCATGCCGAAGCTGGCGCCGCGTCCCGTATCGTCGGGATCAGGCAATGTTCTTTTGCTCCTGAAGAGGCCACCGGTTGCCCTGGGAATGCTGGCGGTCGCGGGCTTCTTCATGGGCCAGTTCATGCTCTTCACCTACCTGCGTCCGTTCCTCGAGAGCGTAACGCAGCTTGACGTCTCCCTGGTTTCCTTCGTGCTGCTACTGATCGGGATATGCGGTCTTGTGGGTACGTTCCTGATCGGTTCCTTCCTCAGAGAAAGCGGCTTGTTCCGAATTCTGGTCGGCGTTCCGGTGGTGATGGCGGTGATCGCCATGGCGCTTGTGGCGTACGGCGACACCCTCATTGCCACAGCTACGTTGCTTGGATTCTGGGGCCTGATCGCGACGGCGACGCCGGTGGCCTGGTTCACCTGGATTGCGCGCATTGTGCCGGACGACGTCGAGGCGGGCGGTGGTCTGTTCGTTGCCATCTGCCAGCTCGCGATTGCCCTCGGAGGCACCGTGGGCGGAATCATCTTCGACTCGGTTGGCTACCGCGCAACATTCGAAGTGAGTGCTCTGCTGCTCGTGGTCACCAGCGTTCTTGCCTACCTGGCAGGTCGCTCAGCAGCCAAGGCTGCCGAAGACGCTGAGAATCGCCCTGCAGGCCCGCTTGTGGTGAGCGGGCCGTGGCGCCGCTCCCCAGTTTTCCCGGGGTTGCT
>OGQD01000577.1_pt1 | contig 26923 bp, 20 predicted proteins | sample 1553091 | NCBI WGS metagenome assembly OGQD01 (sample SAMEA2580290, study PRJEB22360) | human gut metagenome | biome: human gut; feature: human-associated habitat; material: faeces | place: Denmark | collected 2008/2010
GGCAGGATTGTTTTTCGGAACAATGGTGGTTTCATCCTTTAATGTTTTCTGGGTGTTTACTTTCAAGGAAAATCTACAGTACAGAGAGTGGTTTTTTATGATTACCAATGCTGCAGGATTTCTTACGGCGATTGCTTTTTTTGATTTTTTCATCGTGAGAAGAACAACAGGAATGAAGCTGAATTTCAATTTTTCTCCCACTAATTTTTCTACTTATCTCCTGATTTTTCCAATGATGATCGGGATGATGTTTATTGCAGAATTTATTACCGCCCAGATTCCTACAACGGGACCTTTTTTCGGAAAGTATTACGATTTTTTCACTCAGATGATGGAAAAACTTACCGATGATCCGGTTGTGATGATCATTACTGCTGTTATCTGTGCGCCTATTTTTGAAGAAATTATTTTCAGGGGAATTATCCAGAAAGGATTGATTAATAAAGGCGTTGAACCGAAAATGGCAATTGTTTTTGCTTCCGTAATCTTCGGAGCGGTTCACGGAAATCCGTGGCAGTTTGTGGGAGCAGTTCTGTTAGGATGCGTTCTGGGATTGGTCTATTACAAAACAAAATCTCTGCTTTTACCGATGCTTTTGCATGGTTTTAATAATTTATGTTCCACCTTATTAATCACTTATGTAAAAACGGAAAGCTTCGCAGATGCTTTCAAAGTTTCAGAATGGATCATACTGACGATAGGAATGGCACTTTTCTCCTTGTTTTATTTTCTTTTTATGAAAAAATATAAAGTGCATTATTCTGAAATTTAAATCTAAACACGAATGGCACTAAATTTTTAAACACTAATTTCACTTATATCTTTGGTGTTATTTGTGATGATGATTTAAGGTTTAAACAAAATAGAAATTAAATAAATGAAATTGAATATGGAATTACTGGTAGCAACGCACAACATACATAAGAAAGAAGAAATTCAGCAGATTTTAGGCGATGAATTTGTCGTTAAAAGTCTTGCCGATTACGATCTTCATGAAGAAATCGTAGAAGACGGAGATTCTTTCAATGCCAATGCGTTAATTAAGGCGAAATACTGCTTCGAAAAAACAGGAATTCCAAGTTTGGGCGACGACAGCGGACTGGTTGTAGAATCTCTGGACGGAAGACCGGGAATTTTTTCCGCGCGTTATGCAGGAAATCATGATTTTGCTAAAAATATCGAAAAAGTTTTGGGCGAAATGGAAGGTATTGAAAACAGAAAAGCGTATTTCATTACTGTTTTATGCTATTATGACGAAAACGGAGCCAAATATTTCGACGGAAGGGTTCACGGAAATTTACTGAAGGAAAATAAAGGTTTCAAAGGGTTTGGCTACGATCCGATCTTCGTTCCGGAAGGGTACGACATGACTTTTGCAGAAATGGAACCGCAGGATAAAAACAAAATCAGCCACAGAAAACAGGCTTTGGATCTATTTTTGGATTTCCTGAAAGGGAAAGAATAGTTTGAGGTTGAGGCTAAGATTTAAGGTAAAAAAAGAAACCGGAATTTAGATATTTAAATTGGTTTCCACTACGCAATTTTAATCTCAGCCTAAATCTTAGTCTTAACCTAAATCCGTACATTTGTCACCTTAATAAACCATCGATTTGAGTACTTATTTAACGATATTAGGCTTTAATTCAGCAATTCCTACGGTAAATTCTTCTCCTACCGCGCAGTTTCTGGAGATGGAAGAACGGTCTTTCCTCATCGATTGCGGGGAAGGAACGCAGGTACAGTTGAGAAAAGCCAAAGCGAAATTTTCGAAGATCAATCATATTTTTATTTCTCATCTTCACGGAGATCACTGTTTTGGTTTACCGGGACTTATTGCTTCCTTCAGACTTTTGGGAAGAGAAACGCCGCTTCACGTTTACGGTCCGAAAGGAATTAAGAAAATGCTGGAAACTATTTTCACGATTACAGAGACGCACCGTGGTTTTGAAGTGGTATATCATGAACTGGATAAAGATTATTCAGAGAAAATTTATGAAGACAACAGGGTAGAAGTGTACACCATTCCTCTGGATCACAGAATATACTGCAACGGTTATCTGTTTAAAGAAAAACCGAAAGACAGGCATCTGAACATGAAGGAAATCGCGAAGTACAGCGAAATAGAAACCTGTGATTATCACAATATAAAAGCCGGAAAAGATTTTGTTTTAAGCGATGGATATGTGCTTAAAAATGAAATTCTTACCGTAGAACCTGCTCCTTCTGTATCTTACGCATTTTGCAGCGATACGAGATATCTGGAAAGTGTGATCCCGATCATTAAAAATGTAACCGTGCTTTATCATGAATCCACATTTCTTCACGATTTGAAGGAAATGGCAGATTATACAGGACATACAACTGCTCTGGAAGCCGCAACAGTTGCGAGAAAAGCTGAAGTCGGAAAACTTATCTTAGGACATTTTTCCAATCGGTACGGAGATCTTACCGTATTTACCGATGAAGCAAGAACTATTTTTCCCAATACTTTCTTACCGAAAGCACTGGAACCTGTAAAAATTTAAAAATAATGTTGAAGTTTGAAGAACTGAAAATCTTCTTAGATGAAAAAGCAGACCAGTACAATGATCCTGAATTTATAGAAAATGATCCGATCCAGATTCCGCATCGTTTTTCTCTGAAACAGGATATTGAAATTGCAGGATTTCTGGCGGCGACAATTTCATGGGGAAACCGAAAAGCGATCATCAAATCGGCGGAAAAAATGCTCGATATTATGGGAAATTCCCCCTATGATTTTGTTTTGAATCATTCGGAAAAGGATTTGAAATTTCTTGAAGGCAAAAGTGTCCACAGAACGTTTAACGGAGAAGATTTTGCTTATTTTATTAAGCAGTTTAACAGAATTTATACGGAGAATGAAAGTCTGGAAGATTTATTCAGGGTAAATGATTCTGAGATTAATTTTTCTCATGCGATTGAACGTTTCAGAACACAGTTTCTGGGAACGGAAAAGCACAGAACGCACAAACATGTAAGTTCGCCGTATAAAAATTCTTCCACCAAAAGAATTATCATGTTTCTGCGCTGGATGGTACGTAACGACAGGCGTGGCGTAGATTTTGGTCTTTGGGAAAACACAGATCCGAAATATCTGTCGATTCCGTTGGATGTACATACCGGAAATATTTCGAGAAAACTGGGGCTGATTACGAGAATGCAGAACGACTGGAAAACCGTGGAAGAACTGGATATTGTGATCCGGAAATTTGATGAAAAAGATCCTGCAAAATACGATTTTGCATTGTTTGGACTTGGAGTTACGAAAGAATTACTATAAAAATTGAAACGCAATGAAAAAGAACGAAGAAAAAATTGAAATGCTGGAAAAAATTGCCAACGGAATTACATGGTGGATCGGCTCTATTCCGTCGCTCATTGCACATACCCTGTTTTTTTTGATTTCTTTTCTTCTGCCGATTCTCCATCTTGTGGAATTTGATAAAATGCTGCTGATTCTTACTACAGTGGTTTCTTTGGAAGCAATTTATCTTGCCATTTTCATCCAGATGTCGGTGAATAAAAGCCATGAAAAAATTGAGGTTATTCAGGAAGATATCGAGGAAATTAGTGAGGATATTGAAGATATTCAGGAAGATATCGAAGAGATCAGCGAAGACATTGAGGAAATCAGCGAGGATATCGAAGAAATTAATGAAGATATTGAAGATATTCAGGAAGATATCGAAGAAATTAATGAGGACGAAGATGAAGAAGATCACATTGAACGCGCCAAAAATGTGATGCTGAAAAGCAATGTAAGTTCCAATAAAAATGAAATTAAAGCACTGAAAGATAAGATCTCAGAATTGCAGAATATGATTGATGAACTGAAAAAAGATTAGTTAATCAACAGATATAATTGTTGAAATAGTAAAAATTCATACAAAAAGGCTGATAATTTTATCAGTCTTTTTTATTAATTCAGATAGAATATCTGTTATTTCTGTAATTTTAAAATATTTTAGGTTATTTGTAGCATAACGCTTATTTTTTGTTCTGATTTTAGCTAATAATTTAGTATTTTTGAACAAACAACAACAAAATGTTAAATTATAGATTAAAAAACTACTATTTCTTTTTAGTGTTTCTTCTGGTTTCGGGATCTGTGTTTGCCCAAAAAACATCAAGAAAACCGATCAAAGAAAAGCATACTAATTCGAGTTTAAAGTCAGGTGCTTTTATAGATGTGAATGTCGCTTCTTACGCGCCATCTTCTTACAATATAGAACAGCTTGTTAAAAACGTTCTGATTTCAGGGGGATCAAGCTGCGCCGTTGCCAACGTTACTGTTTCTCCCAACCAGCCTGCCACAGATACGGAAAGAGCTTGGGGATATTTTCATAAAGGAACTACCGCTTTTCCGTTTACAGATGGTGTTGTATTGGTAACAGGAAAAGCTCGAAGAGCAGGAAATGTGTTGGAAAGCGGATTGAGCGATCCTGTTCCCGGATCTACCGTTAGTGATCCGGATCTTGTAACGGCAATTAATCCTTTGGCTCCGTTAAAAGATGCTGTTTTTATTGAGTTCGACTTTGTTCCTAACAGTACTCAGGTAAAATTTAATTATATTTTTGCTTCAGAAGAATATACCTCAGATTTCCCTTGTGGAGTTTATTCCGATGGTTTTGCTTTATTACTGAAAAAAGTAGGGGATCCTACTTATACCAATATGGCAATTTTACCGGGAACAGCGGGACCTGTAAGCGTTACCAATATCGTTCCTTCCGGTAACGGGTTCTCATGTGGACCTATTAACGAAGCTTATTTCGGAGGAATGAATACTTCAAATATCGAAACGAATTTCAATGGAAGAACAATTCCTTTAACGGCAACTGCAACGGTAATTCCGGGGCAGACATATCATTTTAAAATGGTTTTGGCTGATGCCTCTGACAGTAGTTTTGACTCTGCGGTTTTCCTTCAGGGAGGATCTTTTGACATCGGAATGACCATTGTAGACGGCAGCGGAAATCCATTAACCAGTGTTAACATGTGTGATAACACGCCGCAAACTCTAACAGCGCAAATCGCTTCTGTTCCTGGAATGACCTTCCAATGGTACAAAGACGGTGTTGCAATTGCAGGGGCAACCAATGCGACCTATATCGCTACATCACCCGGTGTGTATGTGGTAAGAACATTTGTGGGCGGAACCAACTGCCAGACAGCTACTGTTACCATTGTAGGCGGTACAACGCCACCTGCACAGAATGCTACTTTAAAACTTTGTACAACACCATCTCTGGCAACATTTAATTTAAATGATGCAACGCCGCAGATTACAACTTCCACTACGGCTATTGTTCGTTATTATGTGAATCAGGCAGATGCTGTTGCTCAGAATGCAAACTATCTTACGGCAGCGCAAATGGCAAGTTATAACGGAACAGACGGACAGGTTTTGTATGTCGTGGTTTCTAATGGAGCTTTCTGTAGCAAAACCGTAACTTTAACTTTAAGAAAAGAAGCAACGCCTGTTGCACAGCTTACGGCAACAAAAGTAAGAATCTGCTTAGGCGAATCTACAACTTTAACAGCTTCCAATGGTGCAACGTATCAATGGACAAATTTATCAGGAACTGGAGCTACGCAGACCGTTTCTCCAACTCAGACTACAACATATTCTGTTTACGCGATCGGAACACAGGGATGTAAATCTTTACAGCCTGCATCCGTTACTGTAGAAGTGGTTCCGGCTATTAAATCAACACTTTCCGGTGGGATGATCTGTCAGGGAGATGTTATTAATTTAGATGCAGGAGCAGGACCGAACTACAGTTATCTTTGGAGTAATGGAGCAACATCTCAGACGATTTCTGTAGGAACGCCGGGAACATACAGTGTAACCATTACCAATGGGGTTTGTTCAAAAGTCTTTACAACACAGGTTATTCAGGCGGTTATTCCGGAAGTTATTAATGTTAACTATAACGAAAACGGAACCATGATTATTACGGCAAGCAATCCAAGCAACGGTGTTTTGGAATATTCTGTTGATAATGGTTTAACATGGCAAAATTCAAATACATTCACCAATGTGCCGAGAAATACAGTTATTGCCATTAGAGTAAGAGTGAAGAATACAAGCTGTGTAGGCTTCCTTGAGTATTTTACATTCGTGATGCAGAATGTTATTACGCCAAACGGAGATAACATTAATGACATCATTGATTTCCGAATCGTGAATAAAAACAAAGACTTTAAAGCTTCTATTTTCGACCGTTACGGAAAAGAAGTCTACAGGGAAAGCAGCTTACAGCCTTATTGGGACGGATATTTCCAAGGTAAACGACTGAATACCTCATCATACTGGTATCAGGTAAGTTTTGAAGATCCCGCAAGTAAAAAGCCGGTCGTAAAGACAGGATGGATCTTATTGAAAAATTTTGAATAAATTTTGAATAGAAAAGACCAACAATTTGTTGGTCTTTTTTACGTTTTAGAGATAATTGAAATTACTCTTTTTATAATATCTTTAATTGTATTAGTGATAATGTAATTAGCATTGAATTGAAATTCAATTGAAAAAAATAGTATTTTTGTTTAAAATAATATAAAATGTTAAATAGGAGGACAAAAAATTTATTTTTGGCTTTGCTTTTGGTTTTTGTAGGGAGTTTCGTTAATGCACAGAAAGGCAGGGACGGAAAAGGTGTAACGAGCAGACAAACCCCTGAAAATATGAAAGCCGGAGCTTTTATAGATGTAAATACTGCGGCTTATCCGGAGTCTGCATACAGCATAACACAACTGGTAAAAGATGTGCTCATCAGTGGAGGGTCTACATGTTCCGCAGCTAATGTAACCAATGTATCTGTTTCTCCTAATTTAGCAGTGACAGACCAAAACAGAAGCTGGGGATATTTTAATAAAGCAACCACTAATTTTCCTTTTGCCAAAGGAATTGTTCTTACGACAGGATATGCGAGAAAAGCAGGAAATGATCTTCAGGGAACTTTAAGTGACGGTTTAGGTTCAGGTGGAGATGCAGATTTGGCGGCGGCTCTTGGAGTTCCTAACAATCAGCTTAATGATGCGACTTATATAGAATTCGATTTTGTTCCGGCTTCTACGAAAGTTACTTTCAGATATTTATTTGCTTCAAAAGAATATCAGACTAATTTCCCTTGTACCATCAGTGATGGTTTTGCACTTTTATTAAGAAAAGTAGGGGATCCTTATACCAATCTTGCCGTTTTACCGGGAGGAGCAGGTCCTGTAAGTGTTACCAATATTCACCCTTCCACACAATATCAGACGGGTGCTCCATTGGCTTGCGGAGCTGCAAACGTATCGTATTTCGGAGGATATAATATTCCTCAGATCGAAACGAACTTTAACGGACGTACTGTTCCGTTAACGGCAACAGCAACAGTAATTCCGGGCCAGACTTATCATTTCAAAATGGTTTTGGCAGATTATCAGGATGCTAATTTCGATTCTGCAGTATTTCTTGAAGCAGGATCTTTTGATATTGGTGTACAGTTATTGGATCCTGCAGGAGTTACACTTCCTTCCTCCATCAACGTCTGTGATAATACTCCGCAGACATTCACTGCGTCAGTTCAGGGAGGTGGAGCTACTTATCAATGGTATTTGGGAACAAACCCGATTCCGGGAGCAAATAATGCTTCTTATACAGCTACACAGCCGGGAGTATATTCAGTTCAGGTATTTTTACCCGGAAATACCTGTCCGGGAACAGCTTCCATTACTATTGTCGGGGGAACTTCGCCCACGGTTCAGAATGCAACACTCACATCCTGTTACACACAGGGTAATGCTACTTTCAACTTAACGTCGGCACAACCTTCAATCAGTACAACACCGGGAGCTACATTTGCTTATTATGTGAATCAGGCAGATGCGGTTGCAGGAAACGGAAATACGATTGCGAATCCGACCGCCTTTTCAAGTCCGGGACAGACGGTGTATGTTTCAGTTAAAAACGGATTTTGTTCCAAAGTTGCTGAATTACAACTGATAAAAGCGCCTCAGATTACGGCAACTATTGCTACACCGGGAGTTTTAACATGTACAAATTCACAGGTTACTTTAAATGCTTCGGCTTCAGTATATCCTACAGGTTCTACCTTCAGCTGGACAACAACAAACGGAAATATTGTTTCGGGAGCGAATACTTTAAATCCGGTGGTAAATACCGCGGGAACTTATACTTTAACCATATCTAATGTTTATCAGCCGGGAAATCTTACCTGTACAGCAACAGCGAATGTAACCGTTACGGGAGACAGTGCACCGCCAACTACAGGATTAACGGCTTCAAAAGTTTTAATCTGTTCAGGAGAATCGGTAACTTTAACGGCTTCCGGCGGGGCTACTTACAATTGGGTTGGTCTTCCGGGGAATGGAGCGACACAAACTGTTTCTCCTACGACGACCACGACGTATACGGTTACTGCTGTGGGAGCGAACGGATGCGTTTCTGCTACTCCAGCAACGGTTACGATACAGGTGACTCAGCCTATTACCGTACAGAATGCGACTTTACTGAAATGTTATCAGACCGGAGGAATTAATTATAATTTAACAGAGGCGCAACCTCAGATTACTACTGCACCGGGAGTTACTTTTGCCTATTATCTGAATGTTGCGGATGCCAATGCCGGAAATACGAATATAATTGCCAATCCTGCATCTTTCAACAGTGCGGGAGGACAGACGATATATGTTTTAGTAACAAACGGAGGATGTAAAAATGTGGCCACATTACAGCTTTTGTCTACTCCTCAAACAACTTTAACCATTAATCCGCCTCAGCAGATTACCTGTACCACTCCTCAGGTTACATTGAATGCTTCATCTTCTGTAATTCCTGCAGGATCTACCATTACATGGACGGCAACCGGCGGTGGAAATATTGTTTCGGGAGCTAATACATTAACTCCTGTGGTAAACGCGGGTGGAGTATATACTTTAACGGTAACCAATATCAACCAGCCCGGAAATTTAAACTGTACGTATACTTCAAACGTTACGGTAACACAAAATACAACCGCTCCGACAGCGACTGTAACTTCTACGGCATTACAGATATGTTCAGGAGAATCTGTTACTTTAACGGCTTCCGGAGGTGCAACCTACAATTGGACAGGTCTTACAGGTAATGGAAATACACAGGTAGTTTCGCCTACTTCTACAACTACTTACACCGTTTTTGCTGTGGGTGCCAATGGATGTGTTTCAGCGACTCCTGCTACCATTACAATAATCGTGGCTCCTCCTGTAGCAGTTTTAACTGCTTCTCAAATGAAAATATGTGCAGGTGAATCTGTAACTTTAACAGCAACCGGCGGCGTTACTTACGAATGGGTAGGTTTACCGGGCAACGGAAGTACACAGATTGTATCTCCAACATCCACGACTACTTATTCTGTTTTTGCTTTAGGCGGAAACGGATGTAAGGTAGCTAATCCTACTTCAATTACCATTCAGGTTGTCCCTGCAATTGTTTCTACTCTGAAAGATGTTAATGTTTGTGCTGGAGATTCAGGAATTTTAGATGCAGGTTCAGGCACAAATTATACGTATGTATGGAATACAGGAGCAACAGCACAAACGATCTCTGTAAGTACACCGGGAACTTATACGGTAACGATAAGTAATGGAGTTTGTTCTAAGGTATTTTCTGCACAGCTTATCAATCCTACATTGCCGCAGTTTACAAATATTTCCTACGAGAACCATATTTTAACACTGTCTACGACAAATCCGACAGGTGGAACTCTGGAATATTCTGCTGATAATGGTTTTAGCTGGCAGACGTCCAATGTATTTACTAATATTTTGGATAATACGAATTATAATCTTCAGGTAAGGGTGAAAGATGCGAAATGCAGCACTTCAATATCATTCTTTACTTTCGTTGTTATCAATGCCATTACTCCGAATTCTGACGGTAAAAACGATATTGTAGATTTTACGGGAATCAGCAGTTACAACAATTTTGCAGCCTCTATTTTCGACAGATACGGACAGGAAGTATTCAAAGCTTCCAAAAACCAGACTTTCTGGAACGGAATGTTGAGAGGAAGTTTGGTGCTTCCGACTGCTACTTATTGGTACAGAGTACAATGGGAAAATCCTGCCAGTAAGAAACTTGAGCAGAGAAGCGGATGGATTTTACTGAAAAACAGAAATTAAAAGATATTAAAATTGAAAACCTTTCTTATGAAAGGTTTTTTTGCTTTTTTAGCATAAAAATGCCAAATAAATGTGTGGTATATTCAAAAAAAAATTAAATTTGTTAAAACAAAAATATTATGAAGAGATATCTACTATTGTTTTCTTTATTCGCGGTCTCCTCATCGAGTCTCTTTTATTCACAAAAAAATACAAATAGAAAGCCTCAGCAAGAAAAGGCTTCCTCTCTTACAATGAAAGCAGGTGCTTTTATTGATGTGAATGTGCCTACATATCCTGCATCAGCTTATGCCCCTTTACAGCTGGTAAAAGATGTGTTGATTTCATCAGGAACCAATTCCTGTGTTACACCAAACGTATCCAACGTTCAGGTGAGCCCGAATCTTCCGGCAACAAATGCAAACAGATCCTGGGGATATTTCAACAGAGGAACAACCAGCTTTCCTTTCAAGGATGGGATTGTTCTTTCTACAGGATATGTTCAAAAAGCCGGAAACAGCTATATTAGCTCTACTTTAGGAGATGATTTGCCGACGGGTAGTGATCCGGATCTTGTTGCAGCAACGAATCCTTCTGCAACACTTAATGATGCCGTTATTCTAGAGTTTGACTTTGTACCTACTTCCAGTCAGGTAAAGTTTAATTATCTTTTTGCTTCCGAAGAATATACAGGGACTTTCCCTTGTAGTTTCTCAGATGCATTTGCTTTATTATTAAAACCTGTAGCCGGCGGACCTTACGTTAACATGGCTGTATTACCAGCTCCGGGAACAGGACCGGTGAGTGTAACCAATATTCACCCACAAAACAGTTTTGCGGGAACCAATATGGGGTGCGGCGCGCCAAACGTTGCATTTTTTGGAGGATATAACACGGCTAATATAGAAACTAACTTTAACGGAAGAACGGTTCCTTTACAGGCGACCGCTACAGTGGTTCCTGGACAGGCATACCACTTTAAAATGGTTTTGGCAGATGCTATTGACAGCAGCTATGATTCTGCTGTATTTTTAGATGGTGGATCTTTCAACATTGGAGTAGAATTATTAGATCCTTCCGGAGCAACATTGCCGGAGCAAATTAATGTATGCGACAATGTTCCTCAGGTTATCACAGCATCGGTTAGTGATCCGAACATGACGTATCAGTGGTTCTTCAACGGAGTTGCTATTGCTGGAGCTACATCTCCTACCATTACAGCAACGCAGCCGGGTAATTACGAAATTCAGGTTTCATTCCCTGGAAGTCCTTGTCCGGGTAAAGCCAACATCAAAATAAACGGAGGAACAACACCAGCCGCAGTCGATGCGACATTGCTGCTCTGTACAACTCCGGATGTCACCTGGTTTGATCTTACCAACTCTATGGCATCAATCAGTACAACGCCGGGCGCGGTATTTCATTTTTATGTAAATCAGGCAGATGCAATTGCACAGAACAATAATTACATTCAGGATATTCTTCACTACAATGGTAATGATGGACAAATTCTTTATGTTGTCGTATCGAATGGAGGTTTCTGTAGTAAAATGGTAAAATTAACATTATCAAAAGAAGCGACTCCTGTTGCAAGTGTAGTGGCATCCAAAATTAAAGTATGTCCGGGAACTGTAGTAGATCTTACTGCAACCGGCGGGGTAACTTATCAATGGGCAAACTTCTCAGGAACAGGCAATACCCAAAGTGCAACAGTTTACAATACAACAACTTTCTCTGTATATGCATTGGGAACAAAAGGATGTAAATCTTTACAGCCTGCAAAAATCACCGTTGAGGTAGTTCCGGAAATCACTTCGACATTAATGGATGTAGAAATGTGTCAGGGAGACAGAGTAACTTTGGACGCAGGAGCAGGACCTAATTATACTTACCTTTGGAGTACAGGTGCAACGACCAGAACGATAGAAGTAGATCAGTTGGGTATTTATTCCGTAACCATTAAGAACGGATTTTGCCAGGAAACTTTCACTGCAAAAGTGATGGCAGCAGCTTCTCCATTTGTTTCAAATATTGATTACAGCAACAATACGTTAACCATTACTGCTCAGGTTCCGATGATCAATAATATTCCTCAGACAGCAGAATATTCTGTGGACGGTGGTATTTCATGGCAGCAGTCTAATGTATTTACAGGACTTTCCAACAATACCCACTACGATATTCAGGTAAGAACTGTAGGAACACATTGTGTAGGAGCTTTAGAATTCTTCACACTGAATATTGCAAATATGATTACTCCAAATCAGGATGGTGTTAATGATACATTGGATCTTACAGCTCTTGGAAACTTTAATAACTTCACCGGTTCTGTGTATGACAGATATGGTTCAGAATTATTCAGATTCTCGAAAGAACGCCCAATCTGGAACGGAACTTTAGGAGGTAAAAAGCTGCCAACTGCAACATACTGGTATAAATTTAACTTCCAGTATCCGAAATCAAAAACAAGCATGACCCAGTCTGGCTGGATTATGTTGAAAAACAGAGAATAAAAAATCAATCGATAATGCAAAATGAAAGCCCTTCAAGAAATTGAGGGGCTTTTTTTAGGATAAATTAAGTTATAGCTCTTCTTAACTTTTATTACTAAACACTTTCTTTCCAGAGCTGTGTAAATGAAATGAAATCTGCCACGCTGAGTTCTTCTGCTCTTTTATCCATAAATTCATGGATTTTTAAGGCTTCCGGAATATTTAAAATTTTTAAGGCATTCGACAGCTTTTTTCTTCTCTGGTTAAAACCTGCCTTTACGATTTGTTTAAATAATACCTCATTTCCTGCCAAACCTTCTTTAGGATTCCTGGTGATTCTGATAACACCGGATTTTACTTTTGGCGGCGGATTGAAGACGTTTTCATGAACGGTAAACAAATACGAAGTATCATAATAAGCCTGAATCAGGACAGAGAGAATTCCATAATCTTTCGTTCTTGGAACGGCGGCTGTTCTTTCCGCTACTTCTTTCTGAAACATTCCCACCATTTCCGGAATCAGCTCATAATGATCGATAATCTGGAACAAGATCTGGGAAGAAATGTTGTAAGGAAAATTTCCGATGATGGCAATCTGCTCTCCGTTGGTAAACTGAAAATCCTGTTTCAGAAAATCTCCCACAAAAGTTTCTTCGGTTACTTTAGAATAGTTTTCCTTTAAATATTCTATGGATTCTTTATCGATTTCTGCTAGGTAAATCTGCTGTTCTTTTTCCAGCAGATATTTGGTAAGAACTCCCATTCCGGGACCCACTTCCATTACCTTATTGTAGCCCTCAAAACTCAGACCTTCCACGATTTTTCTTGCGATGTTTTCATCCGTCAGAAAGTGCTGACCAAGATGCTTTTTTGCTTTTACACTCAATGTTTTTTATGATTTTATTAACAGTGATTTTCTCTTTTTCGTTCCCAAATTTCGGAAGATTTTTTCTATTTTAGCCAAAAATTTTAATATTAATGGCTAAATCTGTAGATGAATTTAATAAGAAAAGGCTTAGGTCTAGCAATATTACAGTAGTAATAAGTATTGCCTTAGTGTTATTTTTGTTGGGTTTAATGGGACTTATTTTAATCAATGCCCAGAAATATTCCGACTATATCAAAGAGCAACTTGTGGTAAATGCTTACTTTGATGAAAACTATGAGGCAAAAGATTCTGTAAAGATTGCGAAAATGGAGGCTGAGGTTTTCAAAGAAATTCAGACACTGGCTCCGGTAAAGAAAGCAACGTATATTACCAGAGAAATGGCTTCCAAGGAAGCTAAAAAAGCAATGGGAATTGATACGGATGCGCTTTTCGAAGAAAATATATTCCCTTCATCTGTAGAAATTGCCCTAAAACCGGAGTATGTAGATCCGGCAAAGATCGATGAAGCCATTAAAGCCATTAAAGCTGTTCCGGGAATTATCGACGTAAAGAACGACAGCACTTTAATGGTCGATGTGTACAACAACCTGAGCAGAATTCTGAAATGGATCTTAGGATTTTCCATCCTGTTTTTAATTCTGGCGGTTGTATTAATTAACAATTCCATCCGTCTGAAAATATTCTCCAAGAGATTTATTATTAAAACCATGCAGCTTGTAGGAGCGAAGAGAAGATTCATCCTGAAACCTTTCATCATCGAAGCGGTAGTTTTAGGGGCAATTGGTTCTGCAATCGGACTTCTGGTTCTTTTCGGAGCATGGTATTACTTTACAAGCCAGATCGGATCTGCCTTTGTACAGGACAACAACCAATACTTCTGGCTGGTTCTGCTGGTATTCGGAGTAGGAATTTTTATTACGGTTTTAAGTACGATTGTAGCTACCTGGAGATTCTTAAGATCAAACGTTGACGACTTATATTACTCTTAAAAATGAGCAAAAAAACAAATAAATTTTCCGCAGATAACTTCGGGAAAGAAACAACCGAAGTTCCAAAGGAGAACACTTTTTACTTCGGAAAAGAAAACTTTAAATGGATGCTGATCGGCTTGGCATTCATCGTGGTAGGGTTTCTTCTGATGATGGGAGCCGATGCCAATACAGTAGACGGAAAATACGATCCGAACTCATGGAATGAAGGTATTTTTTCTATCCGAAGAATCAGGATTGCACCATTATTTGTGGTGATTGGTTTCGGAATCGAAGTATACGCGATTTTAAAAAGAAAGTAGAAATAAATTTTATTTGAAGATTAAGAAATTCGGAAATTTAGATTAGTCTAAATCTCTTGGTTTCTTAATCTTTTAATTTTGGATAAATTATGGATTTAATCAAAGCAATTATTATTGCGATCATTGAAGGCTTAACAGAGTATCTGCCCATTTCGTCAACTGCACATATGGGCTTCACGGCAAATTTGCTGGGACTTGAAGAAACCGAATTTTTAAAAATGTTTCAGGTTTCCATACAGTTTGGGGCAATCCTTTCTGTGGTTGTGGCGTACTGGAAGAAGTTTTTTGATCTGAAAAATTTGCAGTTTTACTTTAAACTGGCTTTTGCAGTGGTTCCGGCTTTGGTTTTAGGGTATTTATTTGATGATAAAATTGAAGCGGTTTTAGGAAATCAGATCGCTATTTCTTCAGTTCTGGTTCTTGGAGGTATTGTTTTACTGTTTGCCGATACGTGGTTCAAAAATCCAAAAATTGATGATGAAAAAGGCATTACCATAAAAAAAGCAGTAACCATTGGTTTTTGGCAGTGTCTTGCAATGATGCCGGGAACGAGTAGGAGTGCAGCTTCCATCATCGGAGGTATGACACAGGGATTGACCAGAAAAGCAGCGGCAGAATTTTCATTCTTTTTGGCGGTTCCTACCATGTTGGCGGTAACGGTATATTCGGTTTTTGTAAAAACATGGGGCAAAGAAACACCTGATCCGCAGAAAGGTTATGAAATGATTATGGAATCTCAGGATCACATCATGATTTTCATCGTAGGAAATGTGGTGGCATTTATCGTTGCATTAATCGCCATCAAAGCATTCATCGGAGTTTTGAATAAATATGGTTTCAAACCTTGGGGTTGGTATCGTATTTTCGTAGGAATTGCCTTGCTGATTTATTTTTATTTCTTTAAATAATTTAAGCTAAAAAATATAAACAGTAATACTAAAAAATTACTCATTACCAATTACTCATTACTCATATCCATGACTGCCGAAGATTTACAATCTGGACATATATTTTTATTAGACAAACCCTTGGACTGGACTTCTTTTCAGGCGGTCAATAAAATGAAATATAAACTCAAAAGAGAGTTTGATTTACCCAAGAAATTCAAAATTGGTCACGCGGGAACTTTAGATCCGCGTGCAACGGGATTATTGATTGTCTGCTGTGGTAAATTCACCAAGAAAATTCCTGAAATTCAGGATGCCCCAAAAGAATACTGGACCGAAATAAAAATCGGCGTTCAGACAGAATCATACGATACTGAAAAACCCGAAATTTTACATCAGGACATTTCGGAAATTACAGAAGAGCAGATTAAAACCGCTTTAGAAAAATTTGTTGGAGAAATCGATCAGACTCCGCCTGTTTTTTCGGCAATAAAAATTGAGGGAAAAAGAGCGTATGATTTTGCCAGAGCAGGAGAGGAGGTGGAAATGAAATCCCGTAAAACCACGATTTTTTATATTGATAATGTAAAGATTGATCTTCCGCTCGTAAGTTTTACGGTGGGTTGCTCGAAAGGGACTTACATTCGCAGTTTAGCTCACGATATAGGACAGGAATTAAGTGTTGGAGCGTATTTAACGCAATTAAGACGGACAAAAATCGGAGAATACAAAATTGAAGATGCCACGTCCGACTTTTTGGAAAATGATTTTAGATTTAATGAATCATAAAAAGAAATTTCTTTATTGATGAATACAGTCTGAAAAATAGTATGGAAAAAACAAGAATTAACAAATATTTATCTGAAGTAGGATATTGTTCGAGAAGAGCAGCAGACAAACTTTTGGAAGAAGGAAGAATTACCATTAACGGCAAAGTTCCGGAAATGGGAACAAAAGTTTCCGATGAAGACGTGATTGAAGTAGACGGAAAACCAATCCGCGAGCCGGAAGAAAACCATGTTTATATTGCCTTTAATAAACCTGTAGGAATCGTTTGTACCACTGATACAAAACGTGAGAAAAATAATATCATCGATTATATTAATCATCCCAAAAGAATTTTTCCGATCGGAAGACTCGACAAACCGAGTGAAGGATTGATTCTTTTAACCAGCGATGGCGATATTGTAAATAAAATTCTAAGATCCCGAAACAACCACGGAAAAGAGTATATTGTAAGAGTCGATAAGCCGATTACGCCCAAATTTCTGGATAAAATGCGAAACGGAGTTCCGATTTTGTATACCGTTACTAAAAAATGTGAGGTCGAAAAAATTGATGAAATGAATTTCCGCATCGTTCTTACGCAGGGACTGAACCGACAGATCCGAAGAATGTGCGAATATTTAGGCTACGAAGTAAAGAAATTGAAACGGATCAGGGTTTTAAATATCAAACTCGATCTTCCCATCGGAAAGTGGAGAGATCTTACAGATGAGGAACTTTCTGCTTTACAAAAACTGGTTGAAGGTTCCAGTAAAACGTACGATTAAAAATAATAGAGATGCCGGATTGGACATCTCTTTTTTTTACTTTTCTAAAATGTATTTACAGCATTTTTGTCATCCTGTAAGGATCTAAGTAAAGTCTGATAATTAACTTGCAAGAATAGCTAAGAGTAAAACGTTTGGAACCCTTCGACAAGCTCAGGGTGAGATTGCGAATACTTCCTATAATACTTAAAACAATGAAGGATTGTTAAAAAAATATTTTGACAAAAAAATTAACGCTGCATTGTCATTCTGACAGAGGAAGAATCTCAAAAAGTTTTATTTTTCTCCCGCAGAATGAGCGAATTGAGCAGATTTAATTAATAAATTTAAGTTAATTCAAAGAGGTATCTTATTAATTTTAAATACAATATTTTAATGTTCTGCTTCTTTTACGGTTCAATAAAAGTGTAAAAAGTAGTATCCTATTTCAAATACCATCTCATCCTCACTTCATACTCTGGTTTCAGTTTCAGCATCTTCCAGATTTTCTTTTCATCTTTTTCGGAGATTCGGTAAAAAATAATTTTCTCCGCAGAATATTTAAAATAAGGATGATTTTTCAGCCATTCTTCCGGAGCATCCTGCAAAGTATATTTCTGAACATTCGAAGTTGTAAGCGGTGCGGTTGAAAGTAATTTTTTCGTCAATTCCGGATCAATATTGTATGTGGAAAGAATCTGTTCTTTATTCACGAATCCGCCCAGTTTATTTCTGAAACCGATCATTGAACCGGCTGCTTTTCCTTCAAATCCAAACTCTATAAGCTGTTTGTAGGTTATTGCGTTTAAATCTACCTTGGTAAAATCCGTTTTTTCCTGCTGCTTAGTTTCAGATTTGTCATTTTTACTCACCGCAATTGTTTCTGCATTGAATTTAAGGAACGGTTTCATTTCTTCAAATTTCTCAGAAGAAATAATGAAACACTTCTGAATGTCTTCCAGATTTTTAAAGCTTCCTTTTAAATTCCGGTCACGGTAATTGATGATGATTTGTGCCTGTTTATCGGAGAAGCCAAAAGACTTCCAGCCTTCAATATCCAATGCATTCGGATCGAAAGAATGATATTGAATTTTATTTTTATCGGCATTAAAATTTTTAGCGGTTCTGTAATTCTCCGGTGTTTTTTCCGGCAGAATAAGATAGGGATCAATTTTCTGAAAATTCTCTTCACTGATGATAAAGCACTCCCTGAATTTCTCTTTGCTCACAAAACTTCCACCCAGATAACTTTTGTATTTTAAAATAGCTTCTGCCTGTTTTTCACTGAATCCCATTTCCACCCAGTCGTCTGCCGAATAAAGATCGGGGTTAAATTTTCCTCTAACCGTAATCGATTTTTTTGCAAAACTTTTGAATTCAATTGATCTGGCTTCTTTGCCGGTTTCCGGAAGTAAAATATAATGGTTCAGCTCCGAAAACTTTTCCTCAGAAATGGCAAAGCATTTTTTAAGCTGTTCCTTTGATACAAATCTTCCTCCGACTACTTTCTTATAGTTGAGAATCGTTGCCGTTTGTTTCTCTGTAAAGCCTAAATTCTGCCATTGCTTTTCATCCAGTTCATTAGGATCGAACTCTGTGAGATGGAGCAAAGCGGATGGTTGTGTGATAAACTGAACATCAGGAAATTCTTCCTCTTTGTCCCTACTTGTATATTTTTGAAAAGCGAATAAAATGATCAGCAATATTCCCATGACTGCCAATCTCTGGTAATAGTTTTTTTTCATCGCTGTAAACTTAATCATTCTGTTAAGTATTCGCAATGAGGGGGTTGCAATTGGATTATTTTAGGATATAAATTCTGTTATTCGGCTTCAAAAAATAAATTCAAAAAAGATTATGGAAGAAATATTTAAACTATTCCTCATCCCTCTCCGCCAAAGAATCCTTCAGTTTCAGCAGTTCAGCCTTCACAAATTCCAGCCTGTCGATGATGGTGATGGTTTCAGAGATCTTGCTGTTGGTGGTTAATGCGATTTTGGCACCGTCCAAAGTGTAGCCCTTTTCTTTTACGAGATGATAAATAATCTGAAGATTTTTAATGTCTTCCGGAGTGAAATACCGGTTGCCTTTTTTGTTCTTTTTGGGCTTAATGATAGGGAATTCCTGTTCCCAATAACGTATTAATGAAGTATTTACATCAAAAGCTTTCGCTACTTCTCCTATTGAATAATACAGTTTATCAGGTAAATTTATCTTCATTTTTAGAATCGTAATGGTCAAAGATAAAAATTTTTTAAATCCCACAGCAAATTCAGAAGGCAAAAGTTCTTTTTTTACTTTGTAAATCAGGGGATAAAAGTCATTTTTATAGTACAGGAAGTTTTATTGTTTTTGTTATTTTTGAAGGATAAAAATTTCTAAAAAATTGAACTCTATCTCTGTCCTGCACATCAATCTTTTTCAGCCGGGTAAAAACACTTCGGATTTTTATTTTAACCGAATGAAGGAGCATCTGGTTTTGGGACACAGGCATATTGAAAAACCGCACCGTCATGATTTTTATGCCACGATTCTCTTTACAAAAGGAAGAGGAACACATGAAATCGATTTTCAGAAATATGACGTTTCGGCGGGAAGCTTATTTTTTATGTCTCCGGGACAGATTCATAGCTGGGAACTTTCTGAGGATATCGACGGATATATTTTTTTCTGCTCACAGGATTTTTACGAAATGCATTACGTCAATCAGAAGCTCAGAAGTTTTCCCTTTTTCGGATCGGTAAATTTCCCCAGAAAATTACAGCTTACTGCAACGGAACTAAGGGAAAATAATCACCTTTTTGCAGCACTGGAAAAAGAATATCAGCTTCAGAACGTGATGAAAGATGGTTTTATTCTCTCACTGATGTCACAGATTTTTATCCACGCAACAAGAGCTTTTTCAAAAGAGCTGGGAAAAGAAAATTCTGAGGTTAACATTTCTTATTTTAAACACTATCAACAGTTTGAAAATCTTATTGAAGAGCATTTTGCAAAAGAAAAATCCGTTGCCTTCTATGCTTCTCTGCTGGAAATTTCGTCTAAACATTTAAACAGAATTACCAGAACTGTCGTTCAGAAAACAGCGACTGACGTTATTACAGAAAGGATAATTCTGGAAGCCAAAAGAATGCTTATGTATCTTGATGAAAGCCTTACGGAAATTGCGTTCCGTCTTGGCTTCGAAGAATATTCCTATTTTGTGAGAGTCTTCCGTAAAACTTCCGGCATGACTCCCACGCAATTTATTAAAAAATATAAGGCTTAATTTTTGTTGATGGTTGTTCTTTTTTAGTTTACGGTGTGAAGTTTAACTCCAAACTCTAAAGCTCTCAAAATCAATATCTACAATACCAATTGAAAAGGTCCTTCAAATACCGTTTCGAAAGAATCTACCAGATTTCCCTTTTCATCAAACACGCCGATCGTCATATTCTGCTTAGAGAACCGGATCTCTTTTTCGGGGAACGAAATGTTGATATTTCCTTTTAAGATCTGATCTCCTTTCAATATGATTTTTTCATTACCAAAGAAATTGATTTCCGCATTCTTAGGATTCAAGACTTTTATCGTGAGTGTTTTCTTTTCGTTGGATTTGTTTAAAAGCGTATAAATAAAAGTATTCGTAATTTTTCCGTTTTTAATGAAAAATGTTGATCCTGCCGGTTTTATGAATTTCGCTTCCATCGAACCTCTGTCATACATCAGAAATCCTAAAAATCCGATCAGTAAACTTAAAATCACCGTTGTTGCCTTCATTCTTCCGGTAAATTTGAATTTCTCCTGATTTTCAATTTCAGCTTCTGTGGCATAACGTATCAGTCCTTTCGGAAGACCTACTTTTACCATAATTTCGTCACACGCATCAATACAGGCGGTGCAGTTTACGCATTCCAGTTGCTGTCCGTTTCGGATGTCAATTCCTGTAGGACAGACCACAACACATTGATTGCAGTCTATACAGTCTCCTTTTCCGACGGCTTTTCGGTCTTCGTCTTTTTTCCATTTGGAGCGGTTTTCACCTCTTTTAAAATCATAATAAACGTTGATGGTCTGTTTGTCGATCAGAACGCCCTGCAATCTTCCGTACGGACAAACCAAAGTACAAACCTGCTCTCTCAGCCACGAAAAAACAAAATAGAAAGCCGCAGTGAAACAGATCATCGCAAGAAACTTCAGCGGATTTTCAGCGGGACCTTCGGTGATGATTCTGAAAACTTCTTCATAACCGACAATATACATGAACATGAAATTCGTAATTACCACAGAAATAACGGCATAAACAGACCATTTGGTGAGTCTTTTTCTTATTTTTTCGCTGTTCCATTCCTGTCGGTCGAGCTTCATCTGTTTATTACGGTCGCCCTCGATCCAGTATTCTATTTTCCTGAAAACCCCTTCCATAAAAATGGTTTGCGGACAAAGCCAGCCACAGAAAATCCTTCCGAAAACAACGGTGAAAAGCATCACAAAAATAACGGAAGTGACGGCTCCAAGTGCTAAAATGAAAAAATCCTGCAGATAAAACGGCTGTCCGAAAATAAAAAATTTCCTGTCGATAACATTAAATAAAAGAAAAGGATTATGGTTGATTTTCACAAAAGGTAAAGTGAAAAATATCACCAAAAGCAAATAAGTTACATAATCTCTGTAGTTGGTAAATTTTCCTTTGGGTTTTCTGGGATAGACCCATTTTCTTTTTCCGGTTTCGTCCATTGTTCCTACGGAATTCCGGAAGCTTTCCTCATAAAGTTCCGGAGCCTGAAAATTGCTGTTCTGTGTGTTCATCGTTTCGGTATTATCTGAAAATTCGGGTGAGAAACATTTAAACGCTGTTAAATGCTCATTTCAAATATTTTTTACTTGAATCCTGTAGTGTTTTTCACTGATGCAAAGCTCTGCAATAATTGTTTCCGGAACTAATATGATCTGCTTCTGAAATAGTACAATTCGGACATTTTAGGTTTCGTTTTTATTTGATCAAAAAGAGAAAATAAACTTTGAATCTTGTTCTGCATATCGTAAATTGCTGACTTTAAATTGTGCGGAATGAAAAATATTTTAAAAACCGGCTCGCTTGGTTTGATTTTAGCAGTATACAGCTGCCAATCAGTAAATACCACTAAAATGTTTTATGAAGATGTAAAGCCCGAGAAAGTTTCGGATCAGTTCAGTTTTACCGAAGGTCCTTCCTCGGATAAAGAAGGGAATGTGTACTTCACGGATCAGCCGAATGATAAGATTTATTATTGGGACTGGAAAACCAATAAAGTGATCGAGTTCATGAATAAAACGGGAAGAGCCAACGGAACGCATTTCGACAAAGACGATAATTTAATCACCTGTTCCGATGATCAGGGCGAAATCTGGAAAATTTCAAAAGATAAAAAAGTACAGGTTCTGCTGAAAGGTTTTGAAGGCAAAAGACTGAACGGACCGAATGATGTCTGGAATGACGAGTTTGGCGGAATGTATTTTACCGATCCTCTGTATGTAAGAGATTACTGGGTAAATTTTAAGCAGGAAACTCCGCATAAAAGTTTATACTACAGAAATAAAGACGGACAGATTTCCAAACTTGAAACCTTTACACAGCCGAATGGAGTGGTAGGAAGCGAAAAATTCAGAAAACTGTATGTTTCGGATATTGATGCCGGAAAAACGTATGTTTATGATATTTTGGGCGAAGGAAAATTATCTGAGAAAAAACTTTTCTGCGAAATGGGTTCCGACGGAATGACGTTAGACAAGCACGGAAATCTTTATTTGACAGGAAAAGGAGTTCATGTATTCAACAGAGATGGGAAGAAGATTTATCATATTCCCATCGAAGAAGACTGGACTTCCAACGTGACTTTCGGAGGGAAAAATAACGAAGTTCTGTTCATCACCGCTTCAAAATCTGTTTATACTTTACCGACACGGGTAAGAGGAGTGAGATAAATTTAAGGTTGAGATTAAGGTTTAGATAAGCGTTGTGTTTTAATCTCAGCCTTAATCTCAGCCTTAATCTCAACCTTAATCTTAATACGCCACTTCCATTTTCACTTTCTTGCCCTTCAGTTTTTCATTGGCAAGTTTTTTCAGCAGCGCATTCACTTTATTTCTTGATACGGCAACATAAGAAGTTGTGTCTTTTACTTCGATCAAGCCGACATCTTCTTTCTGGAGTTCTCCTTTTTTCAGCAGATAGCCAACAATGTCCACTTTATTCACTTTGCCTTTTTTTCCGGCGCTGATGTAAATGGTCTGGAAAGGCGTTTTTTCCGGCACTTTGGTAAATCCGGCTACGCTGTCTTCCGGCGTATTGTTTTTGATGAAAGGGAAATTTTCATCTTCCGTCATAATAAGATACGCAAAACCTTTCGCGTTCATTCTTGCTGTACGACCGTTTCTGTGGATGAAAGCGTCTTCTTTCGGCGGTAACTGATAATGAACGATCGATTCTACTTCCGGAACATCTAAACCTCTTGCAGCCAGATCAGTGGTGATTAAAATTCTTGCAGAATCGTTTCTGAATTTCAGCAGGGCGCGTTCTCTTTCATCCTGTTCCATTCCTCCGTGGAAGGTTTCTCTGTCGATTCCTTTCTGGCGGAGAAGCTCGGAAATCCGGTCAACTGCTTCTCGGTGATTGCAGAAAATTAAAGTTCTTTTATTCCCGATTTTACAGATCAAATTAAATAACGTGTCCAGTTTTTCTTCCGGCGTAGTCATTACTTTTTTAAACTGAATGTCGGGTTTCGCCTCGCTTAATTTTAGAAAGTTAATGATTTTCTCGTCTTTTAATCCGGTAAATGCAGGAATTTCCTCCATTGCCGTTGCGGAAGTTAAAATTCTCTGAGACAATCCTTTCAATGAATTGGAAATAAATTCCATATCATCATGAAAGCCAAGTTCAAGAGCCTTATCAAACTCATCCAGAACCAGCGTTTGGATGGTTTTCGGATCAAAATTATTATTTCTCAAATGATAAACCACTCTTCCCGGTGTTCCGATTAATACAGCCGGAGCTTCAATAAGATTGTTTACCTCAATTTTTTTGTCGTGACCGCCATAACACACGGAAACTTTAAAATCGGTTCCCATTGCTTTAAAAACCTGCTCGATCTGTAAAGCCAGTTCTCGCGCCGGAACCAGGATAAGAGCCTGAATTCCAGAACTGTTTTTCTTTAAATTTCGCAGTACAGGAAATAAAAAAGCCAGTGTTTTTCCCGAACCGGTAGGAGAGAGCAGAACAACATCCTGATTGTTTTCTGTTGCTTTGTATGTAGATTTCTGCATCTGATTCATGTCCTGAATCTGCAGTTTTTCGTAGATAGATTCTAATTCCATGGTGCAAAGATACAGAATTCGTTATGGTGTTGGCTAGTTGTTTTTTTCAGTTGAAAGTTTAATATTTGTATTGACTAAAAGCTGTCAATAAAAATTATGAGGAGCTTTTTCCGGCTTTCCGCTATATCTTTTGGGTTGCGGACGGAGCGAAGCGGAGTCCGTAACCCAAAAGGATGCCGCTGCAATCCGAGCTAAATTAATGATTGTATTAGAATGATGATTTAGCCGTCTTAGGTAGCTTCATTTAATTAAAACGGTAATGTGGTCAAAAATAGTTGGTGTTTTTGTCAGAAATAATTCGTAATATTTTGCAGGGATGAATATTTATAAAGTATGCATTGTCTGATAAGGATATGCAGTATTTTTGATGCTCAGAATATTATTGTTTGTTTCAAATAAATTTCATATCTTTGCACCCACTTTTGTGGCGAAAAGGTTTGAAGAGTAAATAACTAAAAATTAATTACTTCCGTATTTTTCAATTCACATTTATTCAGACCGTTGAAAGAGAAGGAATACAAATTTTATTAGAATTATGTCAAAAGAGACAAATTCAGCAGAATTATTATTAAATCAAAACGTAGCACCTGAACAATTTGACTGGGATTCTTTCGAATCTGGTCTTGATGCTGATGCTAGAAAAGAGAAAAGCGATTTAGAAGAAATCTACAACGGATCTTTAAACAACTTAGACGATAACGACGTTCTAATTGGTAAAGTAGTAAGATTAACTGATAAAGAAGCTATCGTAGACATCAACTTCAAGTCTGAAGGTGTTATTTCTCTTAACGAATTCCGTTACAACCAAGGTCTTAAAGTAGGAGACGAGGTAGAAGTAATGGTAGACAGAAGAGAGGACAAAACAGGACAGTTACAGTTATCTCACAGAAAAGCAAGAACGCTTAAAGCTTGGGATAAAGTAAACGAACTTCACGAAACAGGTGAAATCGTTAACGGTTTTGTTAAGTCTAGAACTAAAGGAGGTATGATCGTTGACGTACACGGAATCGAAGCATTCTTACCTGGTTCTCAGATCGACGTTAAGCCAATTAAAGATTACGATCAGTTCGTAGGAAAAACTATGGAGTTCAAAGTTGTGAAAATCAACCCTGAGTTCAAAAACGTAGTAGTTTCTCACAAAGCATTGATCGAAGCAGATATCGAAGGTCAGAAAAAAGAAATCATCGCTCAGTTAGAAAAAGGACAGGTTCTTGAAGGTACTGTTAAGAATATTACTTCTTACGGTGTGTTCATCGACTTAGGAGGTGTAGATGGATTGATCCACATTACAGACCTTTCTTGGTCTAGAGTGAACCACCCATCTGAAATCCTTGAGGACGGACAGACTGTAAAAGTGGTTATCCTTGATTTTGATGATGAGAAAACAAGAATCCAGTTAGGTATGAAGCAATTAGAAGCTCATCCTTGGGATGCTCTTTCTGCTGACTTAAAAGTTGGAGATAAAGTAAAAGGAAAAGTAGTAGTTCTTGCTGACTATGGTGCATTCGTAGAAATCGCTCCGGGAGTAGAAGGATTAATCCACGTTTCTGAAATGTCTTGGTCTACTCACTTGAGATCTGCAGGAGACTTCGTAAAAGTAGGTGATGAGGTAGAAGCTGAAGTACTTACTTTAGACAGAGAAGATAGAAAAATTTCTCTTGGTATCAAGCAATTAAGCAAAGATCCATGGGAAAATATCGAAGCTAAGTATCCTGTAGGATCTAAGCACGTAGGAACTGTAAGAAACTTCACTAACTTTGGTGTATTCGTAGAGTTAGAAGAAGGTATCGACGGTTTAATCTACATTTCTGATCTTTCATGGACTAAGAAAATCAAGCACCCATCTGAATTCTGTGCAGTTGGTGATAAATTAGATGTTGTAGTTCTTGAACTAGACATCCAGGCTAGAAGATTATCTCTAGGTCACAAACAATTAACAGAAAACCCTTGGGATGCATTCGAAACTAAATATGCTGAAGGAACAGTTCACGCTGGTAAAGCGGTAGAAGTACACGATAAAGGTGCTTCTGTACAGTTCGAAGATGCTGAAGTTGAAGCATTCTGCCCATCAAGATTATTAGAGAAGGAAGACGGATCTAAAATCAAGAAAGGTGAAGAGGCTGATTTCAAAGTAATTGAATTCAACAAAGAATTCAAGAGAGTAGTAGTTTCTCACACAGGAATCTTCAGAGACGAAGAGAAGAAAAACGTAAGAGAAAACTCTAACAACAGATCTAATAATGTTTCATCATCTTCAAACGAAGAGAGATCTACTCTTGGAGACATCGATGCATTAGCAGAATTAAAAAGAAAAATGGAAGAAGGTAAATAAT
>OGQD01000579.1_pt1 | contig 26879 bp, 25 predicted proteins | sample 1553091 | NCBI WGS metagenome assembly OGQD01 (sample SAMEA2580290, study PRJEB22360) | human gut metagenome | biome: human gut; feature: human-associated habitat; material: faeces | place: Denmark | collected 2008/2010
CGGTCGGCTGCCGCGGCGTGCGACCGCGACCGCTGTCTTCCCGGGGCACGTCCATGCCGGCGCGCTTGGCCAGATCCTCGACGGCCTGGGGGAAATCCAGGCTGTCGTGGTCCATGACGAAGCCGAGGGCGTTGCCGCCCGCGCCGCAGCCGAAGCAGTAGTAGAACTGCTTGTCGGGGCTGACGCTGAAGGAGGGGGTCTTCTCCTTGTGGAACGGGCAGCAGGCCGTGTAGTTCTTGCCGGCCTTCTTCAGCTGGATGCGCGAACCCACCACCTCGACTATGTCGGTGCGGTTGAGCAGGTCATCAATGAAGGATTGCGGGATCAGGCCGGCCATGGGTTCGTCAGCGTGCGGGTGCCAGAGGCGGGAGCATAAACGAAAAAACTCCGGTCATTCGCCGGTCGGCGAAGCGGAGTCGGGTGGAGCCTGAAAATGCAAAGCCCGGCCGGAGCCGGGCATCGCGGAAGCCTAGCGGCGCGACTGATAACTCAGTACAGGCGCTCGCGGCGACGCTGTTCGCGCTGCACTTTCTTGGCGTGGCGCTTGACGGCGGCTGCGGCCTTGCGCTTGCGCTCGGTGGTGGGCTTCTCGTAGAACTCGCGGCTGCGAACTTCGGCCAGTACACCGGCTTTTTCGCAGGAGCGCTTGAAACGACGCAGAGCTACGTCGAAGGGTTCGTTCTCTTTAACTTTGACGGCTGGCATCCAGGTCGTACCTTCACTGTTTTACCGAATGGACGACGCGATCCGGCAAGGGCACGGGAGTACGTCGGTTTTCAAGGGCTGCGGATATTAACGCCTCGCGCAGCGGAATGCAAAGCCTCTGATCGAAAAGCGCTGGCCCGGTCAGGGGGCGGCGATTATCATGCGCGCCTTCTTTCTTAGCCAGTGTTGAAGGTTTTAATCCCCATGCTAGTGCTGGGCCTGGAAACCTCCTGCGACGAAACCGGTGTCGCCCTCTACGACAGTGAGCGCGGCCTGCTGGCCGATGCCCTGTTCAGCCAGATCGACCTGCATCGCGTCTACGGCGGCGTGGTGCCGGAGCTGGCCTCGCGCGACCACGTCAAGCGCATGCTGCCACTGATCCGCCAGGTGCTGGGCGAGGCGGGCGCCGAGGTTGCGCAGATCGAGGCCATCGCCTACACCTCCGGTCCCGGTCTGGTCGGCGCCCTGCTGGTGGGCGCCTCCTGCGCCCAGGCCCTGGCCTTCGCCTGGGGCATCCCGGCGATCGGCGTGCACCACATGGAGGGCCACTTGCTGGCGCCCATGCTGGAAGAACAGCCGCCGGCCTTCCCCTTCGTCGCCCTGCTGGTCTCCGGCGGCCACACCCAGCTGGTGCGGGTCGACGGCATCGGCAACCTCGGCGGCTGGGCGAGTCGCTGGACGTGCCCGCGGGCGAGGCGTTCGACAAGACGGCCAAGCTGATGGGGCTGAATTATCCCGGCGGGCCGGAAATCGCCCGCCTGGCCGAATCGGGCACGGCGGGACGCTTCACCTTCCCGCGGCCGATGACCGATCGTCCCGGCCTGGACTTCAGCTTCAGCGGCCTGAAGACCTTCACCCTGAATACCTGGCAGCAGTGCCGCGAAGCCGGCGACGCCGGCGAGCAGACCCGCGCGGACATCGCCCTGGCCTTTCAGGACGCGGTGGTCGACACATTGACCATCAAGTGCAGGCGCGCGCTCAAGCAGAGCGGCCTGAACAGCCTGGTGATCGCTGGCGGGGTGAGCGCCAACCAGGCGCTGCGCCGCTCGCTGGAAGGCATGCTGGCCAGGCTCAAGGGCCGGGTGTTCTATGCCCGCCCGCGCTTCTGCACCGACAACGGCGCGATGATCGCCTACGCCGGCTGCCAGCGACTGCTGGCCGGTCAACACGATGGTCCGGCGATTCAGGTGCAGGCGCGCTGGCCGATGGAGCAGCTGCCGGCCATATGAGCCGGGCTCAGGCCGACTATTAGAAATGCCGTTCGCGTCCGGCCATCAGGTCGCGTAGATTGCTGCGGTGGCGCCACACGATCAGCCCGGTCAGCACGCACATCGGCAGCAGCGCCTCGGGGCGTTGCCAGGCCAGTAGCGGCAGGGTCAGCGGCGTGGCGACCAGGGATGCGAGCGAGCTGGTGCGCGACAGTTTGAAAGTCACCAGCCAGGCGACTGCCGCGAGCAGCGCGGCTGGAGGGTAAAGCGCCAGCAGCATGCCGGCGGCGGTGGCAACGCCCTTGCCGCCACGGAAGTTGAAGTACAGCGGGTAGAGGTGGCCGATTACCGCTGCCAGCCCGACCCAGGCCTGCTGCATGTCGGACAGGCCGAGCAGGCGGGCGATGAGTACGGGCAGCAGCCCCTTGGCGAGATCGCCGAGCAGGGTGAGGATGGCGATCTTCTTGCCGGCCAGGCGCAGCATGTTGGTGGCGCCGGGATTGCCCGAGCCGCTGGCGCGCGGGTCGGCAGTGCCGAACAGGCGACTGAGGAGTACCGCGAAGGACAGTGATCCGAGCAGGTAGGCGAGGATCGCCAAGAACCAGAACATGGTTTCCACCGGAGACGAGGTCGTTTCCGATTCTAACGGGGCGTCGGCCGCTTGTCGTGTCGCCTTGGAGCATGCAGTCAGTGGACAGAGTTTTCATCGAGGGGCTGGAAGTGGACACCGTGATCGGCGTCTACGACTGGGAACGGGGTATCCGGCAGTGCCTGCGCCTGGACCTGACGCTGGGCTGGGACAACCGCCCGGCGGCGGCCGACGACGATATCGCCAAGGCCCTGGACTACGCCGTACTCTCCGAGCGGGTCATGGCCTTCGCCCGTGACGCGCATTTTCAACTGGTGGAGACCTTCGCCGAACGCCTCGCCGAGTTGCTGATGGCCGAGTTCGGTATCCAGTGGCTGCGCCTGAAGGTCACCAAGCCCGGTGCCGTTGCGGCCGCCATCGGCGTAGGTGTGGAGATCGAACGCGGATGCCGCTGACGACGGTCTACCTCGGGCTGGGCAGCAACTTCGACCGGGAGCAACACCTGCTTGCGGGGCTGGAGGCGCTGGACGAGTTCCTCGAGGATATCCGCTGTTCGCCGGTGTTCGAGAGCGAGCCGGTGGGTATTCGCAGCGGCCCCTTCTACAACTTCGTGATCGTGGCGCGCACCGACCTGCCGCTGGCGGAGTTGAGCCTGCGGCTCAAGCACATCGAGGCGGACAACGGCCGCTATGCGCCGGAGCGCAAGGGCCTGCCGCTGGATATCGACGTGTTGCTGTACGGCGACCTGCATGGCGAGTTCGATGGCCTGACGCTGCCGCGCGCAGAAGTGCTGAAGAACGCCTTCGTGCTCTGGCCGCTGGCGTTGCTGGCTCCCGAGGTGAAGCATCCGGGGGCTCAGCGTTCGTTTGCCGAACTCTGGTCGGACGCGCAGATCGCCCAAAAGCTCTGGCCGGTGCCCTTCCAGTGGCGGGGCGCTGAGCTGACGCCGGCGGCGCTGATCGGGGCGCACTCGGCGCCCTGATGGCTTTTCTGTAGGAGCGAGTTTGCTCGCGAGCGATGTATCCGGCGGCACCGGCGCTGGGGGGGGGCGCGAGCAAGAACTAGCCGTTCCACTCGTTCCTACAAGGCACCCCCTGGTATCACGCGGTGTAACTTTCCTTGTAGGCCTTCAGGGCATTCAGACGCTCACGCTTGAGCGCTTCGCCCAGCTCCGCCCCCTTGTATCCCTTCTCCAGCAGCGGCCGCACAGCGACCGCGCGTGCGGCTTGCGCTGCGCCCCGCAAGTATTCCGCCTGCGGGTAGTCGCGATCTTCCAGCCCATGGCGACCGCGGGCGTCCATCTCGCTGGCGGCGAGAAACTCCTCGAAGCGTTGCGGGCGGCGATACACATCGAAGGACTGCAGCAATTCCAGAACGGTGGTCGGCCGCAGCTCCAGCGCACGGTGGCAGTGGGTGTGGTACTCGCCGACCAGTCGCGCCAGCTCCTGACAATCCCGGGGCACCTTGAAGCGCGCATTGAGCGCGTCAATCAGCGGCAGGCCCAGGTGTTCGTGGGCGTGGTGTTTGGGCCAGTCTTCCTTGCGGGTTTCGCCCTTGCCGACGTCGTGGACCAGGCAGGCCCAGCGCACACTCAGCGGCTGGTCGTATTGGGCGCACTCGCGCAATACGGCCAGCACGTGTTCGCCGGTATCCACTTCCGGGTGGTGTTGCGGCGGTTGCGGCACGCCGAACAGGGCGTCCACTTCCGGCATCAGCACGGCGAGGGCGCCGCAGTCGCGCAGGACCTGGATGAACACGTCCGGGCGAGATTCCATCAGGGCACGGGAGATTTCCTTCCAGCTGCGTTCTGCAGTCAGTGCTTCCAGTTCGCCGGATTCCGACAGTTCACGCATCAGTGCCAGGGTTTCCGGCGCCACGCTGAAACCCAGGGGGGCGTAGCGCGCGGCAAAGCGGGCGACGCGCAGCACGCGCAGCGGGTCTTCGGCGAAGGCCGGGGAAACGTGGCGAAGCAGGCGGGCTTCGAGGTCCTCCTGGCCGTGGTACGGGTCGATGACCTTGCCGTCATTGTCCTCGGCCATAGCGTTGATGGTCAGGTCGCGGCGGATCAGGTCGTCTTCGAGGGTGACGTCGGGGCTGGCGTAGAAGGTGAAGCCACCGTAGCCGCGCCCGCTTTTGCGTTCGGTGCGGGCGAGGGCGTATTCCTCGCCGGTTTTCGGGTGGAGGAACACCGGGAAGTCGGCGCCCACCGGGCGATAGCCCTGGGCGAGCATCTCGTCGGCGCTGGCGCCGACCACTACCCAGTCGGTGTCGCTGAAGGGGATGCCGAGCAGGCGATCGCGCACGGCGCCGCCCACCTTGTAGATCTGCATGAAGCTGTCTCCTGTTCTGGGGGATAGCTTCGGGGTTTGCGGCGGGTGGGGCAAGCTCGGTGGCTTCTGGGGATTGAGGCGGTTCGCCAGCAAGCCCGCTCCGACAGGTTGCGCACGCCCCGGCTCTTGTAGGAGCGAGCTTGCTCGCGAAAGGGGGCGACGCGCACCTAGGGCGTGGCGGCGGGAATCTGCTGAACGAGGGCGCCGATGGCGTCCTGCAGGAGTGTTGCGCTGGCGTGGGCGGGACTGAGGCCGGTGCTGACGGTGCCTTCCCACAGGGTCTGCTCCTGCGCATCGGTCAGGCGCAGGCGCAGGGTACCGGTCTCGTCGCGCAGGCGATGGATGGCGAGATAGGGGCCCAACGGATTGGGCGGCGGGGTATCGACCTTGAATTCCAGCGGCGCATCCTGCAGCGCCAGCCAGTAGTAGACGCGGATCTGCGGGCCCGCGCTCTCGCGGTAGCCGCGCTCGATCAGGCCCTGGCGCACTTGCGCATTGATCAGGGGGTAGCGACTGCGGTAGGGCAGGGCGTCGACGGCGTTTTCCGGTGGCATCAGCTGGAAGTCGCGCAGCCCGGCCAGGCGCGCATCGGCGGGATGCGCGACCTGGGCGTGGGGGACGGGGTTGCTGCAGGTCGCGACAGCGAGGCAGAGCAGGAGAATGGCGAACAGGCGCATGGCGGTCTCCAGCGGGGTTGCCGCCATGCTTGTCACGCCTGCTGCTGCGGTCAACCGATCAAATGGGTGGGATGATCAGGTCGAGCCGGGGGTAACCCTCCTCGCTGTCGCGTTCACCCTTTGGGGGCATGTGGAAGGTGTTGACGATGTTCTCGCCCTGCAGGGTTTCCAGATGGATATCGAAGCCCCAAAGGCGGTGCAGGTGCTTGAGCACGTCGTCGGTGGATTCGCCCAGCGGTTTGCGGTCGTGCTGCTGGTGGCGCAGGGTCAGCGAGCGGTCACCGCGACGGTCGACATCCCAGATCTGGATGTTCGGTTCACGATTGCCGAGGTTGTACTGCGCAGCCAGGGTTTCGCGGATCTTGCGATAGCCGTCGTCGTCGTGGATGGCGTCGACCAGCATGTCGTCCTTCTGGTCGTCGTCGAGGATGCTGAACAGCTTGAACTCGCGAATGACCTTAGGCGAGAGGAACTGCAGGACGAAGCTCTCGTCCTTGAAGCTCTTCATGGCGAACTTGATGGTGGCCAGCCAGTCGCTGCCGGCGATGTCCGGGAACCAGCGCTTGTCTTCCTCGGTGGGGTGTTCGCAGATGCGACGGATGTCGCGGTACATGGCGAAGCCCAGCGCGTAGGGGTTGATGCCGCTGTAGTAGGGGCTGTCGAAGCCCGGCTGGTAGACCACGCTGGTGTGGTACTGGAGGAACTCCATCATGAAGCCGTCGCTGACCAGGCCTTCGTCGTAGAGGTCGTTGATCAGGGTGTAGTGCCAGAAGGTCGCCCAGCCTTCGTTCATCACCTGGGTCTGGCGCTGCGGGTAGAAGTACTGCGCCACCTTGCGCACGATGCGCACGATTTCGCGCTGCCAGGGCTCCAGCAGCGGGGCGTTCTTCTCGATGAAGTAGAGGATGTTTTCCTGCGGCTCGCTGGGGTAGCGGGCCAGCCCCTGTTCCTTGTCCTTGCCGGTGGCCTTGGGGATGGTCCGCCAGAGGTCGTTGACCTGGCGCTGGATCTGCTCCTCGCGCTCCTTCTGGCGCTGCTTCTCTTCCTCGGCGGAGATCGGGTAGGGCCGCTTGTAGCGGTCTACGCCGTAGTTCATCAGGGCGTGGCAGGAATCCAGCAGGTCCTCCACGGCGTCGATGCCGTAACGCTCCTCGCACTTGTTGATGTAGGACTTGGCGAACACCAGGTAGTCGATGATCGAGGTGGCGTCGGTCCAGGTGCGGAACAGGTAGTTGCCCTTGAAGAAGCTGTTGTGCCCGTAGCAGGCGTGGGCGATCACCAGCGCCTGCATGCACTGGGTATTTTCCTCCATCAGGTAGGCGATGCACGGGTCGGAGTTGATCACGATCTCGTAGGCCAGGCCCATCTGACCGCGCTTGTAGTTCTTTTCCGTGCTGAGGAAGTGCTTGCCGTAGGACCAATGGTTGTAACCGATGGGCATGCCGACGGAGGCGTAGGCATCCATCATCTGCTCGGCGGTGATGACCTCGATCTGGTTGGGGTAGGTGTCCAGCGCATAACGCTCGGCGAGACGACTGATCTCGCGGTCGTACTGCTGGATCAGCTCGAAGGTCCACTCCGAGCCGGTGGCGATCGGCTGGCGCTTGCTCATGCGACGAGCCTCCTCTGGAACAACTCGCGGAACACCGGGTAGATGTCCGAGGCGGAGACGATCTGCTGCTGGGCGAAGCTGTCTTCGAAGGTGTCGCGGATCTTCTCGTACTCGAACCACAGCGCCTGGTGCTCGCGCGGGGTGATCTCGACGTAGGTGTAGTACTGGACGAACGGCATGATCTGCTTCATCAGAATGTCGCGGCAGACCGGCGAGTCGTCGTTCCAGTTATCGCCGTCCGAGGCCTGGGCGGCGTAGATGTTCCATTCGTTGGTGGGATAGCGCTCGGCCATCACTTCCTGCATCAGCTTGAGCGCGCTGGAAACGATGGTGCCGCCAGTCTCGCGGGAATAGAAGAACTCTTCCTCGTCCACCTCGCGGGCGCTGGTGTGGTGGCGGATGAACACCACTTCGATCTTCTCGTAGTTCCGCTTGAGGAACAGGTAGAGAAGGATAAAGAAACGCTTGGCAATGTCCTTGGTGGCCTGGGTCATGGAGCCCGAGACGTCCATCAGGCAGAACATCACGGCCTTGGAGGTCGGGTTGGGCTGCTTCACCAGCAGGTTGTACTTGAGGTCGAAGGTATCCAGGAACGGCACCTTGTCGATGCGTGCGCGCATACCGGCGATCTTCTGCTCCAGTTCCTGGATGTCGCCAAGATTGTCCGGTTCCTCGCGCTTGAGCCGGTCCAGTTCGGCCAGCGCCGCGCGGAGCTTGCCGCGGGTGGAGCCGGAGAGGGCGATACGCCGCGCGTGCGCCGAGCGCAGGGTACGCACGATGTTGATCCGCGAGGGATTGCCCTCGTTGCTGATGCCGGCGCGCACGGTCTTGAAGGTGTCGCTGCCAGTGAGGTGGCGCTTGACCAGGTTGGGCAGCTCCAGGTCCTCGAACATGAAGTCGAGAAATTCCTCCTGGGTGATCTGGAAGACGAAGTCGTCCATCCCATCGCCCTGGTTGCTCGCCTTGCCGGCACCACGGCCACCGCCGCCCCCCTGGGGACGCGGGATGTGCTCACCGGTGGTGAATTCCTTGTTGCCGGGATGGACGACGGTCTGCTTGCCGCCGCGCCCGTGGTGCAGGACAGGTTCGTCGATATCGCGGCCGGGAATACTGATCTGCTCGCCATGTTCCATATCGGTGATGGAGCGGCGGCTGACGGCTTCTTCTACCGCCTTCTTGATGTGCTCACGGTAACGCCGCAAAAAGCGCTGGCGGTTCACCGTGCTCTTGTTCTTGCCGTTCAGACGCCGGTCGATGACGTAGCTCATGAATGCTCCTCAGGGCCTGCTGCGAGGCGGCGTGGAGCCGCTCCGGACAGGTCCGAATGCGACGGCGACCGGCGCGGCGGAAACCGCCGCGCCGATGGCAGACTACTGCGACTTGCGAACCCGCAGATACCATTCCGACAGCAGGCGCACCTGCTTCTCGGTATAGCCGCGCTCGACCATGCGTTTGACGAAGTCGTTGTGCTTCTGCTGATCCTCCTTGCTCGCCTTGGCGTTGAAGCTGATGACCGGCAGCAGGTCCTCGGTGTTGGAGAACATTTTCTTCTCGATCACCACGCGCAGCTTCTCGTACGACAGCCAGCTGGGGTTCTTGCCGTTGTTGCCGGCGCGGGCGCGCAGGACGAAGTTGACGATCTCGTTGCGGAAGTCCTTCGGATTGCTGATGCCGGCCGGCTTCTCGATCTTCTCCAGTTCCTCGTTGAGGGCGGCGCGGTTGAGGATCTCGCCGGTTTCCGGGTCGCGGTATTCCTGGTCCTGGATCCAGAAGTCGGCGTACAGCACGTAGCGGTCGAAGATGTTCTGACCGTACTCGCTGTAGGACTCCAGGTACGCGGTCTGGATTTCCTTGCCGATGAACTCGACGTAGCGCGGCGCCAGGTATTCCTTGAGGAAGCGCAGGTAGCGTTCGCGGGTTTCCGGCGGGAACTGCTCCTGCTCGATCTGCTGTTCCAGCACGTAGAGCAGGTGCACCGGGTTGGCGGCCACTTCATGCGGGTCGAAGTTGAACACCTTGGACAGGATCTTGAAGGCGAAACGGGTGGAAAGCCCGGCCATGCCTTCGTCGACGCCCGCCGTGTCGCGGTATTCCTGGATGGACTTGGCCTTGGGGTCGGTGTCCTTGAGGTTCTCGCCGTCGTAGACGCGCATCTTCGAGTAGATGTTGGAGTTTTCCGGCTCTTTCAGGCGCGACAGCACGGAGAACTGCGAAAGCATCTTCAGGGTGTCCGGCGCGCAGTGGGCGTGCGCCAGGGAGCTGTTGATCAGCAGCTTGTCGTAGATCTTGATCTCGTCGGAGACGCGCAGGCAGTACGGCACCTTGACGATGTAGATGCGGTCGATGAAGGCTTCGTTGTTCTTGTTGTTGCGGAAGCTGTGCCACTCCGATTCGTTGGAGTGGGCGAGGATGATGCCGCTGTAGGGCAGGGAACCGAGGCCTTCGGTGCTGTTGTAGTTGCCTTCCTGGGTCGCAGTGAGCAAGGGGTGCAGGACCTTGATCGGCGCCTTGAACATCTCGACGAATTCCATCAGGCCCTGGTTGGCCCGGCACAGCGCACCCGAGTAGCTGTAGGCGTCGGCGTCGTTCTGCGGGAATTCTTCCAGCTTGCGGATATCCACCTTGCCGACCAGCGCGGAGATGTCCTGGTTGTTCTCATCCCCAGGTTCGGTCTTGGCGATGGCGATCTGGTTGAGGATCGAAGGGTGCAGCTTGACCACGCGGAACTGGCTGATGTCGCCGCCGAATTCGTTGAGGCGCTTGGTCGCCCACGGTGACATCACCGAGCGCAGGTAGCGACGCGGGATGCCGTAGTCTTCCTCGAGGATGGCGCCATCTTCGTCGGGATTGAACAGCCCCAGGGGCGACTCGAACACCGGCGAGCCCTTGATCGCATAGAAGGGCACGTGCTCCATCAGTTGCTTGAGCTTTTCGGCGAGGGAGGATTTACCGCCGCCGACCGGGCCCAGGAGATAGAGGATCTGTTTCTTCTCTTCCAGGCCTTGGGCGGCGTGGCGGAAGAAGGAGACGATCTGGTCGATGCACTCTTCCATGCCATGGAAGTCGGCAAAGGCCGGATAACGGCGGATCACCTTGTTGGAGAAGATTCGCGACAGGCGGGAATCGACGGATGTGTCGAGTAGTTCAGGCTCGCCGATGGCCATCAGCATCCGCTCGGCGGCGGTGGCATAGGCGATCTTGTCCTGCTTGCAGATGTCCAGGTACTCCTGGAGGGAGTACTCCTCTTGACGGGTCGCTTCGAAGCGTTCCTGGAAGTGACTGAAAATGCTCATGACGTCTCCTCGCTCGATGCATGGAGCCGGCGCCGGATCGGTCTGTGCGGGTGCGGTCGGGCTGCCAGTGGTACCGGCGAGAATCCCCCAGAACTCCAACGGAACCTGGCGACTGCCCTGATCCGCCCCAATGGTCACTGCCGATTAACCGGAAGCCGGTGTGCCGGCTCTCCCTTTTTTGGATGGCCTGAGGGAAAGGATAGTTCGTTCTTAGATGTGTAAAGGACGAAAGCGCGAGAAGTTACAGATTTTTTGAAGGGGCTAATCCGCCTCTTTCGTAGGGGCTTTCAGTCGGAGCCGCCTGCGCTGGTATCCGCGGGATAGACGCTGCGCCACAGCTCGAAGCCACCGTCGAGGCTGTAGACCTCGGAGAAGCCCTGCTGGACGAAATAGGCCGCCGCGCTCTGGCTGGAATTGCCGTGATAGCAGACCACGACCAGCGGTGCGTCCATGTCGGCCTCGCGGATGAAGTCGGCTACCGAGTAGTTGTCGATGTGCCGCGAACCGCTGATATGGCCCATCGCATAGCTCTGCGGGTCGCGAATGTCGACGACCTGGGCGCCGTTTTCGCGCAGCTGCTGGGCCAGGTCGGGGGCGATGCGCTTGAAGTCGCTCATGGGTAGTACCTCGCAAGGCGCGGAGCCTGTGGCCCCGCTGCAATCATTCTGGTTTATCGGCGCAGCTGCACTGGATGCGCTCGAAGGTGTCGACGTTCATCAGCGTCATGCTGCCGCCCCACACACAGCCGGTGTCCAGGGCAAACAGGCCGGGGACGTCGCACTGGCCTTCCAGCGCGGCCCAGTGGCCGAAGATGATCCTGCGCCCGGCGGCCTTGCGCTCGGCATAGCTGAACCAGGGCGCGTAGCCGGGCGGCGCGGTGTCCAGGCCTTCCTTGGACTTCAGGTCGAGCTTGCCGTCCGGGGTGCAGAAGCGCATGCGCGTGAAATAGTTGGTGATCACCCGCAGTCGCGCTATGCCGTTGAGCTTCTTGTCCCACTTGGCCGGCTCGTTGCCGTACATGCCATCGAGGAACATCGGTAGCTGAGTGTCGTCGCGCAGCGCGGCTTCGACTTCGGCGGCGCGCTGCAGGGCCTTGTCGATGTCCCACTGCGGCGGGATGCCGGCGTGTACGAGGGTGATGTCGCGAACGGCGTCGTGATGGACCAACGGCATCTGCCGCAGCCATTCGATCAGTTGTGCGCAATCCGGCGCCTCGACGATCTCGCGCAGGGTGTCGTTCTTCTTCAGGCGCTCGGCGTTGTAGGCCACGGCGATCAGGTGCAGGTCATGGTTGCCCAGCACGCAGACCAGCGATTCGCGCATGCCATGGAGGAAGCGCAGGGTTTCCAGCGACGCCGGACCGCGGTTGACCAGGTCGCCCACCAGCCAGAGCTTGTCCTGGGCCGGGTCGAACCTCACCTGCTCCAGCAGGCACTTGAGCGGCTCCAGGCAGCCTTGCAGGTCGCCTACGGCGTAGGTGGCCATCAGTGCAGCGCCCCAGGGACGGCGAGGCGGAACGCCGGGATCTCGGCATCGAAGTGGTGGCCGTCGGTGGCGACCATCTGGTAGCTGCCGTGCATGCTGCCGACCTTGGTCGCCATCACGGTGCCGCTGGTGTAGGTGTGGCTGGCCCCCGGCTCGATCAGCGGCTTTTCGCCAACGACGCCGGCGCCGCGGACTTCCTGCACGTGGCCATCGCCGTCGGTGATGATCCAGTGGCGGGTCAGCAGCTTGGCGGCCAGCTCGCCGTGGTTGTGGATGGTCACGGTGTAGGCGAACACGTAGCGCTGCTGCTCCGGCTGCGATTGCTCGGGCAGGTGGCGGGTGGTGACGCTGACGCTGACCTGGTAGCGGGGATCGCTCATGCGCTCGGTCATTGCTCGGCTTCCGGGTTGGTTTCGCTGTAACGGTTAGCCAGGCTGACGAAGTCGGCGACGCTCAGTTGCTCCGGACGCAGGGTCGGGTCGACGCCGGCGGCTTCGATGTCCTCGACGCTCATCAGCGTACGCAGGGTGTTGCGCAAGGTCTTGCGGCGCTGGTTGAAGGCTTCGCGGACGATGCGTTCCAGCACGCGGTGATCCTTGGCCGGATGGGGCGGTTCAGCGTAGGGCACCAGCCGGACGATGGCCGACTCGACCTTGGGCGGCGGGTTGAACGCGCCGGGGCCGACGGTGAACAGGTAATCCACCCGGCAGAAGTACTGCACCATGATCGACAGGCGGCCCCAGTCGCCGTTGCCCGGCTCGGCGGCCAGGCGCTCCACCACTTCCTTCTGCAGCATGAAGTGCATGTCCTGGATCAGCGAGGCATGGTCCAGGAGATGGAAGATCAATGGGGTGGAGATGTTGTAGGGCAGGTTGCCGACCACGCGCAACTTGTCCTCGGGGGAGGCGATCAGGCTGGAGAAGTCGAACTTCATCGCATCGCCCTGGTGCAGGCTGAAGTTGGGCTTCAGACCGAAGCGCCATTTCAGGTGCGGGATCAGGTCCAGGTCCAGCTCGATCACATCGAGCTTCGCGCCGCTGTCCACCAGGCCTTCGGTCAGGGCGCCCTGGCCTGGGCCGATTTCCAGCAGGTGCTGGCCTTCCTTGGCGGCGATGGCGCGGAGGATCTTGTGGATCACCCCGGCGTCGTGCAGGAAGTTCTGCCCAAAGCGTTTACGGGCGCGGTGCTGGAAGAGTTCGGACATCGAAGGCTCCGGAGAGCAGCCGGACGCCTGAGGCGGCCAGCTGGAGGCGGAAAAACCATCAGTTTACCAGTCCGCGACGGCCAGCACGAAACGCTGGCCGAACGGAATGCTGGTGATCAGCCTCTCGCGGCGCCGGCTTCGGCCATCTGGTAGGCGGTTTCCAGGGCAACCTGCAGGCTGCCGCTGTCGATCCGACCGGTGCCGGCAAGGTCCAGCGCGGTGCCGTGGTCCACTGAGGTGCGGATGATGGGCAGGCCCAGCGTGACGTTCACTGCCGCGCCGAACCCCTTGTACTTGAGCACCGGCAGGCCCTGGTCGTGGTACATCGCCAGCACGGCGTCGCAGTGCTCGAGGTGCTTGGGGGTGAACAGGGTGTCGGCCGGCAGCGGGCCGATCAGCTGCATGCCCTCGGTGCGCAGGCGCTCCAGCGTTGGCTCGATCACGTCGATTTCCTCATGGCCGAGGTGGCCGCCTTCGCCTGCGTGGGGGTTCAGGCCGCAGACCAGGATGCGCGGGTTGGCCAGACCGAACTTGTCGCGCAGGTCGGCATGCAGGATGCGGGTGACGCGCTCCAGGCGATCCGGGGTGATGGCATCGGCGATCTGTCGCAGCGGCAGGTGGGTGGTCACCAGGGCAACGCGCAGGCCGCGGGTGGCGAGCATCATCACTACTTGGGGGGTGTGGGTGAGATCGGCGAGGAACTCGGTATGGCCGGAGAAGGCGATGCCGGCTTCGTTGATGACGCCCTTGTGCACGGGGGCGGTGATCATCCCGGCGAAATGCCCGTCCAGGCAGCCCTGGCCGGCGCGGGTGAGGGTTTCCAGCACATAGGCGGCGTTGGCCTGGTTCAGCTTGCCCGGTTCGACCGGCGCTGCCAGCGGGGTGTCCCAGACATAAAGGCTGCCGGCCGGAGCAGCGACATCGGGCCAGTTGCCGGGGCCGACTTCCTGCAGGTCGATGTTCAGCCCCAGAAGCGCGGCACGCTCTGCCAGCAGTTCACGACTGGCGACGGCAACCAGCGGATGCGGTTGAGTTTCGCGGGCCAGCAGCAGGCAGAGGTCGGGACCGATGCCGGCGGGCTCGCCGGGAGTGAGGGCGAAAAGGTGGGAAGTGCTCATGGATGACTCTCGAATCAGGATTTACCGCGGATGTTCCTACTCTACGACGAAGCTTCCTGCAGGCAAAAAGAAACCCGGCCATGGCCGGGTTTCTTCGTAGCGACTCGCGCTGCTTACTGCTTGATCTCGACGTAGGCTTCGTCGCGGATCTGGCGCAGCCAGGCCTGCAGCTCCTCGTCGTACTTGCGTGCGCGGAGGGTCTGGGCGGCTTGTTGCTCGCGGAACTTGTCGCTGCTGTCGGTGGCGCGGCGGCCGAGGACTTCCAGCACGTGCCAGCCGAACGGCGAGCGGAACGGCTTGGTGACCTGGCCTTGCGGCGCATTGTTCATCACGTCGCGGAATTCCGGTACCAGGGATTCCGGGTCGACCCAGTTGAGGTCGCCGCCGTTGAGCTTGGAGCCTGGGTCCTCGGAGAATTTCTTCGCCAGGTCGCTGAAGCTTTCGCCAGCCTGGATGCGCTCATAGAGCTTCTCGGCGAGGCGCTGGGTTTCTTCTTCGCTGCGAATCTCGCTGGGCTTGAGCAGGATATGGCGGACGTGGACTTCGTCACGCAGCATCTTGCTGCCACCGCGCTTCTCTTCCAGCTTGATGATGATGAAACCGCCCGGGGTGCGGACCGGCTCGGTCACGTCGCCCACGGCCAAGGTGCCAACCATGCTGTCGAACGGCGAGGGCAGCTGGGCGGCCTTGCGCCAACCGATCTCGCCGCCTTCCAGGGCGTTGTCGCCGGCCGAGCGGGAGACCGCCAGTTGGCCGAAGTCCGCGCCCTGCTTGAGCTGCTGGTACATCTCCTGGGCCTGGCGAGCTGCAGCCTGCACGGTTTCCGGCGAAGCGCTGTCGGGTACCGGGATCAGGATATTGGCCAGGCGGTATTCTTCCGAGAGCTGGATCTTGCCCAGGTCGGAGGCCAGGAAGTTCTGTACTTCCTGCTCGCTGACCTGGATGCGCTCGGCCACACGGCGCTGGCGCACGCGGCTGATGATCATCTCGCGACGCACCTGCTCGCGGGCCTCGTCGTAGGACAGGCCGTCGTGGGCGAGGGCGGCACGGAACTGGTCCAGGCTCATGTTGTTGCGCTGGGCAATGGTGCCCATGGCCTGGTTCAGCTCTTCATCGGTAATGCGCACGCCGGAGCGGTCACCGATCTGCAGCTGGATGTTTTCGATGATCAGACGCTCGAGCACCTGCTGGGTCAGCACGTGCTCGGGCGGGAGCGGCGCGCCGCGTTTCTGGATGGTTGCACGGACTTCGCGCAGGCGCTGGTCCAGCTGGCTCTGCATCACCACGTCGTTGTCGACGATGGCGACCACACGGTCCAGCGGGACTACTTCGGCGTGCACGACGGAACTTGCCAACAGCGCGCCCAGCATCAGCGGGCGCAGGGCCTTACATAGCATTGTCTTCACGTTGACGATAACCCTGGATACCTTGGTCGAGGAAGCCTTCCACCTGGTTGCCAACCACGCCGCCAAGGCCTTTCAAGATGATTTGAAGGAATACACCGCGGTCGGCCTTGGACGTGGAGGTCACGAACTGCTCGTCGTCGTAGTCGACCCAGTAGCGATTGATCAGGCGCAGCTTCCAGCAGCAACTGTCGTACTCGAAGCCACCGAAGGCTTCCAGCGTGCGGCTCTGGTTGTAGTCGAACTGCCAGCGGCCGATGGCGGCCCATTGTGGCAGGACCGGCCAGATGAACGAGAAATCGTGTTGTTCGATCTTGTACTCGTCGCTGCCGTATTCGAACTGGCCGGTGTTCGGGTTGAAGCGCTTGCTGTCCGCACGGTAGCGGTAGCCGGCGTTCAGCACCTTGCGAGGATCGGCTTCAGGCTGATAGTGGAACATCAGGTTGCCGTTGTCGGTGTGGTGCGTGTTCGGGTTCCAGTTGAAGTCCGAGCTGGCGAACCAGTCATGGTTGAAGCGATAGATGCCGGTGAGTGCGTAGGGCGAGCGCCAGGTATCGGCGTCCGGGTTCTTCGCACCGCTGGCGGCCAGGTCGTCTTCGGTCAGGCCTGGCAGCTGTACGCGGCGGTCGCTGAAGTAGTAGATCTGGCCGGCGGCGATGTAGGCGCGCTCGAAGCCGTTGTCTTCGATGAAGCGCGAACCCAGGCCGAGGGACAGCTGGTTGGCGTCGCCGATGCGGTCGCGGCCGGTGAAGCGGTTCTCACGCCACAGCGAGTCGTAGCTGAAGGTGAACTCGCCGGTATCGAAGGTCGGCAGGTTGTCCTGGTTCTTGTACGGGACGTACAGGTACATCGCCCGCGGTTCCAGGGTCTGGCGGAACTTGGTGCCGGCGAAGGTCGTGTCGCGGTCGAAGTACAGGCCGCTGTCCAGCTTGGCCAGGCCCAGGGAACGGTCCGGACTGCTGTCGTAATCGATGTACGACGGCAGCGTGGCTTTGCCTTTCCCGTCCAGGTCCAGGTCGTACTTGGTGTACAGCGCCTTGACCGTCGGGGTCATGAAGCCCCAGCTGCGGTTCATCGGCAGGCTGACGCCCGGTTCAGCGTGGAAACGATCGCCGGTAGCCCGTGCCAGGCCCAGGATGTTGGTGTCCGGTCGCGGGTATAGCGTCGGGTTGTCGACATCAATCCGGTAATAGCCTTCATCCAGGTCACGATCGAAGCGTACGGCCTCGGTGCTGTAGGTGAAGTTCAGGCCACCCGGGTTGAACGGCAGTCGGCCGTCCAGGGTGAGCTGCGGCAGGCGATCGTACGGGGTGACGTCGGTCACGGTCGCCAACTGGTAGGACTGCGCGTTCAGTTTGGCGGTGTAGCTGTCGCCGCGGTAGGTCAGGATGCCCTGCTGGTTGACGTAGGTCGGCGAACCGATACCCAGCGAGGTATCCAGATCCTGGAAGTAGTAGGGGTCGCTGATGCGGGTGTAGTCGACCTGCGCCATCAGGCGCGAATCCAGGCCGCTGACGTTCTTCCAGCCGTACAGCCAACGGGTGTCGGTATACTGCGGGAAGTCCTTGCGGTCGTCGTTCTTATCGTTCAGGTAAGCGGCGTTGACCTGGCCTTCGCTGCTGTGGGTCAGGTAGCGGAACTCGCCTTCCATCAGCAGGCCGCGCTTGACCATGTAGTGCGGGTACAACGTGGCGTCGTAGTTGGGCGCCAGGTTGAAGTAGTACGGCGTGGTCAGGGTGAAACCGGTGTCGGTCGAGCTGGCGAAGGAAGGCGCCAGGAAGCCGGACTGACGACGGTTGTCGATGGGGAAATAGATGTAGGGGGTGTAGAAGACCGGAATGTCCTTCACCCGCAGGGTCGCGTTGGTCGCAGTGCCGAAACCGGTGGCCGGGTTCAGCTTGATGTTGTTGCCCTTGACGACCCAGGCGTTGCTGCCCGGCTCGCAACGGGTGTAGGTGCCGTCCTTGAGCTGGATGATCGCGTCTTCCTGGCGCTTGGCGTACAGCGCGCTGCCGCGGATCTGCGCCTGGTGCATGACGTATTCGGCGTTGTCGATCTTCGCCGCGCCGTTGTCCAGTTGCAGCTCGGCGTGGTCGCCGACGATCAGCGCACCGTTGTCGCGCAGCTTGACGTTGCCGACCAGCTCGCCGCGGTTCTCGGCCTGGTGCAGGTTGGCCTCGTCAGCCTCCACCTGCATGCTGCCCTGGCGCAGGACCACGTTACCCGCGAGGGTGGCGATCTGCTTTTCCTGCTCGTAGCGGGAAACCTTTGCCGAAACGTAGGTCGGGGCCTCGTCGTTCGGCGTCTTGTCGTTCATGCCTGGACGTACCGGCTCGACGTAGGCGCCGCTGCAGTACGGGCCCATTTCGGCCTGTTGGGCAGCGGTGAGCTTGTCGCGGGGGATCCAGTCGAGGTGGCTGTAGTCGCTGCTGCGCGACTTAAGGCCGCGGCCGCCGGACTCGGTGACCAGTTGTTTCGGCTCTTCGCCAGCGGCGCTGCTCGGGCTGCCCGAGGACTTCGAGCTGCTCGCGGCCGTGCCGCCAGCGCTGACGGAGGTGGCCCCATGCTGTGGGCGCGGTACTGTGCTGGCGCTGTTCTGCGAGGAGCAGTCCCAGGCGCCGGATGCGGAGGGCTGGCAGGCGAACTGCTCGCCGGGCGCCGCGGTCACAGTGGCGAGCGGTTGGATAGCCAGCAGGCCACCGGTCACCAGTAAGGGGAATTTTCTACGGAACACGGGGAAATTCACTGCCATCTTGTTAATCCGGGCTTCCTGCGAGCCTTCAGCCCAAAACGGGCCGCACGCCTATCGATGGGCTCAAAAAGATGCTGGATAATAAAGCATGACCCGCGCAACGGCTAGCGCCGTGGAGAACCCCGAAAAATGACCGAGGATGCTCGTTACCAGCAGATGATCCGCTGGTTGGACTTGAGTTTGCCCGCAGTGTTCAACGTACAAGGCTGGGGACAGGTGCCCGAGGCCAGCCTCACTGCGGCCAGCAGCGACGCCAGTTTCCGCCGTTATTTCCGCTGGCAGGGCGCCGGCCGCAGCCTGATCGTGATGGATGCGCCGCCGCCCCAGGAAGACTGCCGGCCCTTCATCAAGGTCGCCGGCCTGCTGGCCGAGGCCGGCGTGCACGTTCCGAAGATTCTGGCCGAGGATGTCGAGCAGGGATTCCTGCTGCTCGATGATCTCGGGCGTCAGACTTACCTGGATGTGCTCACTGCGCAGAATGCCGAGGAACTGTTCGAGAACGCCCTGGATGCCCTGGTGGCCTTCCAGCAGGTCGATGCCGCCCAGCGCCTGCCGGCCTACGACGAAGCCCTGTTGCGCCGCGAGCTGCAGTTGTTCCCCGACTGGTACCTGCAGCGCCATCTGGGCGTGACCCTGGAGGGCGAGCAACTCGCTCGCTGGGAGCGCACCTGCGACCTGCTGGTCCGCAGCGCTCTGGCGCAGCCGCGCGTGCTGGTGCACCGCGACTACATGCCGCGCAACCTGATGCTCAGCGAGCCGAACCCCGGCATCCTCGATTTCCAGGATGCGGTCTACGGTCCGGTGACCTACGACGTGACCTGCCTTTATAAGGACGCCTTCCTCAGTTGGCCGGAACCGCGCGTCCACGACGGCCTCTCGCGCTACTGGCGCAAGGCCCAGGCAGCCGGTATTCCGCTGCCGGAGAACTTCGAGACCTTCTTCCGCGCCAGCGACCTGATGGGTGCCCAGCGTCATCTGAAGGTGATCGGCATTTTCGCGCGTATCTGCCATCGCGATGGCAAGCCTCGCTACCTGGGCGATGTGCCACGCTTCTTCCGCTACCTGGAAAGCGTCATCGCGCGCCGGCCGGAGTTGGGCGACCTCGCCGCGCTGCTGGCCAGCCTGCCCAAAGACGAGACCCACCCCGCATGAAGGCCATGATCCTCGCCGCGGGCAAGGGCGAGCGCCTGCGCCCGCTGACACTGCACACGCCCAAGCCGCTGGTGCGCGCTGGCGGCGTGCCGCTGATCGAGTACCAGTTGCGGGCGTTGCGCCAGGCCGGCTTCGATCAGCTGGTGATCAACCACGCCTGGCTCGGCCAGCAGATCGAAGACCACCTGGGTGATGGCGCGCCCTTTGGCCTGAGCATCCGCTACTCGTCCGAAGGCGAGCCGCTGGAAACTGGCGGCGGCATCTTCAAGGCGCTGCCGCTGCTGGGCGACGACGCCTTCGTCATCGCCAACGGTGACATCTGGACCGACTTCGATTACGCAAGCCTGCACGGTGCGCTGGCCGAGGGCGACGTGGCGCACCTGGTGCTGGTGGACAATCCCGGCCACCACGCTCGGGGTGATTTCTGCCTGCGTGACGGTCGCGTCAGTGACTACCGCGAAGGCCAGCCGAGCCTGACCTACAGCGGCATCGCCATTCTACGTCCGCAACTGTTCGACGGCTGCCAGCCCGGCGCGTTCAAGCTGGCGCCGCTGCTGCGCCAGGCGATGGAAGCAGGGCGCGTGAGTGGCGTGCACCATCGTGGCCGCTGGATCGATGTCGGCACCCACGAGCGCCTGGCAGAAGTCGAACGCCAGTTGGCGGAGCGCTGAGGTGTTCTGGCCGGGGACCCTGGTGGGGGTCATCGCCGGATGGGCATTGGCGAGCATTCCGGGCGCCATGCTCGGTGCGTTGCTGGGCCAGGTGCTCGACCGGCGCCTGAAGCAGCGCACCTGGCGGGGGCTGCTGGAGCAGTTGCGCGGTGGTCCTCGGGTCGGTGACCAGGAGTTGCTCTTCCTGCTGCTCGGCCGTCTGGCCAAGAGCCGCGGTCGCGTGGTCGATGCGCACATCCAGCAGGCGCGTTCTGAAATGCAGCGTCTGCAACTGGATGACAAGGCCCGTCGCCAGGCCATCGATGCCTTCGGTCGCGGCAAGCTGGGGGGAGAGTTGCTCGACGTCGGCTTGCGCCAGCGGCAGGGCCAGGAGGCCACTGCCGAAGGGCTGATACAGGCGTGTTGGCGCATGGTCTGGGCGGGTGGCGCGCCGAACGCTGCGCAGAAGAACCTGCTGCTGCAGTGGGGCGATTCACTGGGGCTTTCTCGCTCCAGGGTATTGGCGATGTCGTCCGGTGCCGAGCCGCCCAAGCCGCCGGCTACTCCGCGCGAATCCTATACCGGAGCGCTGCGACTGCTGGGCGTGACGGCAGAGAGCGAGCCGGAGGAGATCAAGCGCGCCTACCGCAAGCTGATCAGCCAGAACCACCCGGACAAGCTCGAAGGCATGGGTGCCAGCCCCGAGCGGATTGCTGCGGCGACCAACAGGACCCGCGAGATCCAGGCGGCCTACCTGCTGGTGCGCCAGCGTCGCGGCTTCCGCTGACTCAGGGCTGCTCGATGGGCTCCAGGTGCATCGACAGCCAGCCGCGGATGCGCCGGTAAAGTTGCTCCTGCTCGGTGCCCAGGTCGGCTGGCAGGGCGTTCATGCCGATCTGCACATAGTTGGGGGCTTTCTGCCGCTTGCTCGCTTGCAGGCGCAGCTTGGCTGCCGCTACATCGGTTGCCTTGTCCTTGTAGTAGAAATCGCCGGTGGCGAGGTTCAGCAAGGGGACGGTCTCGTCCAGCGAAGGTTTGAAGTCGCGCGGCATCTCCGGCGCCACCAGCAGCAGGTTCTTGATGTCCGCCGGTGCGCGCTCGCCCAGGTAGCGAGTGGCCCAATAGGCGCCCGTACCGTGACCAAGCAGGACGATGGTCCTGGGTTTGTGCTGCTGCGCCAGCTCGACCGCTGCCTGGACGCGGGACAGCACCCGTTCGGCGTGGGCCTTGCGCAGTTCCACCGGGTCGGTGGGCGGTGGCGGGGCTTCCGGGCTGGCCTGGGCGGGTTCTGCACTGCCGGTCTCGGCGGTGCTTTCCGGAGTAGGCGTCGCGCTGCCTTGGCTACCTTTCACTTCCGGCTTGCTGGCGCTGTCGGCGGCGGAGGCGTCGGTATCGGCGCTGGCCTTGTCGGGCGATTCCTTCGGGCGTGGAATTGGCGCGGTGCTCTGCGGGTCGGGCAGCGTGATGGCCAGAGTCTGCCAGCCGGCATCGGGCAGCTTGCGCCGTAACGGACTGATCGCTACCGGCCAGTCGGCACTTTCGCCATCGCCGGGGATGAGGATCACAGCGCCTTGCGCGTCGGCGGTATTGGCGGGAAGCCAGAGGGCAAGGAAGGTTTCGTCACCGGCCTTGAGTTCCTGCCGCTCACTTTCTGGGAGTTGGCGCACCAGACCGTTGGCTTCATCCTGGCTGCGCTCGTTCACTGCCTGGCGCACCACCGGTGCCGTGGCCGGTTTTTCGTCGGTGGCTTGCTTGGCATCTTCGGCCCGACTGATGCCCAGCGGCGACAGGCCGAGGGTCAGGCAAAGGGCGAGAAGCGTCGGTCGAGACAAATGCGGCATCGGTGATATCCCTGTCTGGCGGGCAGCACGCGGCGGGGCGCGAGTGCGGCCAGCCTAGCGGCTTGTATTAGCTTTGTCAGGCGCAGGCGTGCCGGGTTCAACCGGGGTTGCGGTAAGGTATGCCGGCCCTTTGCTTTGACCCGAGTGAAACCCATGGTGTTGTCGGCATGAGTCGTGTGTTCTGGAAAGCCTGCCTGGCGTGGTTCCTGTGCCTGCCGCTGCTGGCCGTGGCGGAAACCGCCGTGCCGCCACTGGCGCTGGACGCAGCGCAGCGCGCCTGGCTTGCCGAGCATCCGCAACTGCGCGTGGGCGCCGTACTGGAGGCGCCCTATGTGCAACAGGATCGCCGGCTGCAGCAGCTCTCCGGGGCCAACGTGGAATTGCTGGAATGGCTGGCCAAGGCCATGGGGGTCAGCCTCGAGTGGCACACCTACCCGGACCAGGCCGCGTTGGAGCGAGCCGTGCACAGCGGCGAAATCGACCTGGCGCCCGGCGTCAGCCAGACGCCCTCGACCCTTCGCGACTGGCTGTTCTCCGATCCCTATCTGCGCGTACCGCGGCTGGTGGTGGGCGACCGCCGCAGCGGTACGTCCGTGGAGCTGGACAACCTGCGCGAGGGCGAATCGGTCTCTGTGCGGGGGCCCGGCCCGGTGGTGGATTACCTGCGCAGTACCTATTCGGGCTTGACCCTGCAGATCGTCGACAGCGACCGCGAAGTGCTGCGCAAGGTGCTGGGCCGCGAGGCCAATTACGCGGTGATCGATGAGGCGCAGCTGGCGCGGCTGACCCGCGAAACCGAATTCACCGGCCTCTGGGTGGTGGCCGACATCGGCTATCCGCAATTGCTGCGCGTGGCGACGCGGCGCGGCTTGCCGGAATTGGCCGGGATCATCGACGCGGCCCTGCGCGCGGTGCCGGCCAAGGACCTCGACCAGCTCCACGAACGCTGGCTGCAACCGACCTACCCGCGTCTGGGCTCCTCGCCCGGCTTCTGGCAGAACCTCTGCATCCTGCTCGGCCTGCTGCTTTTGTTCGCCGTTGCTGCGCTGCTCTGGCTGCGTCGGCAGCACCGTGCATTGGAGTCGCGCCTGCTGGCGGCACGCCGCGACATCGAACTGCGCCAGGCCGCCGAGCAGGCATTGCGCCTGACCCAGTTCGCCATCGACAGCAGCACCGTCGGCATCCTCTGGGTCAACTGGGACAGCCATGTGCGCTACGCCAACCGCGCCGCCGAGGAGCTGCTCGGTTATGCCGCGGGCGCCGTGGTGGATCGGCCGCTGGCAGACTTCGAGCCGACGCTGAACATGGACCGCTGGCTCAACCTCTGGCGCCGTGCGCGCAACGCCGACGAAGCTCCGTTGAGCTTCGAAACCCGCTGCCTGCGCGCCGACGGCCAATGGCTGCCGGCCGACGTCTCGCTGAGCTTCCTGCGCTTCGGTGATTCGGAGTACCTGCTGGTCTTCCTCAGCGACGTCACCGAGCGCCGCCGCGCCCGCGCTGCGCTGGAAGAGAGCGAGGCCCGCCTGCAGGGCATCGCCGCCAACGTGCCGGGGCTGGTGTTCCGCCTGGAGCCCAATGCGCCGGACGATGACTCCGATTTCGCCTACATCAGCTTCATCACTGGCGGCAGCGAAACCTCGCTGGGTTACTCGCCCGGTTACCTGCGCGAAAGCGGCCTGGGCATCATGGGCCTGGTGCACCCGTCCGAGCGCGAAGGCTATCTCGCCAGCCAGCTCGAGGCAGTAGAGGGCCGGCGCAACTGGCTGTGGCAGGGCCGCATCCTCACCCGCAGCAACGAGCCACGTTGGGTCGACATCAAGGCGACGGTGCGGACCCTGGACGACGGTCGTTCGGCCTGGGACGGCGTGGTCTGGGACATCACCGAGCATAAGCAGATCGAACTCGAACTGCAGGATTCCCGCGCGCAACTGCGCGAGCTCTCGGCGCATCTGGAGAGCGTGCGGGAGGAGGAGAAAGCACGCATCGCCCGCGAGGTGCACGATGAACTGGGCCAGGTGCTTACCGTGCTGAAGCTGGAAACCTCGATGTGCGAATTGGCTTATGGCGAACTGGACGCGGGCCTGCGCGAGCGCCTGGATAACATGAAGCGTCTTATCGCCCAGTTGTTCCAGCTGGTGCGCGATGTGGCCACTGCGCTGCGCCCGCCGATCCTTGATGCCGGCATCGGTTCGGCGGTGGAGTGGCAGGCGCGCCGCTTCGAATCGCGCACGCAGATTCCCTGCCTGGTGGAGGTGCCGGAGAACCCGCCGGAGCTGTCGGACGCCAAGGCCATCGGACTGTTCCGCATCCTCCAGGAGGCGCTGACCAATGTGATGCGCCATGCCCAGGCGCATACTGTGGAACTGCAGCTGAGCGTCGAGGGCAGCGAGCTGTGCCTGCGTATCGCCGATGACGGCGTGGGCTTCGATCCGCAGGCCACGCGCCAGGGTGTTTCCTTCGGCCTGGTGGGTATGCGCGAGCGGGTGCTGATGTTCGGCGGCACCCTGCAGATCGACAGCCAGCCTGGGGAGGGCACCACGCTGTGGATCCGGGTGCCGCTGCGCTCCCGAAGCGCCTAACCGGGGACAACGGCATCGGCATCGATAACGACAATGACAATGACAAGTGCGAAGCGGGAGGAAGGGCAGTGATTCGAGTGCTGGTGGCGGAAGACCATACGATCGTGCGCGAGGGCATCAAGCAACTGATCGGCATGGCCAAGGACCTGCAGGTGGTCGGCGAGGCCACCAATGGCGAGCAACTGCTCGAGAACCTGCGCCAGACCCCCTGCGAAGTGGTCCTGCTGGATATCTCGATGCCCGGCGTCAACGGCCTTGAGGCCATCCCGCGTATCCGCGCGCTGAATAATCCGCCGGCGATCCTGATGTTGTCGATGCACGACGAGGTGCAGATGGTCGCCCGTGCGCTGAAGGTCGGCGCCGCTGGCTACGCCACCAAGGACAGCGACCCGGCGCTACTACTGACGGCGATCCGCAAGGTCGCCAGCGGTGGCCGCTACATCGACCCGGACCTCGCCGACCGCATGGTCTTCGAAGTCGGCCTCACCGATTCGCGGCCGCCCCATGCGCTGCTTTCCGAGCGCGAGTTCTCGGTGTTCGAGCGCCTGGTGCACGGCGAGGGCGTCAACGAGATCGCCCAGCAACTGGCGGTCAGCAGCAAGACCATCAGTACCCACAAGGCGCGGCTGATGCAGAAACTGAATGCCAACTCGGTGGCCGATCTGGTGCGCTACGCCATGGAGCACAAGCTCGTCTGACCGACCCGTGCCGCCGGTTTGATCTGCGGCAGATGGCTCGCTGAATTTTCCCTTCACTCTGTGCGACGTGTCCGATTTCTGTAACAAACCGTCTATCTAGCGGGCGTGAGGCAGGGAATGATTGCCCGCTTCATGCGGTACGTCGTGATAACAAGGAGAAGAAGATGTTGCGAGCGGTAAGGGGAGGGCTGCTGTTCGGCCTGCTGGGGAGCGCGGCGATGCCGGCGCTGGCGGACTACGTTACGGTGATTTCCTTCGGTGGCGCGAACAAGGAAGCCCAGGAGGCGGCCTTCTACAAACCGTTCAAGGAAGTGACCGGCAACGCCGTCGTCCACGGCTCCTACAACGGCGACCTGGCCAAGCTCAAGCGCATGGTGGAAATCAGCCACGTCTCCTGGGACGTGGTGGAAGTCGAGGCCCCCGAACTCGCGCGCGGCTGCGAGGAAGGGCTGTTCATGAAGCTTGACCCCAAGACCCTGGGCAACACCGCCGATTTCGTTCCCGGCGCAGTGCAGCCATGCGGCGTTGGCATCTTCGTCTGGACCACGCTGCTGGCCTACAACCAGAACAAGCTGCAGGGCACGCCCAGCAGTTGGGCGGATTTCTGGGACACGAAGAAATTCCCCGGCAAGCGCGGCCTGCGCTGGGGCGCGAAGTACAGCCTGGAATTCGCCCTGATGGCCGATGGTGTCGCGCCCAGGGACGTCTACAAGGTGCTCGCCAACAATGACGGCGTCGACCGCGCCTTCCGCAAGCTCGACGAACTGAAGCCGAACATCAACTGGTGGAAATCCGGGCAGGACCCGGTCCGTGATCTCGCCGACGGCACCGTGGTGATGAGCTCCGCCTACAACGGCCGGATCGCCGCCGCGCAGGGCGAGCAGAAGGGCTTCCGCATGGTCTGGGCCGGCGGTATCTACGACTTCGATTTCTGGGCGCTGCCCTCGGGCGTGTTCAAGAAGGAACTGGCCGAGCAATTCGTCAACTTCGCCGGCCAGCCGCAACAGCAGAAGGCCTTCGCCGAAAACATTTCCTACGGCCCGACCAACCGCAAGGCGGTGGAGCTGCTGGCGCCGGACGTGGCTGCCAACCTGCCGACCGCGCCGCAGAACATCGCCAATGCCGTCGGCATGGACGTGGCGTTCTGGGCCGAGCACGGCGATGCGCTGGAGAAGCGCTTCCAGGCCTGGGCCAAGCGCTGATCCGCGGACTGCCGACCAATAGCTGGTCGGCAGTCGGTTTCCCTGATTTTTGTAGGGCGATCCCTACAAAGCATCCTCTCTAAGCCTTATAGCAATCTCTCATACCGCCCGATTTGCGCGCGGGTCCAGCTTCTCTAGGCTTGAGATCAACGGCATTTACAAAAAAACAAAGGTGCGGTGATGGCCGAGAATCAGGCAAACGATGTGCTGGTGAGTTTCCGTGGCGTGCAGAAGAGCTACGACGGCGAATCCCTCATCGTGAAGGACCTCAATCTGGACATTCGCAAAGGCGAATTCCTGACACTGCTGGGGCCGTCCGGTTCCGGCAAGACCACCAGCCTGATGATGCTGGCCGGTTTCGAAACTCCTACCGCCGGTGAA
>OGQD01000582.1_pt1 | contig 26684 bp, 22 predicted proteins | sample 1553091 | NCBI WGS metagenome assembly OGQD01 (sample SAMEA2580290, study PRJEB22360) | human gut metagenome | biome: human gut; feature: human-associated habitat; material: faeces | place: Denmark | collected 2008/2010
CAGATAAAACTTTTTCAAGTCCCAGTACTGCCGCAGATTTCTGTATTGGTAGCAGCAACAACGGCTGGTTGGTATGGAAAGATAAAGAAGGAAATACATTGGACTCAGTTTATAGAAAACAGTTGGATTAATAACATATCAGTTGGAGGCAAATATGGAAATTATCAATCTACTAGACTTCACAGACCGCATCGAGTTGAGAGAATGGCTGAAGGTCAACCATAATCGGGTGAAATCGTGTTGGGTTGTAACTTCACGCTCTAAACAGCCCACATACGAATGTATTCCATACATTGAAGTTGTTGAAGAAGCATTGTGCTTCAGGTGGATTGATTCAACTCTAAAGAAATTGCCAGACGGATGCCTTGCACAGCGGCTTTCACCTCATCGCAAAGGAAGTCATTGGACTGAGTTAAACAAAGAACGTTGTATCAATCTTGAAGACCGAGGACTTATGACAGATGCCGGACACCAAGCCTTTGAGAAAGCCTATTCCTACGAAATAGTTCCCAAAGGCTCTCTTATGGAAGAAAAACCGCATTCCTTGATTTAGCCGAGCTTCGTACCGAACGGAAAATCATTTCTACAATAGAAAGCCCCCATTCGGGAAAAGTCATCGATACCTATCAAATAGTCGAAAGGAAACAGTCTTCGTACCGGTCGCTTCTCCTCCATCGCTACAATCTGCTCACGTCGCAGCAACAACGTTCGCCCCCCAATGATCCGGCAAAGCATCCGAGAAACATCCAAATATATCTTTCTCCGATTGCGTATATTGCTGTCCCTGATAATTATTCAGATCATCGCTCAAAAACAAATCTCCGTGTTTTTTTCAAAACATCCATCATTGAGAGTAAAACAATAGCAATCCGAGCTACGAAGAGATTCATAGCCTAACTCACCAACGAGTTCTGTTTCTTCGATCCAATCAAAATCGGCATATACATATAGCGTCTTCATCGCTTACTCTTTCTTCGAAGCACGTTCCCTTGTCTTCAAACTCAAATTCTGCAAAGCTTTTCCCAATTTATCTTCTTTGACCAGCCACAGAATATCATCATCAAGCTGCAGAGCATACAGCACTCGCAAGTATATTCCGATTGCTACCGTCGGTGCGCCTTTCTCTATTCGGAACACAGTCAACGGGGAACAAGTGCCCGTTCCGCCATCTGAGCCACACTCAAATTCCTCCGCTATCGAGCCAGTTTTATCTGCTCTCCCACAACCGACATCTTCTGCTCCAATTTTCGAGGCAACTTAATCCCCATTGTATTCTTTGTCATAATCAACTTATCATATAATATGAAAATATTACTTTTTATCTATTTAATGATATATTGCAGACAAAATCGCAAGACTAGAAGACACAGCAGTATAAAGGCTCTACACTTTTTCAAACGAATCATCCCCATTACACGACATTTTTCCAAGCGAATTAAATGTCTATTCTACAAAAATTACCTTACAACATATATTCAAGATTAGTTTGCTATTCAAATGAAAACCAACTTTACTTTATCCCCGTATTCCTATATACGTTCAATAAAGTAAAGTCAAAATAAGGGAGAAGAGATGGCTGCACTATGATGAAATAACTTCAATCATTTTTCTTTTGGCTGCAAAACGTAGAGTAACCGAGTGTAAAGATCGAACAAAATACAACTCCGAATAGAACACATAACACTCGCATGGGAACCAGAAAATACCTGTGAATCTATCCTCGATTTTACTACCCTTTTGGGCAAAACGAACTCCGACATACCCTATCTTTGTGAACAAGATCTATCGAAGCCCTAGAAGGCAGTTTTTACCCTTTCTCCCTCTGTTCGAAGAGAAACGATAAAAAACATTAAAACATCGGTTCTTAGCGAAAAAACAAGTAACTTCGTAAAGTTTCCACCTTTTAAATACAAACTAGCGAAAATCAGTCAGCATACGATATTACATTGTATAAAAAATTATATTAAGATACTACAATATGTCAAACATTATTCTTGATACAAAAAATGTAGGGAAGATCAAGGGCCTTTTCTACCTCCCCGATTATCAACGGGGTTATAGATGGACCTCGGAGGAAATAAAACTCCTTCTCGATGACATTTATGAAAGTGCGGGAAAGCCATATTGCTTACAACCAATTGTTGTAAAGAAAAGCAATGAGAGGTTCGAGCTCATTGACGGGCAGCAACGTCTTACAACCATATACCTCATCTGCAAGTATATGGAAGCAAAACTGGGAGATCTATATGAACCTAGCTTTAAGTTAGAGTATGAAACTCGTAAAGAATCAGCAAACTTTCTTGGTAATATTGATCTTTCGCTTAGAGAGCTGAATATAGATTATTATTTTATCGCATCTGCATACGAATATATAGAGCAATATTTTACAGAAAAGACACAGGGTGAGCGTCGAGAAATGGCAGCTTACCTGACCAAACTCAATGAATATTTCATATCATCAGTAAACGTCATTTGGTACGAAGTGGATTCTGCTGAGAATGGTATTGAGCTATTTGAGCGTCTAAACATTGGAAAAATTCCACTGACAAGCTCGGAACTTGTCAAAGCCTTGTTTCTTAAAGACAGTGTGCGAGACAAGATGTCAGGACGACAGGAGGAAATCTCACTCCAGTGGGACATGATTGAGCAAGAACTACAAAATCCATCATTTTGGGGCTTTTTGTCCAATATTGATGGAGATCAAATGCCAACTCGTATAGATCTTATCCTTGATCTGATGGTAGACAAATCAGGGAATGATCGTGAAAAGTATCGTACATTCTTTTACTTTGATCGACAAATAAAGTCTCTATCGGAAACCACCACAGAAAATCCGCTTCTTGAGATATGGAGTCGCATCTATCATGTGTTTCTTACACTCCGCGAATGGTATACGAACCATGACTTTTACCATAAAATTGGTTATCTGATTACTATAGGAGTTCCACTAAGGAAAATTTATACCGTATGGCAAAATGATGGCAACACTCCTCTTGCTAAGGATATATTTCTTAGCGAGCTCGACAAAATGATTTCAGAATCAATAAGCATTAAAGATAAAGAAGAGTTACTTAGCTTATCATACGATACAAGGAAAGACAAACTACAAAAGGTATTGACTTTGTTTAATGTGGAAACAGAACGTCTGATGGACGATGGTAAACGAAGGTTCCCATTTGACAAACATAAAGATTCTATATGGAGTTTGGAGCATATCCACGCTCAAAATGCCGAAAGCCTTAAAAAGAATAAAGATATTCTTACATGGCTAGAAAGTCATATTGCACTTTTGAAATCTTCTGAAAGTTCTATTTTTGAGGTAAATAATGAACTTATAGAGAAAATGGAGATATTGATTGAACAACTTCATAGCGATAAGGATCCAGGGAATGTGCGTGAACGCTTTAATGAGATTCAGAAGGAAGTAATTATCATATTCACGTCTAAGGAAGATGTCGTTAAGGAGAATAGCTACTCGCATGGATTAGCAAATATGGCACTGCTAGATGTATCTCAAAACGCGGCTCTTAGCAACTCCGTTTTTGATGTTAAAAGACACCGTGTCATTAATTATGATAAAGAAGGAAGATACATTCCAATTTGTACAAAACACGTATTCTTCAAGTACTATACTCAAGAGGGTCCATCGCTTTTCTTTTGGGGAGAGACAGACCGAAGAGATTATGCCGAGGCCCTTAATGAGAAAATTTCACCTTACTATAAACAGGATAATAACGATACCACTATACCCAACTTGACAAATGGAAACTACGACACTGAAGAATCTGATTTCTGAAAACAATCCTTACGGAATAAGTGGAATCACTATACCACGGATTCAACGTGCTTATGCACAAGGCCGATCTGATGCACATGCAGTAAAGACTCGTGAACGTTTTCTATCAGCAATACATGCTGGATTAATAAACAATGGTTTAACCCTCGATTTCATTTATGGTAATATTCAGAATGGTCAGCTGATTCCTCTTGATGGACAGCAACGACTAACTACTCTTTGGCTACTTCATTGGTATGCAGATAAAAAAGAGGGCATCAACGATAAGCGACTTGCGAGGTTTTCATACAACACACGTTATAGCGCGAGAGATTTTCTTATAAAGCTCGTTAACTACGAACCTACATGGAAAACACATCTTAGTGATGAAATTAAAAATGAGGGATGGTTTCCAATGGAATGGAGCAACGATCCTACGGTTAGAGGAATGCTCACAATGCTTGATGAAATCCAAAAGCGTTTTGCCGATATTAATGACTTATGGAACAAATTGGATAAAATTAATTTCTATTTCCGCGATATTGAGGAGATGAAGTTAACCGATGACATTTACATCAAGATGAACTCCCGTGGAAAACCACTCACTGACTTTGAACATTTTAAGGCAGAACTCTTAAAGGTTATGCGTTCTGAAAATGACGATGAAGCTACTGCTAAACGCATTGGCCTTAAGATAGACCGCGAATGGACCGATTTACTTTGGATTTATAGGGATGAGTATAATCTCGTCGATAGCGGTTTTCTAAACTTTTTCCATATGATTTCCCTTATTCTTGTCTATAAGTCAGATCGCTCTTCATCAGAATTTGATTTAGAAGATGATTTCAGTTTACTGGAAAGGCTTTATAAGAATCAACCAAAAAATGTAGTGTTTTTTGAACAAGCCTTTGATTGCATGGTCAATATTCAAAACAAAGCGCAACGTTCTAATTCATTAATACTTAACCCAATTGATATTTTTTTCAACTCTTACCTGTCAAAAGATTATCATGAACACGAAAAAGTTGTCGTATCTCAACAAATTACAGATCTCAATATTTTCAAAGGGGTATTGACCGGAGCCGCGTTGCGTAAAAATACTACCTATTGGTTAATAATGCTCTACTCCTTTCTTATCTATTTTATGAACTATGATAAGATAAAAGAAATGGATTTCCGTCGACGCTTGCGTGTGGTAGTGAATCTGCTCAAAAATTCCAGAAACGAAGTTGTCGATACCCCTAATGGTGATGCAGGAAACCGTATGCCCGCAAATCTTCGTCAGGTAGAAAATATTATTCTTTCTGGGGAAATTGCAGATAGTATAATGATTGATAATGACGTGAGACTGAATTTCAATGTAATTCAGATGGAAGAGGAGCGTCAAAAGCTCCAGTTTACCAAAGAACATCCCGAGCATTCTACTGGTCTTTTTCAGTTGGAGGATCACTATCTGCTTCAGGGTCGTACAGATGTTGTTGGGTATGAGAATACTCATCTTTATCAGCGATTCATCCATGTCTTTGATAGATGCTCTCGCGATATTATTGACTGTGCAATGTTAGCAACGTATGATTATAGCCAAAGGATAAATAATTGGTGCATTCAACTTGGTTCTGGGAATCAGGATGAAATTGGCAATAAGGCTTGGTATGCATTATTTCATCCGACAGGCAAAAATCCAGATTTTAATAAGACAAAAAAATCATTACGTTCTCTGCTTGAGATTGATATAGAAATAGACGACATTTACTTACAAGAAAAAATTGATGCGTATCTAACAGAATGCAAGACTAAAAGTCAATACGATTGGCGATATTATTATATCGCGTATCCATGCTTCCGCCCCGAGCGTTATGGCAAATATACTATGTATGATGAACAACCATACGCTCTTGTGGCATTGCACTCTGAAAAGCGTGAATCATCTAATGCCTACCAATGTATGCTTCAAGCACTCATTGAAGGACAAGCAGTAGCAAATTCTGTAGAACGATATGATATCCGTGCGCTCTCTTACAGAAAAGGGCTGTTGAGATGTGAAAACAATGCTTTTGTATCATACTCTTTGAAGGACAATAAAGAGCGTGCCAGATTTATCATTCCACAAAACAAAGAAGGCATTGACATCGTTGACCGTATTCAATATTTCAAAGATAATAGAAAGGATAATGATTACTGGATATATCAGGAAGGTTAGTATTAAATCGTAAGTAAAGTCGCTCTCTTCAATTATAGAGCGACTTTACCTAATTCTATAGGGAATGCTTATTTTATACGGCAGAGCTATAGAGGAAACACTAATCACATCAACGGCATACAAGAGTATCGGGTTAAAAAAAATCAAGTATAAAACTCTCTTCATAGGGGCGACCGCCTAGGGTCCTTCAAGAGAATCAAATACGAGGTGTTGGCACTGCAGAGCGGTGTTTCTATGCAATACCGCAGCTTTAAGCTCTTTACCGAAAAGACAGACCTTCCCGTAACCAAGCTCTCGATGCGAATGCAAAAGATACTCACCGATTGGTTTGCAAAAAGTTATTAGATCAAATCCACAACTGTTAGCTTCATCGTAGCCTGGAAACCCAAGGATGTCCCGAAGGAGAAACCGGAAACAACTGGCTGACTGGCCGACCCTTGTACTCACCCTCTGATCGAAGATCCAACAAAAAGTCGGGAGCCGAAAAGACGGTTTTGCCTTTTTTCTCTCTGTTTGGAGAAAGAGGATGAAAAAAATCGTTAAATCATCAATTTGTTGCGAAAAACAAGTAAATTTTAGAGGCTTCTATCTTTTGATGTAAACTAATGACAATCAATTAGCATAATATGCTGCATCGGACAACTCTACTCCTATACCTTTTCTTTCAGAGATGAGAAAGATAAACAACCTTTACTCATCCAAGGATACTTGACAAGATACCATCAGATCAAAAGCTCAGAAGGACGGTATAGGGATTACACTTTATCATCAATACAAACAAAATGTAACTTCACAGAGTTCAATGAAGAGCAGCCCATGTTACAAGAACATTTTCCACATTTCTGCTTTACTCCTAGCAACATCCCATTATGAAATTCCATGAAACTTTCATTCAACCTCCTCACATTCTTCTCACTCGTTCCGCTTCGCATCATCACTTGCACCCATACTCTCAAGATACTGCAATTCCCGTTCCGCAAACTCACGATTCTCCTCCTCTCCCAGCATTTGATAGAGCAGTTCCCTAGCTTGCGAATAATATTTCAAGTTTACTAATACTTGTGCTGCCCTGCGCCGAAGAAAATGATAAAGTGGAAACAAGGTATTCTTTTCATCACCATACATCTTTATCTGACTGCCAACCAAACTCACCATAGAATAAATATACTCAAGAGCTCCTGTATCCTTCATTTCGACGAGACAGTTGGTAAAATCACGAATCGCATGAATGGATGAATTTCTTTTAGCATTAGTCAAATAATAATAAGCCTTTTCAAAATGCCCTAATGTGAGATAAACAAAACCGATATGATAACAAATCACATAATATTCTTCCTTGCCACGCTCCGGCAATTCCGTCCAGTGGACTTGATAATACCGAAAAATAGAAAGATAACACCCCAACGCCTGAAGATAACATTGCTGCCTGAAAAATTTCTTCCCCCAATAAATAGTAGTCTGCAAGGTAGGCTCGGTATAAGCCAGCAACGCCTGTTGTTCCTCCGTCAGTTCGTCAAACTGTTTGTTTTCCGCTTTTTCTTTAGCATCGTCCAACATATATTTCAACTCCCAATAATCATCATGATCCGTTGTCAATCTAACCTCAATCATACTACTGAATACTCTGCCTTTTTGGGTTTCATCGAAAAAAGCATCCACTCTGTCCGTCCGCATAGCCGACAACTTATAATAAAGAGATCGTTCATTACTGCCTTCAGCTTTCTCCAACGCAATCACCAACTGCCCTTCAGCAAGTGTGATACAGATCAGAGCATCTTTTCCCGCCTGTCCTTTTTCATCCATCACAGCATCTTTCAACCGAAAAGAAAGAATAGACAATAATTCGGTACGCCTCTCTATCCGCCCATTGCAAACCAGTGTCATTCCCTTTATATCTTCCTGTTTCACTGTACCAAAAAGAGAAAGAATATCCTCTATCTGATCCATATCTTGCCGGGAAACATCGACAGGTTCCAACAGCTTACCATGTCCAATCTCCAATTTTCGTCTTAACAAAGCCAAACGATTTTCGAATTCTTTTTTCACCAACACGTCTTGTATTGAAGCAGATTGTTCTGCCAACTCTTTAAAACTACGGGCTATCATAAAAGATGACTCAAGCAATACCCGCAAATGTTGTTTTAACTGAGTTTCACTGCCCGACAAGAACAGACAGGCAGACAGACAAGCCGTAAAAGGTGTCTCACTTTCTCCGTCCTCATGACTTTTACGCAAATAGCAAGTCCAAGCTGTGTATCGGCAGTTAATGTTGTTAATGTCAAAAACTATTTTTTTAGACTGTTCATAGCTACATGCATAGAAATCTTTATAATATAACTGAATATTCTGACCTGTTTTTTCTCTTAATAAATGAAAATAACCTCCTTGAAAACCGATGATAATGGCATCAGCATCAATTCTCTTCACTAGTTCACAGTGCATGGACTGCACGAACCTGATAAGCTCATCGGTGGTCATCGCCGAATAAATCTTTTCTTGCTGCTTTTTCGGCTTTGTAACAAAATGATAAACTGTTACGAAAACCACCATCATAGATACTAAGACGACAGAAATAATCATATCTTGTTACAGTTAATCTTTGTATGTCTGTAAAAATACAAAATTAATCGGGAAATGTTAGAAGTGATAGGATATTTTAATGAATTCCCCTAAGAAGTTACTTAAAAATCCGGTTCAATCAATTCCTTCCGATGCATCCGGTGCCACCTCCACAAAATCATAAAACATAGAGGGAATTTCCATCGGAGATATTCTGAAATACCTAAAAATAGGGATTGTCCATTTCCACATTTTCATCGAACTTTGCAACCCCAAAAAACGAATAAATGAAGAAACTTTATATAATACTGTTTATACAAATAGGATGGATATTCCCGCTCTCCGCACAAAAACAAGATTCCATTTATATCGGAACGCGTCATACATTGTTTTCTGAAATACTGAATGAAGAAAGAAAATATTGGATTTATGTACCTGAGACCAAAGCAGGTGAAAAAGGAAAGGCTTATCCGGTTCTTTATCTATTGGATGGAGATTCCTTCTTTCATTCCGTGGTTGGCTTTACGCGTTTCTTCTCTTCTTCTAAAACCTCAAATTTACCTCCTTGCATCGTTGTTGCTGTCTTAAACACAAACCGGACCAGAGATTTCACTCCTACCTGCTCAGCCGCCCGCCGGGATGGTACTATTTGTCCCTATGATAAGCCGGCAGGTGGTGGAGCTGAACAGTTCTATCGCTTTCTGATAGAGGAACTACGTCTGGAAGTGGAAAATAAAGTTCCTGCCAACGGTACAAACTTTCTTGTCGGACATTCATACGCAGGTTTATTTACCCTACAGACACTGTCAAATCACCCCGAGTCTTTTGACTCGTATATAGCAATAGATCCAAGCTTATGGTGGGACCGAGGAGTTTTTCTACAACAAGCTGCAAAGAATGTTTATCAAAAAGACTTCTCCGGCAAACATTTGTATGTTGCTTTCGCTACCCGCCAACGTCCTGCAATCAAACTTATTCAGTTTTCATTGGCCGACAGCTTAAAAAATAAGATCATCCCTGAAATGAAAAACAAGCATTTGCATGTCATTTATAAAAAATTTCCCGACGAGGTGCATGGCACTATTGCTCTTCCTGCCATTTTCGATGGGTTAAAATCTCTATTTCATAGCACTATTTCAACCAAAGAGGCAACATGATAATTTCTTGCAGTATTCAGTTTCTCACCTGTTGCAAATACGCTCCGGTTACTATTGGTAAAAATAACATAACTGATGCTGATAGTGTAGTCACTCGCTCGATTCCGGGGTATTACGTAGCTGTAATCCTTGCCTAATTTCCTGTTTAACATCAATTTAAGATTTCAAACTCTATACTTATCATTTTCTAGAATAACAGGTTGAGACATTGTATCAACCTTGGCTACAGATTTATACTATTCTTTCCGGAAATCATGTCATTAGGGTTATAACATCTGTAATTTATCTACACTGTATTTTCAGTCATGTATTTATCTTTGCATCAAGATTCTGAAATTCAAAACTTAATAAAATCAAGTGATAATGAAACGTATATCAGTCATCATGATTGCAAGTTTATTTGTTATAGGAACAACTGCCATAACACAATCCGATCCGGTTTAGAGCATATCGTCATTTGTGGTACGCAAATCATGACAACAGTTATCGTGACTCCGTTGGGCGTCTTCGCCATCGCAGCCAATTCATTTGCCATTACAGCCGAAAGCCTCTGCATATGCCCAGTATGGGATTGCCGATGCTGCACGACACTGGTTGGGCAGAGTATCGGTGCCGATCGCCGGAAACTGGTCCGAAGTTTCGCCCGCATTACCATATTTATATGGTATGACCGTTATGGGGTTATAGGTGTACTCATGTATCTGTTCGCCCCCCAAATTATCGGTTAGATGCCCCCGTCGGGGAGATTCGGGAATTGGGCATAATGGCACTGCGCATCGAAGCGTTCGCTGAGCCGATGTTTGCAGCCTCGATTATCACTTACGGTGTCTTTGTCGGAGCAGCGGATACGCTTGTCCCGTGCTTGATGAATTTCTTCAATATCCGGGCGGTGCGTCTGTCATTAGCCGCCTTGCTCGCCCCGTCATTAGGTCTGAAAAGTGTATGGGTTGCCATGTGCATCAAGCTGTGTTTCAGGGGGCTGATTTTCCTGGTCCGCTTGAAGCGAGAACGTTGGATGAGACACATGTAAAAAAATGTCTGTAATTGAGGTTATACAATCAGTAATCCATCTACCGGCTTTTCCTGTAATCCGCTGTAATTTTGCACTATGATAAAGAAAACAATAAAAATTTAAATTACATCGGTTATGAAACGTACAACTATTTTAATGGCTGCTTTCCTCTGCCTCTTCGGCCTGACGGAAAGCCCGGCACAAAACACTCACAAAAATATGGAACAGTTAAATCTGACACAGGAATGGGACAAGACGTTCCCTCGCGACGAGGACGTTGACCATCGCAAAATCACTTTCACCAATCGCTACGGCATCACCCTGGCTGCGGATCTGTATCAGCCGAAGAATCGAAGTGGTGAGCGTCTACCGGCGATCGTCGTCGGCGGCCCGTTCGGCGCGGTCAAGGAGCAATCCTCTGGCCTATATGCGCAGACCATGGCCGCACGCGGATTCGTCACCCTGGCGTTCGACCCGTCCTACACCGGAGAAAGCGGCGGCCAGCCGCGCAATGTCGCCTCGCCGGACATCAATACCGAGGATTTCAGCGCAGCAGTGGACGCCATCGGTCTGCTGCCGGAAGTCGATCGCGAGCGCATCGGCATGATCGGCATCTGTGGCTGGGGCGGCGTGGCCCTGACGGCGGTCGCCGTGGACAAGCGGGTCAAGGCCGTCGTGGCGAGCACGATGTATGACATGTCGCGAGTCATGTCCAAGGGCTACAACGACAGCATGACCCCCGAACAGCGCACGCAGGCGCTGGAGCAACTGAGCCGTCAGCGCTGGGTGGACGCGGAAAAGGGTACCCCTGCGTATCAGCCATCCTATAACGAACTCAAGGGCGGCGAAGCGCAGTTCCTGGTCGATTACCACGACTACTACAGAACGCCACGTGGCTACCACGCACGTGCGGTCAACTCAGGCAATGCCTGGTCGATCACCACGCCGCTGTCGTTCATGAACATGCCGCTGCTCACCCATATCAAGGAAATCTCGCCCCGCCCGATCCTGCTGATCCATGGCGAAAAGGCCCATTCGCGCTATTTCAGCGAAACCGCCTATGAAGCCGCGGCCGAGCCGAAGGAACTGCTGATCGTCCCAGGCGCCAACCATGTGGATCTGTATGACCAGGTGGACAAGATCCCGTTCGATCGGATGACCGAATTCTTCAGCAAGAACCTGAAGTAGTTCGAGCCAGCTTCCGCACTTAGGAGAATATTTCCATGAACTACACCCACCTCGGCCGCACCGGCCTCCGGGTCAGCCGTATCGCGCTTGGCGCCATGAACTTTGGCGAGCTGATCGACGAAGCTGCCAGCTTCAAGATCATGGATGCGGCGCTGGATACCGGCATCAATTTCTTCGACACTGCCGATGTTTACGGGGGCCCGCAGAAGCCCGACATGGAGAAGGGCTACGGCACCTCGGAAGAAATCATTGGCAACTGGCTGGCGCAAGACACCTCGCGCCGCAACAAGATCGTACTGGCCACCAAGGTCTATCAGCCGATGGAGACCGGGCCGAACGACAAGTATCTGTCGGCCTACCACATCCGCCGCGCCTGCGAGGCCAGCCTGAGGCGGTTGAAGACCGACCACATCGACCTCTACCAGATGCACCATGTCGACCGGGCCACGCCCTGGGAGGAAATCTGGCAGGCTTTCGAGCAACTGATCCGCGAGGGCAAGATCACTTACGTGGGCAGCAGCAACTTCGCCGGGTGGGACATCGCCACCGCACAGCTCATCGCTGCCTGCCGCAACCTGTTGGGCCTGGCCTCGGAGCAGAGCCTTTACAACCTGACCCAGCGCACCACCGAGTTGGAAGTCATCCCCGCGCTGCGCCATTTCGGTATTGGCCTCATACCTTGGAGACCGATCGGCATGGGCCTCTTGGGCGGCGTGCTGCGCAAGATCTCCGAAGGACGCCGTGCGACCCCGGGGCTGCAGGCGCAGATCGAAGCCCGTCGTCCGCAGTTGGAGGCCTACGAGGCGCTGTGTACGGAGTTGAGCGAGTCGCCGGCGTTGGTGGCTTTGGCATGGCTGCTGCACAACCCGGCAGTCACGTCCGTCATCAGCGGGCCACGCACAGTCGAGCAACTGCACGAGAACGTGAAAGCGTTGGATGTGGAGCTGTCACATGAAACTCTCACCAAGCTGGACAGGATCTGGCCAGGACCAGGGGGCGAAGCCCCCCAGGCATATGCTTGGTAATACGCATGCAACGACATTGTCGACATTTGGGGCCGCGGCGGGTCTCTCGAGAGACTAGGTGACGGCTGGCCGCATCGCGTGATTTCGCGACGGCATCGCGTTCCTTCATTCTGGAACTAGTGCTGCAAACATCGACGGCTGGTGCAGGCCGAACGGCCGCTTCTGGCCGATTGCTGACATTAAGAGAGCATCATCGAGCAGAGCTCTTAGCCGATCCATGTGGCGAAGGTCCTGGCGGTAACCCACCCAAACATACCTGCTCGGAGGTTCGAACATCTGCCGATCGAGCCCGGCCGCCCAATGCAGAACGGCTACATCGAAAGCCTCAATGGCAAGTTCCGCGACGAATGCCTCAACGAGCAATGGTTCACGTCCCTGACCCTTCGTTAGTCCACACAGTGAGCTCATCTATGCACTCTGTGCGTTGCTCGTCTGGAATTGCGACTACGAGAGACCCTCCAATCTTTCCTTCAAATGCCGTCTTTGCCGCCAAGTCATCTCCCGGAGCAGGTTCGCCCTTCAAGCGTGGTGCCAGCGCATGACTTCTCGCAAAGTCCTTAATCAAAGAGCACTCGCCATCCTTCTGATTGAACGAAAATCTCACTGAGACAAGATTTTTCTCATCGCGATCGTCAAGTTGCACGACTGCAGCCTCAACGCCTCTTGCTCCTCTTTTGGCAGGAATTTCAAAGATCCGTCCGGCGCTGAAGTGGCGTGTACTGATTGCTCTTTCGTCTATCTCAACGTAGGCACCAAGCTCTTCGAGCTGAAGACTCGGCCTCAGCATCACTGCTAAAAGCTCCTCTGCAAGTCCGGGACCTGCAGGTGCAAGCGAATTCCTGGCTGCAGAGCTAACCGAACAGCCTGTGGTGGCTGCGAAGAAGGCTAAGCTGATTCCATACATGGTCTTCATGAACTAGCGCCAGGCGTCATCGAGCTAGGTGAGGCGGATCTATGCCGGGGTCAACGCCTTCCCTCCATCCTACGATAGCAGCGTCACGGCCCGACGCTACCGCGGCCTGGCGGTTAGACCAAGTCTACGCCCGCTTCCGACCCATCGCGGACATTGCTCCCGACTGCGCCGTGGATAGTGCTCGGTCTACTCACCTAACGCTGGAAAGTTGCGTAATGTCCTCGTGCAGGATACGGCGCAGCTCAATGATGGCTGGGGCTGTTTCCTGAACGCTGTGGCCTGACGTAATAAGCTTTTCTGAGGTGGCCGCTGGCAAGTGGGCACTCCAGTAGGGAACCAGGCCATCGCTTGAACGCTCGATGGTGTCGGTGGGATCAGAGCGGGCAATGATTGAGTGGTAACGAATGCTCGGGGATATCGGTAGGTCTGCCGCAATCCTGATGAAGGGATCGTCACTATCGAGATTATTCACTGCATTCAGCAACGGCCGCCGCGCCGTGTCCTTGCTGCCGTCCACATCATCTTCGTGCGTAACGCTACTGAGCAGATCCTTGGGTAGACGAATCCACTTGCTGAACATGCGCGCCATCCACCCGCCAGCCACCTCGGTGCCACGATGGGGTGCGGCGAGGAAGATTGCGCGCTCGACGTTGGGAATAGGCTCAAAGGAGAATACGGACGCAAGGTTCGCCTGGAGATTCGAGCGTGTGGCTCCGTTGAGGCCCTGATCGCTCTGCACCGAGCGCAAGAGTTCCTGGTCCGACGACGAGACCATTAGTCGCGATATCACCCCGCCCATGCTATGCCCGATGAGCACCATGTTCCGCGAGGCGGCCGCGTTGCCGCTGGGATCGAAGTGGTCCATGGCAGATCGGAGCGTCTTGCGGATGGCATAGTGATTGAATGGGATTGGGACGTTAGTGGGGTAGTAGACCTGCCAGATCTGGAAGTTACGGCGAATGTCCTCGTCACCCATCAGCTCGTTGGCAACGTTTGCCCATGCCTCTGGACTGCTCGCCAGGCCATGGATCATCACGATGATGCGGCGATTCGGATCGTAGGGCTGCATGAGATACAGGTGTGGGCGGTCTATACCTTTCTCGCGACCGAGCAGGCTTTCTACCGACTGCCGATTGAATCCTGATCGAGCGAGCCACAAGCCATAGCCGGCGGTGAAATTCGCGGCCAGGGGTATCTGCTGGCCCTCAAGTGGCACCGATGTCGCTCCGTAGGCGTCGTGCACCGAGAAGGTCACTTCGCGCGTAGCAGGTGCCCGTGCCGGATCGTCGCCGTCGAACTGCGCCAGCACATTGATGACCATAGAAGGGACTTCACTCCAAGCGCCCATGCCCCATCTTGATGGGAGTGGTTTGCCGTCGCTACCGAGGGCTGGCAGCGCGGCAGTCCCGGTCACCGGTGTGTCGTCGGTTACGGCGACCAGTTCGGCCCCGAACCCGTCGCGGCGATAGATGCTACGCAGGCCAGTGAATGACAGCGACGATACGGGCACTAACTCCCTCGGGCTTTCAGCGTTGCCGGGTAGTCGCAGCTTCGAAATGTCAACGCGGACATCCCAACCGGCAAATCTGACGACACCCTCCGCTGGAATATCCCTACCATCGTGGGTCCCGTGGAAGAGCAGGCGCGAGGCCTCCTGTACGGCCAGATTGTAGTAGTCGCGCACCTGGGTCTGTCGATCCTCGAACGCCCGCGCGTTCATCGATTGCCCGGTGAAGAACAGGTAACTGTAGCTGTGACGGATGACCTCCATCCAAGCGGCGAAGGCATCTGTATCCCGTGTGCAGGTGCGCTCCGGCTTGCAGGTGACCAGCGCTACTGCCAACCAAAGCTCTGCGAGGGCAGACTGCCGCTGTGCGTCGCTGATGCCTGCAACTGAAACAAGCTCATTGATGCACGCATCTGCCAGCTTCCTGCATGCTTCGGTCTCGAGCCCGCTTATATTGATTGTCTGAAGTGTGGCGCTGCTCAACTCGCCACGCGTCAGGATATCGCCACGCTTCACGGCGATGTATTCAGCCGGCGTCATGGGGCGTGCTTTCACTACGGGGGAGTATGCAAGCATCGTCGTGCACCCAGACAATAGGGTTGCTGCCAACACAAGGCACAATGCGAGCAATAAGGAGATGGTGCGGTTCATGGCGATCCACTGATGCGTGAAGTGTTCCTCTTTTGCTTCTTCTCGGGATACTTTGGCTCTTGCAGGGGCAGTAGCGCGAACTCCTGCCAGTACGAGCCAAGCTCGTTCTGGAAGTCAGCGCGATGCCCTGAACTCGGTTGGAAGACTTCCCGACCAACGCTTGAAGGCGCGACGAAACGCCCTGGCATCGGCGTAGCCCACTGCTTCAGCGATCTGCGCGATGCTCATGGTGGAGTTGGCTAGCAACTCACGGGCCCGTTCGTACCGGGCTTCGTCTCTCATGCCGCGGTAGGTTACTTCCTGGTTGCTCAAACGACGACGCAAGGTTCTATCACTGACGTTGACCATCTGCGCCAGTTCCTTCTGGCTGCGATGCTCTTCTAATCCGGTGCGCATGCGATTGGCGACCGATTCGACCACGTCGTTTCTCCCGAGGGGGATCGGTAGCAGCGTATTGAGTTTCTCGCGCACCATCCGCGACGTGATGCGGTCATATCCCGGTAGGCGGGCACCCAACCAGTGCGTATCGATGGTCAATCGATTTATGCCCGCGTCAAACCGCACAGGGCATTGGAAGAATCGCCGATAGATCTCCTCATCGGCCGGACGCTGGAAGGAAAAATCGACCCGCAACGGTTTGAAGGTCGACCCCAACAGGCAGCGGCTCACCGCGACCACGCTGGCGAACGCTTCTTCCACTAGTACAGTTTCAATCTGCAGGTCGAACCATTTAGGCCTGACTTCCATCCGGATCTCGCGCCCCCGTATCTCGGCAAGATGGATGAGCAACGCGCCAATCGATTGCTGGTGACCGAGTGCGTACTTCACCGCTTCGCCGTAGGTTTCGCAGGTCAGCAGCGCGAGGCCCGGTAGCCCCCAAGAAATGGGCGTTTCTCGTGCTCCCATCGCCAGCCCCAATGCGGGCTCACCCAGCATGCGCTGGCCCCGCACGATCAGCAGGCGGAGCTGCTTGTAGGACAGACTCACGTCCTGCCGAACCAGCTCCTCATAGGTGAATCCAAGGCCGCGACATGCCTCATCGGGTGACAGTCCGCGATCCTCAATCAGAGCCAGCAGTATGCGTGCGCCGCTTGGCACCACATTGGCGCTATCGATGGGCTCGGTCCCCGCCTTGCCAGCTTCATCCAGCTGATCTGAGAACAAAGGATCCAATGGCTCGTTGCTGTTCTGCATGACCTAGGAATCTAAGAGGTTCGGAACGACGCGACCAATGCGGTGCAAACCTTGTGCGTTGCACCAGTCCGGTGACTGGATACTTCGCTCGGCCCGCTGGTATTTCAAGCGATCAGGGACGCAGCAGGGGATTCTCGTCCGAAACTGCCCCCACCATGGCCCGAGCGGTCCCGGGACATCGCCTGCCGCTCCTCGATTCAGCCCGAGTCTGAGCGTAGCACCACGACCAGGAGGCGTTCTGAGGGGGCTGGGGCCACAACCAATTGTCCCCCTCGTCCTAATCTGCCCCCATGCTGACCATTTATGTCCTACGACAGCAGAAGGCCCCTCCTTACAGTGGCGTCCGCCCCGCCCAAGCCTGATTTCGATCGGTTGCCGCGGGATTCGGCCATGCATCAAGGATGCCAATGTGAAGACTTTCAGCGCCCGGTCACTGGCTCTCTGCCTGACCACATTCATCTCAATGCCCATGATGCTCACGGGCTGTGGATCCAAGGATGAAACACCGGAGGCGGCACGGCCGGCCTTCGTGATCCTTGCCAGGGACGCCGCCGGCGCCGGCGAATCCTTCATCGGCAGGGTCCGCGCCACGCAGCGTGCGGACCTGGCGTTCCCGGTGTCCGGCAAGGTGGCCGAGGTGCTGGTCGAGTCCGGCGACGTGGTGCGTGCGGGACAAGTGCTCGCGCGCCTGGATGCACTGCCGTTCTCGGCGCAGGCAACTGCAACGTCGGGCGATGTGGTCCGTGCCGAGGCGGCTTTCGCAGAAGTCCAACGCCGCGCCGAGCGACTGGAGGTCGCGCGCAAGGCCGATGCGGTGAGCCCGGGGGAAACCACCGCCATGGCCGCCGAGCTTGCCGCCGCCAACGCAACGCTGCGCAATGCCCGCGCCCAACGCGACTTGGCTGGATGGTCGCAGCAGCAGGCGGTATTGCGTGCACCTTTCGCTGGTTTCGTCGCCGCCCGCAACATCGAAGCAGGACAGGCCATCGGTCCAGGCGTGCCGGCGATTGCCGTCGACGGCGCGGGCCGCGAACTCTTGGTGGTGGTGCCGGGCGACATCGCGCTGAAGTCGGGAGAGGAAGTGCGGCTCCGCAATGGCAAATCGGAACTCGTGAGCCGTGTCCTGCGCGTGGATGGAAGGCTGGATGTCAGCGGCGTCCGCACCGCGTACCTGAGCGTGCCGGACAACGCCACGGTCGGCTCTACCTGGTCCGTTGCGATCAAGCAGGGCAAGAGTGATGCATCAGTCGTGGTGCAAATTCCATTGCGCGCGGTAATCCCCGCGGCAACGTCTGGTCGCGGCCAGGTGCTTCGACTGGCGCGCGACGGCCGTACCACCGTGCTCACCGATGTCCGTCTGGGTGAACTGCATGGCGAATGGATCGACGTGACCCATGGACTCGCCGTGGGCGAGCGTGTCGTGGTGGCCGGCGCCAAGGCGATCCGCCCGGGCACGATCGTCGAGCCGATTCCCTTCCAGCCGGGGGCGCAACCGTGAGCCTCGCAGCGAAGGCGCTCGCGCGTCCGCGATTCACCCTGCTCGCGGTTCTGGGTGTGGTGCTGATCGGTCTGTTCCTCGCGATGGATTTCCCTTCGACGGAAGAACCGCCCGTCACGATCCGTACCGCCACCGTGCTCAGCTTCATGCCAGGCGCCGGTGTCGATCGCGTGGAACAGCTGATCGCTCGCCCGATCGAAGAATCCATACGCGGGATGCCGGAAGTCAAACGCATCCGCACCACGGTGCGGCCCGGGTTTGCCTTCAGTTACGTCGACCTTTACCCGACCGTGCCGCCGGAAAAGCTTTCTAACGTGTGGCAACGCCTGCGGTCGCGCATGGGCGATCTGCAGACCCAGCTTCCGGAGGGAACGATCGGCCCTATGGTCGATGATGAATTCGGTCGCGTCGCGGTGATGACAATGGGCCTGACCGGTCCGGGTTACACCGCTGGCGAGATCCGCGCGCAGGCGCGCCACCTGCGTGACCAACTGCTCAAGTTGCCCGGAGTCGAACGTGTGTCTCTACACGGCATCCGCGACGAGCAGGTGCAGATCGTTCTTGACGTGCCTGCGCTAGCGGCGAAGGGACTGAACCCTGATGTGATCGCGCAGGCCGTGGCCAAGCGCAACGTGATCGCACCAGCCGGCTTCGTCGAGATCGGCGGCGCGGAGATCGCGCTCAACGTCAGCGGCGACGCCGATAATCCGTCGCAACTGGGAACCACGCCGATTCCGTTGCCCAATGGCGGCACCGCGCCGCTGAGCCTGCTCGCGCGCATCGAACGGGTGACGCAGGATCCCCCGATGACGGGCGCCTTTGTCGATGGTATGCCCGCCGCGGTCGTCGCCGTCTCGATGGCACCGGGTTTGAACGTGGTCAGTTTCGCGGAAGGGTTGCGTGACGAAGTCGATCGCCTCGGCGCCAAACTGCCGGCCGGCATGGAGCTGGTGCAGATCACTGACCAGGCGGAGATCGTTGGAGGCCAGCTCAGTAAGGTTGGCAAAGTGTTCTTGGAAACCATCGTCATCGTGCTGGCGGTGGTGGTTCTGTTCCTGGGCTTTCGCACCGGCCTCATAGTCAGCGCAATCGTGCCGACCACCGTGCTGGGCACGCTGGCGATCATGAAGCTGTTGAACATCGAGCTGCACATCATTTCGGTGGGTGCGATCATCATTGCGCTTGGCTTGTTCGTCGACAACGCAATCGTGGTCGCCGAAGACATGGAACGGCGTCTGTCGCTGGGTGAGTCCGCGAAGGAGGCCTCGGCAGCGGCCGGCAGCACCATGTTTGTGCCGCTTCTGGTGTCGTCGCTGGCGATCATTCTCGCGTTCATGCCGCTGGCGCTGTCGACCACCGAGACCGGCGAGTACCTGCGCAGCATGGGTATCGTGATGGCTATTGCGCTGCTGTTGTCGCTGGTCATCGGCGTCACGCTCATCCCGCTGCTTTGCCAACGCTTTGCCCATCACCACGCTGAACTGAGTCGTACGGCGCGTGCAGTGGAATCCTTGACCGATTGGTACCGGGGCAAGGTGCGCTGGATTCTGGGCCACAAGGCCCTCTACATCGGCGCCATGGTGGCCTTGCTGCTCGCCGCAGTAGGCCTGTTCAGCACCGTGCCATCGGAGTTGATGCCGGCGTCGGAGCGCCGACAGCTGCAGATGGCGATCGAACTGGCCCCGGATGCCGGTACCACCAGCACCATGGCCAAGGCGGAAGAGATCAGCCGCGTGCTGGCGGATCGCAAGGAACTGCCGGAGATCGCCAGCCACGCGCTCTACATGGGCGATGGCGGGCCGCGCTTCATCCTTGCGCTCAATCCGCCGACGCCCGCCGCACATCGCGCCTATGCCGTGTTGACGCTGTCTCCCGAGACGACGCATGAAGAAGCCATCGCACGCCTGCACAACGTCATGGCGAAGCACTTCCCGGACGTTCGCTTCGAGCCAAAACGTTTCTCGATGGGATCCTCCGATGCCGGCGTCGCCAACTTCCGTCTGACGAGTCCGGACGGACACAGCCATCGCGCCGCCGCGGAAAGGCTGCTCGCCGCGCTGCAGGCGGAGCCGGGGATGATGAACGTCTCCAGCGATGCCGAACGCCAGGTGATGCAGCTCGACGTGCAAGTCGACCAGGCCAAGGCACAGGCTGCTGGTGTCAGCAGCGCGGACGTCGCCAGGAGCATGGACCTGATCCTCGCCGGTGCCGCGATTTCCCGTTATCGGGAAGGCGATACCGTGCTCCCGGTAATCCTGCGTGGCGAAGCAGCCCTGCGTGGCGACGTGACCCAACTGGCGGCGTTGCCGGTCCAGAAAGCCGACGGAAGCGGCAGCGTGCCGCTGGGGCAGGTCGCGACACTGCGCCTGGTCCCCCAATTGTCGGTCGTCCAGCGCTACAACCAGGAGCGCGCGGTGACCGTGCTGGCCAAGCATTCGGACCTGACGGCCCAAGGCATCGCGGACAGTATGGAGACGTTGCTCGCGGAGATACGGGGCAGCGGCGTCGAGGTTTCGCTGGGTGGCGAGATCGAAGAGGGCCTGAGTGCGAACGAAGCCATCGGCAAGCTGCTGCCGTTGTGCCTGGCGGCCATGTTCGTGCTGTTCGTGTGGCAGTTCGAGAGCATTCGCAAGAGCATGATCGTGATGGCGAGCATACCCTTCGTATCCATCGGTGCCGCATTGGCGTTGAAGCTAAGCGGCACCACGTTGACGTTCGTCGGTACGCTCGGGCTGCTCGCGCTCGGCGGCATCATCGTCAACAACGCGATCCTGCTGATCGATGCCATCGAAGAAGCGCGCGCCACGGGCGTGCCGCCACTTCAGGCGGTCGAAGAGGCCGCCGCAAAGCGGCTGCGACCTATTGTGATGACGAAGATGGTATGCATCCTTGGCCTGGTGCCGCTGCTCCTGTTTGGCGGCACGGTCTGGAAGAGCCTGTCGGTGGTCATGATCGGCGGCTTGGCGCTTGGCACCCTGATCACCTTGGGATTGATTCCTGCCCTGTACGCCGCGTTCTATCGGCTCAACCCGGCGAAAGCCTGAGGATCCAGACATGACCACGACCTCGTTACTCACGCGCACCGCGGGCGCGCTCATGCTGATGGCGATGGCCGGATGTGCGTCCGTTGCACCTCGCAGCGAGATTCCCGGTGCCACCGATCGCTATATCGTCGGCGCGCAATCAAGTCCTGCCGCCGCAGACGCCGGCGTGGTGCAGGGAATGCCGACGCGGACCTGGTGGCGGGATTTCGCCGATCCGTCATTGAACGCACTGATTGAACTCGCGCTGCGCAACAACCATGACCTAAAGGCCGCGCTAGCGTCCGTGGATGAAGCGCGGGCGATGGCAGGTGCGGCCAGGCGCGAGGCCTTGCCCACCGGCGGCCTGGAAGCGAAAGCGGAGCAGTCCCAGTTGTCCGCCATCGAGGCGGATCCGTATCGACAGGGATTTCCTCGCCCGCCTTCGCACCGGCTGCTCAATGTAGGGCAGTTTCTGTCTTGGGCAGTTGACCTCTACGGTCGTATCGGGCCCGCCGCCGCGGTGGCCGAGCGCCAGGCAGATGTCGCGCAGGCCGACGCGCATGCGGCTGCGACACTGCTGCAGGGCGAGGTGGCGCGTCACTACTTCGAGATGCGCCGCAACCAGCAGGCATTGCGGTCGCTGGAGACGGAAGTCGATCTGCTCGAACGACGCGTGGCGAAGATGAACGCACGCTACGAAGCCGGACTGGTGGATCGACGCGCAATGCTCGCTGCCACGGATACGACCGCCTGCCCCGCCGGCCCCCGCACGTTTGGTCGCCGAGAAAGTGCAGACGGCGGCCGCTCTGCATGCCGAAGTCGCGGCGTTGGCCGTACTGGTTGGGCGATCGCCCATGGCCAGCGATGGAGACTGGGAAGCACTGATTGCCCCGGCACCGCTGCCCAACGCACCCGATCTGAGGATGCTGACGCAGCCCACCGATCTGCTTGCCCGTCGCCCTGACGTAGCGCGCGCCGATGCATTACTGCGCGCCAGCCTCGGCAATGTCGTGCTAGCCGAGCGCGCGCACCTGCCTCGACTTTCTCTGAATCTCTTTGGTGGAGTCCTCGGCCCCTTCGGCACCACCCGCGAATCCAGTGCGCAGCGTTACGCTGCAGGGCCTACCCTGCAATGGGATTGGCTTGATTTCGGGCGGCGCAACGCGCGTGAGGCCGCGGCCCGTGCAGGCAGCGAGGCTGCCTGGCACAAGTTCGAGCAGACCGTGCTGACGGCGTTACGGGAAAGCGAGACGTCCCTACGCGAATGGTCGGGATCGCGTTCCGCGTGGGAAGAAGCGCAACGCAGCGAGTCCGTGGCGCGCCACGCCGCCGATTACGCATCGACCCGTGTTGCCGCGGGGTTGGAACCGCCTACCATGGATCTCGAACAGCAGGCCACGTACGAACAGGTGCACCGCGAAGCGATTGCAGCGCAAGCCAGGCTGCTGCAGGCGCATGTGCAGGTGCAGCTGGCTCTGGGTGCCTGGCAGCCGGGTGACGATTCTTATGCTGCGCAACGCAGTTTTGAGAATCAAAGCGCGAAGTAGCGAGTAGCGTTGGGACAATACTTCGGGACGTATCCGCAGAGAGTGTCGATGCATGTCCGCTTCTGGCCGGAAGCGGACCTGAGAGTCCAGATGACAGCTATCGGCCGAGGCTGTGTGAAAACCCTGCGTCCACTGGCATGATCTGAGCACCGGTCAATGGGTGCTCTGCATGAAGCGATTCGTGGATGGAGTTGATCGTTCCCAAGGCCTTCTTCTCCCTGATCGGCTGGAAGACTACGTCCACGAAGACAACCCTGTGCGAGTGGTCGATGCTTTCGTCCAGGCACTCGATCTGAGTCAGCTGGGCTTCGAGGCTGCCCATCGTGTAGCAGGCGGTCGGCCCGCATATCACCCAGCTGCGCTGCTCAAGATCTACATCTACGGCTATCTCAACCGCATCCAGTCCAGCCGGCGCCTGGAGCGGGAAGCGCAGCGGAACCTCGAACTCATCTGGTTAACCGGTCGGTTGGCGCCAGACTTCAAGACCATCGCCGACTTCCGCAAGGACAACGGCGGCGCGATCACCGCGGTGTGCAGCCGGTTCGTTGGACCGTGCCGCTCCATGAAGGTCTTCTCGCATGCGATCGTCGCGATCGATGGCAGCAAGCTCAAGGCCGTGAACAGCCGGGATCGCAACTTCACGATCGGCAAGGTCAAGGGGCGTCGGAAGCAACTGGAGGACAGCGTTGCGCGCTATCTGGCCGAGTTGGACAGGGCGGATCACGATCCAGCCCTGATGCCAGAGGGTCGCGTTCCTCACTTGAGGGACAAATTGGCCAAGCTGCATGCGCAGATGGAGAAGCTCGACACCATCGAGCGCCAGCTTGAGGACGTGCCAGACCACCAGATCTCGCTGACGGATCAGGACGCGCGTTCGATGACTACAAGCGGCCGCGGGACGGGTACGGTCGGCTACAACGTCCAGGCGGCCGTGGATGCCGAACACCACCTGATCGTCGCCCACGATGTCACCAATGATGGTCACGACCGTGCTCAGCTCTCGCGCATGGCAGTGAAAGCCAAGGAAGCTCTTGGTGCCGAGCGAATAACAGCGCTGGCCGACCGTGGCTACTTCAACGCGCCGGAAATCCTGGCGTGCGAGGAGGCTGGCGTCATTCCGCTAGTGCCCAAGCCGCTCACGTCAAACGGTAAGGCCGAAGGCCGGTTCGACAAGCGCGACTTCGTCTACGACGAAACCGCGGATGAGTACGAGTGTCCGGCAGGCGAGCGGGCGATCCATCGCTTCACGACCGAAGAGAATGGGTTGACTCTGCGCAAGTACTGGTCATCCGCCTGTCCACGATGCCCGATGCGGACGAAGTGCACGACCGCCAGCTATCGACGAATCACCCGCTGGGAGCACGAGCATGTGCTCGAGCGAATGCAGTTGCTGCTGGATGCCAGGCCGGAAGCGGCCGTAGCACGGCGACAGACGGTGGAGCATGTCTTCGGCACGCTGAAATCGTGGCTCGGCACGACGCCGCTGTTGACGAAGACACTTCCAAAGGTCAAAACGGAGATCAGCTTGGCGGTTCTGGCCTACAACATGAAGCGGATGATCAAGATCATGGGCACCGAAGGTCTGGTGCGGGCCATCGCGGCCTGAGCATCGCGGTTTTTACCGCAGCGCCGATCACTCAAATTGGCCCGTCGCCGCCGACAACTCGGTGATGAGGCGTTTTTACACAGCCTCGGTCGGAGGCTGACTACTCCTGCCAGCCCCACACCGACACTGGAGTCTCCTAACAGGAGACTCCCATGCCCTCTCGACGCACTCCGTGGAACAAAGGGAAGCTGGTCGGCCAAAAGACGCCGCTCCGGCTAAGCGACATTTGGTCCATTCGGGTCCGGCTACAGCTTGGTAAGAATGCCCGGGACCTAGCTCTATTCAACCTGGCGATTGATTCAACGTATTCGTCCAGATCGGACTGGTCGTGCTGTCGGATTGGCCTGCAAGAACTCCATCTTGATCATTGAGTTTGCGCGCGAGCTCGAACTCAAGGGCTACGGCATCGTGGAAGCAGCGTTGGAGGCTTGTCGTCTGCGACTGCGGCCCATCGTGATGACGTCTATCGCCTTCTGCGCAGGCGTTGTGCCACTGGTGATCGCCTCGGGCGCGGGTGCCGAGGTACGCCACGCTATGGGCGTCACCGTGCTTGGCGGCATGCTGGGTGTAACGGCCTTTGGCTTGCTACTGACACCCGTCTTTTACGTATCACTACGCCTGCTCGTAACGCGCCGACCAAAGCTGACTATGCCCGATCCTGTTTCAGCACAAGAGGCCACTTGATGCCTCACACGTCTACTACCTGGATCATCAGCGTTCGCCGACGTGCTTACTCGTCGTGGATGCGTCTTGGATTCGCGGAGTTAGCAGCGCTGTACTTTTGATGAGGTCGTGAGGCCTGCCGACTACGTATCGATACTGAGATACTGACCACAGCGATCACCACTGTGGTCCAGGGATGTAGTTGCTTAATCCTTGGGCAAATGCCAAGGACGTCCTTAGCTCTTCCAGCGCAGCTGACGAAGTATCTCCATCCACAATCTTCTCGCAAGCGGATTCGAGCCTCCAATAGACCGGAGCCGCGCCGGAAATCCAATGACTCCACTCCGCGAGTTCACCTTCTGTAGGTTCTAGGCCATCATCAACATGTGACGAGATAGCAAAAGAGAGGTCACGAAGAGTTTCGGCGACGCCGCAGGGCTGAGGCTTGGCCGCATGAAGCCCCCCGTAGTCAGACCCTCTGACTCTTATGCTGGCTCTTAGGTGGTCAACAAGTACCTGGCCCTTCCCTTCAGACATCAGTTCTAAGACTGTTTTCCAAGAAAGCTCATAGATGGGCGTGTTCCGAACGTGAAAAGCCAGCGTCAGGTCCTTGACAGGATATCGCCTCCGGAGAATCGCAATAGTCTTTGCCCAGAGATCTAGTCCTTGACGTATCTTCTCGCCGTCTGGATGGGAGCGTAGCTCCTTAACGGACACGTCCAGCGACCTCGCAAGCTCCTTCTCAGTCAGCTGGGCCTGACTGCGGATAGCTTCTATCAGCTTCGCTGTCGAGTTGGTAGGCTCTTGGCTCATGGGAACCTCCGGCTGCCAGTTCTGGACCGGCCAGCCTTTCGTAGACATCCGGTTGCCATAATTGATGGCAATGACCGAGGTGTTTATGGGCAACAGCAAGCAGTACACGGATGAGTTCCGGGCAGAGGCGGTGAAGCAGGTGATCGAGCGTGGCTTCACGGTGGTGGACGTCGCCTCCCGGATCGGTATTCCCAAGCACACGCTCTATGGATGGGTGCAGGCCGCCAGGAAGGCGACACCGGCATCCGGTGCTGCAGCAGCGCCGACCGACTCAGCCGAGATCCGCCGGCTCAAGGCCGAGCTGCGGCGGGTGACCGAGGAGCGCGACATCCTAAAAAAAGCCGCCGCGTACT